>Ga0116227_10002888_pt1 | contig 38688 bp, 42 predicted proteins | sample S1TSphgellanicum_FD_89693 | JGI IMG/M metagenome (GOLD analysis project Ga0116227, IMG submission 89693) | Host-associated microbial communities from peat moss isolated from Minnesota, USA - S1T2_Fb - Sphagnum magellanicum MG | ecosystem: Host-associated > Plants > Peat moss > Unclassified...
ATAATTACTTTTTAATTCGCGAAAATAAAAAAACGTTGCCATAAAGGTAAAATATAATTCTGTTTATATTCTAAAGGTGTAATACTAACGTGTTGGTTTTAACAAAAATTAACGCTTAAATTTAGTTATTGGATTACTAGTTATTAAGTTATTAGGAAGATACCAAACTCTTTTGTTTACCGATGGTTATTAGTATAAATATATCAACCATGAAAAAGGACGCCAACGATCACGATAAACCATCACCATCCGATACTCCTACCGACAGGCCCAACGACCCTGGACATGAAAGTGTGGTAAAAAAGGAAGACAAGCAATACCATGCTGATGAGCCTAAAAAGGAAAACATTGCCAAACGATATGAGAACGAGGAGCAGCCTGTACATTCGGCTAAAAAGGCTCCTAAAGAGTAGTTTGGGTAATTCTGCAATTAATTACCCACCAATCATATAGGTTTACTATTTTCGCAGTTCGGAGAAAACAGCGAAATGGATTATCAATTTAAAGACATCGAAAAAAAATGGCAGTCGTTTTGGGCGGCCAACCAAACTTTTAAGGCCGATAGCCAATCAACTAAGCCTAAGTATTATGTGCTGGATATGTTCCCCTACCCATCGGGCGCGGGCTTGCATGTTGGCCATCCGCTTGGCTATATCGCTTCCGATATTTTTGCACGTTACAAACGCTTAAAAGGCTTTAATGTATTGCACCCCATGGGGTACGATTCATTCGGGCTGCCCGCTGAGCAATATGCTATACAAACCGGACAGCACCCTGCCATTACCACCGAAGATAATATCGCTACATACCGTCGCCAATTGGATCAGATTGGCTTTTCGTTCGATTGGAGTCGTGAGGTGCGCACCAGTTCGCCCGATTATTATAAGTGGACGCAGTGGATATTTATGCAGCTGTTTAACAGCTGGTATAATAAAGATGCCGATAAAGCGCAGTCTATAGATACTTTGCTAGCTCACTTTGAGCAAAATGGTTCAAAAGGCATTAACGCGGTTAGCGATGATGATACCGCCAGCTTTACCGCTGATGAATGGAAAGCTTTAAGTCACGACGAAAAGCAAACCGAGCTTTTAAAATATCGCTTAACCTACCTTCGCGAAAGCACGGTAAACTGGTGTGCCGCTTTGGGTACCGTTTTGGCTAACGATGAAGTTAAAGACGGCTTTAGCGAACGCGGTGGCTACCTGGTTGAGCAAAAGAAAATGATGCAATGGAGCATGCGAATTACTGCTTATGCCGAACGCTTATTGCAAGGACTGGACAACATTGACTGGCCTGATCCATTGAAAGAAATGCAACGCAACTGGATTGGCAAGAGCGTTGGCGCGATGGTTAAGTTTAGTCTGGAGTCAAAAGTCGTGAGTCCGGAGTCGGGAGCGGAAGTTTCCTTTTTAGAAGTTTTCACTACCCGTGTGGATACTATTTTTGGGGTAACAACCATCGTTATCGCACCAGAACATGAGTTAGTACAAACCTTAACCACACCAGAGCATAAAGCCGAAAGTGATGCCTGTATAGCCCAAACCAAAAAGAAAAGTGAGCTGGATAGGATGGCCGATACCAAAACTATTTCGGGCGCATTTACTGGTAGTTATGTGATCAACCCATTGAATGGTGCTAAAGTTCCGGTTTGGATTGCTGATTATGTTTTGGCTGGTTATGGCACCGGTTGTGTGATGGGTGTACCTTCCGGCGATCAGCGCGATTATTTGTTTGCCAAGCATTTTGATCTGCCAATCATCCCGATCATTGATATCCAAAATATTGAAATTGAAGCCGACCCAACCAAAGAAGGTAAATATATTAACTCTGATTTCATTAACGGTTTAGGTTATAAAGAAGCAACTACAGCCGTTATTGCCAAGTTAGAAGAGTTAGGCATGGGTTATGGTAGGATCAATTACCGTATGCGCGATGCCATTTTTGGTCGTCAGCGTTATTGGGGCGAGCCTGTTCCGGTTTATTTTAAGGATGGTTTGCCATACTTGATCGAAGAAAGTGAACTGCCTTTGATATTACCCGAAGTTGATAAATACCTGCCAACAGAAAGCGGGGAGCCACCTTTAGCCCGTGCCGAAAACTGGAAATACAAAGGTGTAGACGAATACGAACTTTCAACCATGCCGGGATGGGCAGGCTCAAGCTGGTACTGGTACCGCTATATGGATGCGCAAAACCCTAACGAGTTTGCATCAAAAGAAGCGATAGCCTACTGGAAAGATGTTGACCTGTACATCGGCGGAAGCGAGCATGCTACAGGGCACTTGTTGTACAGTCGTTTTTGGAATAAATTTTTGAAAGATCTCGGATTGGTTGTTGAGGAAGAACCGTTTAAGAAGCTGATCAATCAGGGGATGATTCAGGGGCGTTCTAACTTTGTTTATCGTGTAAACGATGATGAAGGCCGTGGCACTAACACTTTTGTTTCTTTTGGATTGAAAGGTGAATATAAAACTACGGCATTGCACGTTGATGTAAATATTGTAGAAAACGAGATACTCGATGTAAGCAAATTCAAAAAATGGCGTGAGGAATATGCCAACGCCGAGTTTATTTTAGAGAACGGCAAATACGTCTGCGGTGTGGAAGTTGAAAAGATGTCGAAATCTAAATTCAACGTGGTTAACCCGGATGATATCATAGAGCGTTACGGTGCTGATACTTTGCGCATGTACGAGATGTTTTTGGGTCCACTGGAGCAAAGCAAGCCCTGGAATACTAATGGCATTGAGGGTGTGTTCAAATTTTTGCGTAAGTTTTGGAGGTTGTTCCACAATGATGCCTGGGAGTTTAATGTATCGGACGCGGAACCAACCAAAGCAGAATTCAAATCGCTGCACAAGATCATCCGGAAGGTTGAGGAAGATATCGACAGGTTCTCGTTCAATACTTCGGTATCCAGCTTCATGATCGCAGTGAATGAGTTAACTGATCTGAAATGTAACAAGCGTTCTATTTTACAGGATATGGTGTTGATCCTGTCGCCATACGCGCCGCACATTTGCGAGGAGCTTTGGGTATTATTAGGTAACGAGGCCGGTACTTTATCATACGCACCGTATCCAAAATTCAATGCTGAATATTTAGTTGAGAACGAATTTGCTTACCCGGTATCCATCAACGGTAAAACTAAAATGAATCTCAATCTTTCGCTTACTTTAGAAAATAGCGAGGTTGAAGAGTTAGTAAAAGCCAACGCCGATGTTCAACGTTACCTTGAAGGTAAAACCTTGAAAAAGGTTATCGTTGTTAAAGGACGAATAATCAACCTGGTAATATAATAGCAACTGTTTTTTAGCCCCGCTTTCGCAACAGGCTTGCGGAAGCGGGGCTTTTTATTGTCTGTATCCCGCAAAACCCACTTACTTATAAGTATGCTCACGTTTTAACATACTTTCAATCAAATTCGCATAATCGTTACACAATGGCAAAAAAATTTCGATGTAGGTAGTAACATTTGAAGTACTTTCGCCTCTAATATTAAAAATCACAACAATGAAACGTATTTTTACTTTTATAATCATACTATTTACAACAGCAACAGCTATGGCCCAAATGGGTGGCGGCGGTGGCGTTGTGGGTAGAATATCTGGTATCGTAGTCGATTCGATCACCAAAAAACCTATGGATTATGCTTCGGTATCTATTTACCGCAGTGGTGGCAAGGCACCTATAAACGGTGTATTAACCGACGAAAAAGGAAGCTTTAAATTGAATGAAGTTAAGGCCGGCAAATGGAAGATCGTAGTATCGTTTATAGGTTACCCATCTAAAACCATCGATCCGGTTACTACTACGCCCGAAAAACCCGATTTTAATATGGGTATAATTAAAGTAGCACCATCTGGCAAAGCTTTAAAAGCGGTTGAGGTATCAGCAACTAAAAGCGTTATCGAAACTAAAATTGATAAGATAGTTTATAATGCCGAAAAAGACATTACCTCTACAGGTGGTAACGCTACCGATGTAATGCGCAAGGTACCGTTAGTATCGGTAGATATTAATGGTAATGTATCTTTACGTGGCGATCAGAATGTGCGTGTTTTGATTAACGGTAAACCATCAGGCGCCATGGCTAATAACTTGGCCGATGTATTGAAATCCATTCCGGCAGATCAGATCAAAAGTGTGGAAGTGATCACTTCCCCATCAGCCAAATACGATGCTGAAGGTGGTGCAGGTATTTTGAATATCATTACCAAAAGCAAAAATGTATCCGGCGTTAGCGGATCGATAAGTGGAGGTGTAGGTACACGTCAAAATAACGGTAACGCCAACTTAAATATCAACCAAAACCGTTTGAGTATTACGGGTAACTTTGGCGGCAACTTTAGCTGGCCACAAACTACAGCCACCGAATCGGGTAGTGATATTTTGGCCAGCAGCTACAGTACCCGTGCCACAAGTTCAAGTACAGTTAAGCGATATGGCTACCGCGGTTCGGCATCGTTAAATTATGATTTTAACAGCTACAACAGCTTTAACTCAAGTATTGCGGTTAACCAGGGTGGTTTTAACATTAACAGTCATTCTACCTCAAGGATAGATTCACTTGCTAAAACTACTTTTGTACCCGGAACATTAAATTATCTTGCTCAAACTCACACCGAAACTACATTAGGCGGTTTTGACTGGAGTAACGACTATGTTAGAAAATTTAAAAAAGAAGGACATCAGATTGATATAGCTGCGCAATGGACCCATGGTACTACCGATTTCAATTCGTTATCGTTATACACAACCAAAAAGTTTAACGATCTTAAATCGGTTAACAATGGTACCAATAACGAATACACTTTCCAGGCGGATTATACCAACCCGGTAACGGATAAGTTTAAAATTGAAGCTGGTGGTAAAACCATTATTCGCCCGTTAGAAAGTTTGTATAATAACTATTTGGGGTACTCCAATGATGTTGACCTGACTGCTGATCCTAATACTTTTGCCTACGATGCAAAATCATCTAACAATTATAATTATCACCAAAATGTTTACGCAGGCTATACCGTTTTAACCTTTACGCTGCCTAAAAATTACGGGTTACAATTAGGTGCAAGGGTTGAGAATACCCAGATAGATGGAAGCCCTGTTTCAAACAGTTCAACAACGCCATCAATAAATAATGGTTATACCATTTTTATTCCAACCATGATATTTTCTAAAACGGTTGGTAATGCTACTTATAAATTGAGCTATACCAAACGAATCCAAAGGCCAAGCTTAACTTATTTGAATCCGTTTTTAAATACCAGTAACTCAACAGCATTTTCTGTAGGTAACCCTGCGCTTAGTCCGGAGATATCGCATTATGCAGAGTTAAACTATTCTACTTTCATTGGCGCGTCTGTGATCAACCTTTCGGCTTATTACAAACACACCAGTGATCTGATTGAGAGTATTGTTAACCCCTACGCTCCCGATCCTACCAAAACATTGACCAGTTACCAAAACATTGGTACAAACAACTCGTTTGGTGCAAGCTTTTTTGGTTCGATCAACCCAATCAAAATAGTTACTATCCGTGGAAGCGTTAACGCCTATACTTATGATCCATCAGCGGGAGCAAGTTTCAGTTCCGATCAAACACAAGGCGGAACCTACATTAACTACAACGCGTTTTTGAGTGGCTCAGTTAATCTTAAAAATGGTTTTGCTGCCGAGTCTTTTGTGATATTGAACTCGCCACGCCGTACTATTCAAGGTACCAACCCGGCATTTAGCTTATGGATAATAGGCGTAAAAAAGGAATTCTGGGATAAAAAGGCAAGCCTTGGTTTAAATACATTTAATCCTTTTGCCGAGAACATCGCGTTTAACACTAACATTAAAGGTAAGGCTGTTAACCAGTTCAGCAATACCAGCGTACCATTCCGTTCGTTTGGTATATCGTTTAGCTACGCGTTTGGTAAAGTTAAATTCGCTGACCCCAACGACCCTACTCAAAAGAAGAAAAAGGGTGTTAATAATGATGACTTGAAACAAGGTGAAGGTAACGGACCAGGCAGGTAATCAATTAATATAACGACAGTATATTTGTCATTTCGAACCGAAGGGAGAAATCTTTTGCAGGCGATAAGTCTACAATAGACTAAGCAAGCGAAAAAGGTTTCTCCCTTCGGTTCGAAATGACATTTTTTTATTTAGGGTTTACCTTCTTAACCCGCTTTAAAACCAATAAATTCTCGGAGTTTTTGCCGTAGCCGGATATATTATTCTGGTACAGATTAACCAGTTTATCATAATATAAAACCACAACCGGCGCTTCGCTCATCACAATGTTATCCATTTGGCGATATAGCTTAAAACGCTCTTCATCGTTTATCGCTGTGTACGATTTCTCGAACAGCGCATCAAACTCCTTATTGTTAAAGCCAGTATAGTTTGGCCCAAAGGGAATTTTGTTTTTAGAATAAAATACCGACAGGTAATTCTCTCCATCCGGGTAATCAGCTATCCATGTGCCCCGAAAAAAGTTTACACCGTTTTTAGCTATCAGTTCGCGCAGACTGGCACGCTGGGTAATTTCGACACGGCTTTTAATGCCTATTTTGCCTAACTCACCTTGTATAAACTCGATCAGGTTACGGGTTGTGGTTGTGGCGCTTAATACAATTTCGGGCATATTCTTTCCTTCCGGGAAACCGGCTTCGGCCAATAGTTTTTTAGCCTTTTCGGGATTGTAGCTGTAGCCTACTACTTCTTTATCATCAAAACCCGGCATTCCTTTGGGGATGAAGCCCGCGTAGCCTGGTGTGCCAATGCTATTGCGCAGGTATTTCACCATCGTTTTTTTATCGATGGCGTAGTTGATGGCCTGCCGCACTTTTTTGATCCTTAACGGAGATTTTTTAACGATCGGGATCGAACTATCAACCAACATCCCTAAATATTCGGTATTTAAAAACGGACGGGTATTGAACTGGAACTTGCCTTTGTATTTTGTAGTGATCTCGCCAGATTTGGTTAAAATATCATCGCGATAACTACCATCAATATCATTAAAAAAATCGAGGTTATGTTTAATAAACTCCATAAAGGCGGTTTGCTTGTCGTTAATAAAAGTCGCCCGAACAGCATCCAGATATGGAAGTGAATGGCCCGTTGAATCTTTATCCCAATATTTTTCATTTTTGAGCATCACCAGTACTTCGCCCTCTTTCCAATATTTGAATTTGAACGGGCCGGTACCTACCGGATGGGCCCGGAAATCTTTACCGTAAGCATCCACAACTTCGTGCGGTACTACCGAGCAATACTGCGCGGTAAGCAAACTAATGAGCGGTGGAAAAGCGAATTTCAACTGGATTTGAAAGGTGGTATCATCTATAGCTTTAAAAGCATCTTTACCGATAACCTTATCACTAAATATCCATGAGCCTGATGACGCCACTTTGGGATTTATCAAACGACCGAGGCTATATACCCAATCAGTAGCTGTAGCTTTACGGCCTGTTCCCCCAGCAAACTTGGCATCATCATGAAAATAAACATCGTTCCGTAAATGAAAGGTATAGCGCATTCCGTTATCGGCTATCTCCCAACTTTTAGCCACGCAGGGTTTAATATGCAGGCTATCATCAACCTGTACCAGGCCATCAAACAACTGGTTATCCATCCACAAAGCAAACTGGTTACGGGCAAAAGCAGGATCAAGCGATGTTAAACCATCTTCCATATTCATATTGAAAATGGTTTTAGATGAATTGCCGTTGTTTTTATTGCAGGATGATATGGTGATTAACCCAATGAGCGAAAGAAATATACAGATGCGGGATGCTTTCATACAGAAGGCTAAATATACAAAAAAGCGCCATTTGGCTATAAGTTGTTCTATATAGTGCCTATCGCGGCAAGCAATCTTACAATATCATTACATGGTGGCCAACAAAAAGTTACAAACCATTTGACAGTAATAATAATTCGTGTATCTTTGCAGTCCCGAAAATACGGGGTAATAAATTAGTTTACATCATTTAATATTAAGCAAGTGAATACGTTAAGTTACAAAACTGTCTCTGCCAACAAAAAAACCGTTAACAAGGAATGGGTTGTTGTTGACGCTCAAGGCGAGATTTTGGGGCGCTTGTCTTCTAAGATCGCTATGATCATTAGAGGAAAGAACAAGCCAGGATTCACCCCGAACGTAGACTGCGGTGATAACGTGATCGTTATTAACGCAGACAAGGTAAAGTTGACCGGCAACAAATTCGAAACAAAAGAATATGTTCGCTACACTGGTTATCCAGGTGGTCAGCGTTTCATTTCTCCTAAGGAGTTAATGGCGAAACATCCAGAACGCATCATCGAAAAAGCCGTTCGTGGTATGTTACCTAAAAATCGTTTGGGTAGAGCAATCTACGGAAACCTGCATGTTTATGCCGGCGCAACTCATCCACATGAGGCCCAATCTCCAAAAACCATTACAATTTAATCCGAAAGAGAAATGTCAACTACAAACACTTCAGGAAGAAGAAAAACAGCAGTTGCCCGCATTTATTTAACTGAGGGTACAGGCCAACTTATCGTTAACGGTAAGGATTACAAAGAGTATTTCCCAACATTGCCATTGCAATACATCGCTCTACAATCTGTAGAGGTATCTGGTTCAACCGGAAAATTTGATGTTAAAGCAAACGTAGCAGGTGGTGGTGTTAAAGGACAGGCAGAAGCCGTTCGTTTAGCTATCGCTAAAGCTATTGTTGAACTTGATGCTGAAAAGAAACCAGCTTTAAGGGCTAAAGGTATTATGACCCGCGATGACCGTATGGTTGAGCGTAAGAAACCAGGTCGTAAGAAAGCCCGTAAGAAATTCCAATTCAGTAAACGTTAATATTTTAAGGAGGACAACACAATGGCAAGAACAACATATCAGGATTTACTGGATGCAGGTGTACACTTTGGTCACCTTACCCGCAAATGGGATCCGAAAATGTCTCAGTACATTTTCATGGAGCGTAACGGTATCCACATTATCGATCTAAACAAAACCTTAACTAAGGTTGAAGAAGCTGCTGCAGCTAGAAAACAAATTGTAAAATCAGGCCGTAAGGTATTATTTGTTGCTACTAAAAAGCAAGCAAAAGATATCGTTGCCGATTATGCAAAATCAGTAAACATGCCTTACGTAACCGAGCGTTGGTTAGGTGGTATGTTAACTAACTTCGCTACTGTTCGCAAGTCGATCAAAAAGATGTCTAACATCGATAAATTGACTAAAGACGGAACATACAGCAACCTTTCTAAAAAAGAAAGACTGATGATCCAACGTGAGCGTATCAAGTTAGAATCATTATTAGGTGGTATTGCTGACTTAAACCGTTTACCGGCAGCATTATTTTTGATCGACGTTAAGAAAGAGCACATCGCTGTAGCTGAGGCAATGAAATTAAACATTCCTACCTTTGCAATGGTTGATACCAACTCTGATCCTTCAAACATCGACTTCCCTATCCCTGCTAACGACGATGCTACCAAATCAATTTCATTGATCGCGAGCATTATCATCAAGGCTATCGAAGAAGGTTTGGACGAGCGCAAACGCGAGAAAGAAGACGAAGTTGAGAAAGAAGCTGCTGCTGCTAAAGCAAAAGCTGACAGCCCATCTGCCGAAGCTGGTTCAAAAGACGAAGCTGGTAAAAGAACAAGGAAAGTATCAGCAGAAGCTGAGAAAACTGAAGAATAATTAAAGGGAAACCGGAATCTGGATGCTAATCCCGGAATTGTTTCCAGGGTTAAATGCCGGAATCCGGTTTTTTATTAAAAACGTAACCTACTAAAAAAGGAAAATAAAATGTCTACAGTACAAATTTCTGCAGCCGACGTAAACAAACTGCGCCAACAAACAGGTGCGGGTATGATGGATTGTAAAAAAGCTTTAACCGAAACTAACGGTGATTTTGAAGCAGCTATCGATTTTTTACGCAAAAAAGGTGCTAAAGTAGCCGCCAGCCGTCAAGACAGGGAATCAAACGAAGGTGTGGTTATCGCACGTTCATCTGTTGATGGTAAACGTGGTGTTATTATCGAATTAAACTGCGAAACAGATTTCGTAGCTAAAAACGCTGAGTTTATTGCTTTTGGTAACGCTGTTGCTAACGCGGCTATCGAAGCTGATGCAAAATCAGTTGAAGAATTATATAACCTTGAATTAGATACTGATACTGGCCGTGCTAAGATCGGTGAGTTAGTTATCGAAAAAACAGGTAAAATTGGCGAGAAGATCGGTGTTTCTAAATTTGAAACTGTAACCGGTGAGAAAGTTATCGCTTACATCCACGGTAATTTCCGTTTAGGTGTATTGGTTGCTTTATCAGCTAACGCTGATGGCGCTGACGAAGCTGGTAAAGATGTTTCAATGCAAATTGCTGCCATGAACCCTATTGCCATCGATAAAGATGGTGTTGATTCATCAGTAGTAGAACGCGAAATGGCTATCGCTGCCGATGTGATCCGTGCAGAAGGTAAACCAGAAGCAATGGTTGAAAAAATTGCTGCAGGTAAGTTGAACAAATTCTACAAAGATTCTACTTTATTGAATCAGGAGTTTGTTAAAGATTCATCGAAAACAGTAGCCCAGTTTTTAAACGGGGTTCAGAAAGACCTTACCGTAACCGCCTTTAAGCGAGTTGCTTTAGGAGCTTAAATATTTTGAATCCCCCGATTTACATCGGGGGATTTTTTTTGTCTTCTTTTTTTTAACTGACATATGATAACTGCGCTGCATCACTTAAAATTGATTTCGGATGGGTTAATATCCCATGGAAAAGCTGTTTTAATTGAAGGCGACAACATCATAGCTGTTATTGATGAAGACAACATCCCGCAAGGCACAACTAAAGTTGACCTTAACGGAGCATACCTTGCTCCCGGATTAATTGACCTGCAAATTTATGGTAGTGGCTCTCCCCTCTTTTTTGGTGGTGATCCATCGGCAGAAGCTTTATCTCAAATGGAAGCCTCGTTACTCAAACAAGGGTGCACAGGTTTCTTTGCTACCATTGCTACTAACACCAACGAGATTATTGAGCAAGGCATTAAAGCCGTTCTAGCCCATCGCGATAATAAGCTTGGCAATATGTTGGGCTTGCATTTGGAAGGACCATATCTTAACCCTAAACGTAAAGGGGCTCATCCCGATAGCCTGATTAAAAAAGCAACGCTTGCCGAAGTTAAACACTGGGTTGAAATGGCCGATGGCGAACTCAAGATGATGACCGTTGCACCGGAGTTACAGGATGCGGAGGTTTTGAACTATCTTGATGAACAAGGCATTGTTATATCCTCTGGTCACAGTGACGCTACTTATAATCAAACCAAAGGCTTTTTGCATAACCCAGTAAAGGCGATAACGCATTTATACAATGCTATGCCGCCGATGCACCACAGGCAACCGGGAATTATTCCGGCTGTGTTTGAGGATAAACCATACACCAGCGTGGTAGCTGATGGAATCCATGTTAATTTTACGATGATCAAATTGGCTAAGCGGATGTTAGGTGATAAGCTTTTCCTGATCACGGACGCGGTTAGCGAAGCTAATAAAGGCGTTTACCAACACGTTCTAAATGGCGACCATTACACCATGCCTGATGGTACTTTATCTGGTTCCAACCTAACCATGCTTAAAGCCGTTCAAAACTGTGTTACCCGTGCAGATATTGACTTGGCAGAAGCTATCAATATGGCATCATTATATCCTGCCGAATTGATAGGTAAAGACAATCAACAAGGCAAGATAGCCGAAAATTATCTGGCCAACATGATCGTATTTAACGATGCATTTGAACTACAATCCGTTGTTTTTAAAGGTGCTATCCAGAATTATAACATAAAATTTTAACACTGCGTATATTTCAATAATTTTGACAAACTACTCTCATTCATGAAATACAAAAGGATCCTCTTAAAGCTTAGCGGAGAATCGCTGATGGGCGACAAACAGTACGGTATTGATAACGCCCGTGTTTTACAGTACGCGCACGAGATCAAAGCCGTTTTTGATAAAGGTATCGAGATTGCCATTGTAGTGGGTGGTGGTAACATCTTTCGCGGTTTAAGTGCCGAAAAATCGGGCATGGATCGTGCACAGGCCGATTACATGGGTATGCTGGCTACAGTGATCAACTGTATGGCTTTACAAAATGCTCTGGAAACCATTGGCGCGCCAACACGTTTACAATCGGCTATTAAAATGGAGCAGATCTGCGAGCCTTATATCCGCCGCCGTGCTATGCGCCATCTCGAAATTGGCCGTATCGTAATATTTGGAGCTGGTACCGGTAACCCGTATTTTACTACTGACACTGCAGCGTCTCTTCGTGCAATTGAAACCAAAGCTGATGTGGTTTTAAAAGGAACCCGTGTTGATGGCATCTACACTGCTGATCCTGAAAAAGACCCTACCGCTACCAAATACGACGAAATATCTTTCGAGGAGGTTTACGCCAAGGGATTAAATGTAATGGACATGACTGCCATTACTCTTTGCCGCGAGAACAAACTCCCTATCATTGTATTCGATATGAACCGACCCGGCAACTTTATGAAGATAGCCGAAGGTGAACCAATTGGTACTTTAGTTAGATAATAACCTCATTAAGAAATAGAAAATGCCTGCAATAGCGGGCATTTTTTTTGAACTTTATTTCCGAAATAAAATCTCCCAATAGTTAAATCTCGTAATTTTATAAAACTACGGGACTATGAAAACGCTATGCATCATCGCTTTTGTAATGCTTACGGCATTAACAAGTGCTACAAATAAAACAGTTGCTCAACTCGATCTGAAGAAATTTTCGGGTAAATGGTATTCGCTATACTCTATACCAACCCCGTTTGATAAGAATAGCATGCAAACCACAACCACTTATACATTGAATAAGGATGGTTACTACAACGTGTTCACCACAGGTAAAAAAACTACTGATAACGAAGATCATACTTATAACTCTAAGCTTTTCCCGGTTGAAGGTAGCGGTAATGGTAAAATGAAAGCCCAGTTTTTATGGCCCTTTAAGGTTGATTACTGGGTGATCGACCTAGCCGATGACTACTCGTATGTAGTTGTTGGCCATCCCGATAAAAAATTTCTGTTTATTATGAGCCGTAAACCATCAATGGATAAAAAACTGCACGATGAACTGGTGGCCAAATGCAAGGCTATGGGCTATGATACCGATAAATTGACTTCGCAAAAGTTCGAGGGGAAATAGCAACTACCAATCATGTCATTTCGATGAGCAGTGTGGATGGTTTGTGCGGGGCGTGAAGAGAAATCTTCTGCTTATGCATGTAGCGCAATGCATTGGCGCTTTACTCGCTTGCAGAAGATTTCTCCCTTCGGTTCGAAATGACATGATATTTTATTAGTGAATAAGAACTCCTAGGCATAAAATTTGCATAATTCAAAATCTTCCACTAAGTAAATGGCAGATTTTACTATTTTTGGGCAAAATTAAAATTAGATGAGCGAACTCATTAAAAAACAACTGACTGATGCCAAAGCTTTAATGGAAAAAGCCATTGAGCATACCGATAGTGAATTTTTAAAGATCCGTGCCGGCAAAGCATCGCCAGCCATGATAGAAGGTGTAATGGTTGAGTACTATGGTGCCCCAACTCCTATCACTTCTGTTGCCAGTATCACCAGTCCGGATGCGCGTACCTTAACCGTACAGCCTTGGGAAAAAACTATGCTTGGCCCAATTGAGCGTGGTATTATGGAAGCTAACTTAGGTTTCAATCCACAAAACGATGGTATTGTTATCCGTATTAACGTTCCGCCATTGACAGAAGAGCGCCGCCGCGACTTGGTTAAACGTGTTAAAGCTGAAGCCGAAACCGGAAAGATCACCCTGCGTAATATCCGCAAAGATGCAAACGAAAAGATCAAGAAACTGAAAGGCGAAAGCGTATCAGAAGACGAGATCAAAGTTGGCGAGGCTGACGTTCAGAAGCTGGTAGATAGCTATATAGTAAAAATCGATCAGTTAACTGCGATAAAGGAAAAAGACATCATGACGGTGTAAACAGCCAACTTAATGTCAAATTATAAGGGAATGAGCTATTTAGCCATTCCCTTTTTTATTTTTGTGCAAATCACATGAAGATACTTTTAACTTACCTTAAACAATACCGTTGGACCGTAGTACTCGCGCTTGTACTGGCCGGCTTCAATATAGGCTTTTCATTATTGGACCCGATGATTACTGGGATGTTAATGGACAAATACATCGTCCCGAAACTACCTGCAAGTCATCCCTGGTTTACTTTTGAATACCGCCTGCACGGCTCATTGATCCTGATCGGGATGGCAGTTGGCGCGGCAATGGTATCGCGCATAGCCAAAAACTTCCAGGATTATTTCACCAATATCATCGTACTAAAAACCGGCGCACAAATGTACAGCGATGGTTTAAAGCACTCGCTCGAATTGCCTTACCAGGTTTTTGAAGATCAGCGCAGCGGCGAAACTTTAGGCATATTGCAAAAGGTTCGTCAGGATTGTGAAAAGTTTATCACCTCGTTCATCAGCGTGTTGTTTGTGAGCCTTGTGGGGATGGTTTTTGTGATCGTTTACTCCTTATCCGTTAGCTATAAAGTAACCTTGGTTTACTTCGCGGCTATCCCAATTATCGCCTTTGTAAGCTCTGCACTAAGCAAGCGGATCAAAACCATCCAAAAAAGTATCGTTGGCGAAACTACCGCTTTGGCAGGATCAACCACTGAATCGCTCCGTAATATCGAGCTGGTAAAAAGCTTAGGCTTAGCCAAGCAAGAGATCGAGCGCTTGAACAAAACCACCTACAAAATTCTCGATCTGGAATTAAAGAAGGTGAAGTTTGTACGCAGCATGAGCTTTATACAGGGTACCGTAGTTAACCTGGTTCGCAGCTGCATGATCGTGGTTTTGATGATGCTTATCTTTCAGGATACTTTAACTGCCGGTAGCTACCTGCAATTCCTGTTCTACTCTTTCTTCCTGTTCAATCCTTTGCAGGAGTTGGGTAACGTGATCCAATCATGGCGCGAAGCACAGGTATCGTTAGCTAACTTTGAACGCATCGTAAATACTCCTGTTGATGTTAAGCCAGAAAAACCAGTATTGATTGAAAAGGTAAACACCTTAACCTTCGATAACGTTAGCTTTAAGCACTTAACCGCTAACCGCAACGCCTTAAACAGCATAGGTTTTGAAGTAAAAAGTGGTGAAACTATCGCTTTTGTAGGCCCATCAGGCTCCGGTAAAACTACATTAGTAAAGCTTTTGGTAGGATTATACCAGCCGCTTGAAGGCGATGTGCTCTACAACGATATCTCCAGCAAAGAGATCGACTTAGACCAATTGCGCGAAAAGATAGGTTTTGTAACCCAGGATACTCAACTCTTCTCCGGAACTATTCGCGAGAATCTTTTATTTGTTCGCCCGGAGGCTACCGATGAACAATGTATGGAAGTATTGCGCAAAGCGGCCTGCCATACCTTAATGGCCCGCGCCAGCAATGGTTTGGATACCGTGATAGGCGAAGGTGGTGTAAAAGTATCAGGCGGCGAAAAACAGCGTTTATCTATTGCCCGTGCTTTATTACGTAAACCTGATATTATGGTATTTGACGAAGCTACATCTTCGTTGGATTCTATCACCGAAGAAGAGATCACTGAAACTATCCGCGATGTATCCGTTCAGGGCGGACAGATCACGATATTAATAGCTCACCGCTTATCAACCATTATGCATGCCGACAGGATCTATGTGTTGGAACGTGGTTCAATCATCGAAGCAGGCAAACACTTCGATCTGATTGATCAGAAAGGTTTATACTATGCGATGTGGCGCCAGCAGATCGGTGAGAAACATGCCGTAATATAATTGTTACGGTACGCTAAACCAATCTGATTTTGAGTTGTTTAATGTGTGACCAATACAGGTCGTACACTTAACCTTACGTTATGCATTTTATTGGTTCATTGATCAGCGGCGCTTTCGGTTTGATCTTCCTGATCGCCTGGGTATTACTCGTGATCTACGCTTTAACTTCGATTCTGCGAAGTTCGATGAATCAGAATACCAAACTGCTCTGGATAGTGATCATTTTGGTAGCGCCGATATTGGGCTCGTTACTCTACATCTTTTGGGGTCGTAACCAAAACTTCGTCTGAATCTGAATCAATAGCCTCAATAATTTCAGGTTGATTAATTTCGTTCAAAGTCATTGGTACTAATTTCTTGGTTTTTAACCAGGTTGTAAATACTACGCCTAATGTTATGGAACCGCCTACAATTACCGAAGGTACCGCGCCCAGTAACTTAGCCATCGCGCCGGATTCGGCAGCGCCTAACTCGTTTGATGAACCGATGAACATGGAGTTAACCGCCGATACCCTGCCGCGCATTTTATCGGGTGTTAACACCTGCATAATGGTGGACCGGATCAATACGCTGATACTATCAAAAGCGCCTAACGTGAACAGAAAGAACAACGACCAGTAGAAATTCTTCGACAAGCCAAAGCAGATAATAGATACACCAAAACCAACAACGGCTATCAATAGGTTTCGCCATGGTTTACCCATTGGCGAGTAGCGTGTCATGGCCAGCATGGTTAATACCGCACCTATCGAATCGATTGATCGCATCAAACCAAAACCGCTGGCACCAACATTCAGAATATCTTTAGCAAAGATGGGCAGCACAGCCACCACACCGCCAAACAGTACCGAAAACAGATCGAGACTTAAAGCACCCAGCATCATGCGGCTGTTCCAAACAAAGCTAATACCTTCTTTCAGGCTGTCTTTAATACTCTCTTTCGGGATGTACTCCGCCTCGTGCCTGTTTAATTGTGTGATAGCGAATAAGGCTATACTGATGAATATGACCACCACAATAAACGTTGGGGTAATCCCCGCGTAAGCATAAAGCACACCACCTATCATAGGGCCAATTACCGCTGCTGTTTGATAGGTTGAACTATTCCAGGTTGATGAGTTTGGATAAAGCTCGCGTGGGATGATATGTGTCATCACCGAAAAGGCAGTTGGGCCATAAAAGCCGCGTGCCAGCCCAATGCAGAAGATCATCACATAAATAATGATCAAGGCCAGGTGATAGTTAATATACTGGTGGATCCCCGGCAAGGTAACTAAAAGCATAATTACCGAACACACCCACATTACCCCGAATATTTTAAGCAGCAAGCCTTTCTTTTCCGATTTATCGGCAACATAACCGCCATATAACGCGATACCGATTGACGGGATGGCCTCAACCAAACCGATCATAGCCAAAGCCAGGGGGTCGTTAGTGAGTTGATAAATGTAATAGCCAATGATAACGCCCTGCATGGTGTAACCCAGCGTTAAAAAAAAGCGCATGGCCATGTACCACCTAAACTCGCCAAAGCGCAATGCCGCGTATGGGTCTTTTTTGATTACCTGTTCTCCGTCTTCCAAAGTAAAATATTATGGTACAAAAATAGGCAAACCTGCTTTAAAGCTATAAATTACTTGAAATTTAATCCGTACTGGTCTATCAGGTAAATGAGCGATGCCATTGATGCCGAACCTAATTCCAATTCCCGCTTGTTCACATTCTCAAAAACATCGTTCGGAGTATGGTGAATATCAAAATAGCGCTGCGAATCCGGGCGGAAACCGATCAACCTTACCGATGGCTGCGTTCCCTTCAAATGTTCAATATCACTACCGCCACCACCAGCAACCAGTCGGTCACTTTCATATGGCTCAAACAGCTTTTTCCAGCTTTGATTAACGCCTTTTAAAAATGCAGGCGAAGCGTCAACAAAGCTAAAACCACGTGGTGTAAAGCCACCTTCGTCACTTTCAATAGCAGCAATGTGGTCTTCCTTATTTTGTTTGGCCAAACGGGCATACTCTGCACCGCCTTTGCCACCGCTTTCCTCGTCCATATATAATACCGCGCGGATGCTGTTTTTAGGATGATAGCCTGTCGCTTTCAATATCCTCAATACTTCTACCGATTGCATCACGCCCGTACCATCGTCATGCGCGCCCTCTGCCAAGTCCCACGAATCCAGGTGACCACCAACCACAATAAACTTATTAGGGTTCTCACTGCCCTTAATTTCGCCCACCACGTTAAACGATGGCGCATCGGGCATGCTCTGGCAACTTTGCTTAAAGTAAAATTTGATCAGCGGCAATTTTCTCAGCTTCAACATACTGCTCAGTTTATTAGCCGCCATGGTTGATATGGCCGCGGCAGGTATTTTAACACCTCCTTCATCATAACGTGTTGTTCCCGTATGGGGATAATTGTCCTGGGCTTCGGTTAACGATCTAACGATGACGCCAACAGCGCCAAACTTTGCCGCCGCGGCCGCACCCGCAAAACGTTGATCGCCGGCAGTACCGTAAGCTGTACCAGTCTCAATAAATTTCGGATCAAACGGACGGTTAAAAAACACGATCTTACCTTTAATAACCGTTTCGCCCAAGTCTTTCAACTCAGCCAGACTATGTACCTCAATTACATTTGCCGATAAACCCGTTTTTGGCGTAGCCACCGAGCCGCCCAAAGCAGCAATAGCTACAGAGATTTCCGTTTTACCATCAATGATCTTTCCAACTTCTTTCTCACCACGTACCCAATGGGTAACCATTACGGGTTGCAAAAACACCTTGTCAAAACCATAAGTATCCATCAGCTTTTTAGTCCAATCAACCGCTTTTTGCGCATTAGCTGATCCACTTAAACGCTGACCAATATTTTTACACAAATAATGCAAGTTTTGATAGCATTGCCCATTCACCAAAGCTTCATCGTATATTTTACGAAGCATCAGCGAATCGACATTTTGAGCCGAAGCTACAGCAGAAACACAGAGCAGGAAAATTAAGGTAAGTTTGAATTTCATAGAATATCGAGAGTCAGTTTAAGCAAATATAAATTATAGATGTGAGTATTGGTTAATGAGATTTGAGATAACCTCATTAACCGAAGTAACAATTTTGTCGGTATTGATCGGTGTTTTAAAGAACTTAAACCTTATCATCACGAAGAAGGTGATAGGTATTTATCGGTATTTAAAATATTGCTAAACCTTGTCATTGCGAGGTACGAAGCAATCGCACGAAGACATAACGACTATGCATGTTCGCCCTGTATAGTCAGCGATTGCTTCATACCTCGCAATGACAGATGAGCAATCATGGGTATTTATCGATATTTTTAAAGAACATTCGTCCTTAGCAGGCGATACCCTACAAGATAGCAAAATTAACGAAAACAGCAACTCTCAACCCTGTCATTTCGACCTAAGGAGAAATCTTCTAAAAGCGATTGACACGTTATTCATTTGCGCTACATTCCTCCGAAAAGATTTCTCCTTAGGTCGAAATGACACAGTCTCTATTATTTCGGTCTTCCGTACTATCTCAATACTTAATCTTCAACCTTAACAACACAAAATGCAGCAACCATATTGGCCCGATGAGCAAAAACTTAATATCATCAAAAAACGAAGGTTTCTTTCCTTCTATCTTATGGCCAATAAACTGCCCCACCCACGATAACACGAATATAGCCAAACAGCTTTGCCATAATTGCGGACCTCCCAGATGCTGCCAGGTTTCCAGTTCGATGATCAGGTAACTAAAAATAAAAACCAGCAACAACATAAAGTACGACAGTACCGGCGATAACCTGTAGTAATAATATATCGCGAAGGCGATCAAAAACGAAGCCCAATTAACAAAGCCGTTATAAGCACCCAAAAAGCCAATGTGCGGAAACGGGATTGACCATACCAATCCCAACAAACTAAACACGATCAGCGGAACACAGATCCAATGGATCAGTTCATTTGCGTGGTTCTGATGGCTTTCGGCATACTTGTCAAAATACACGTTTACTTCTCTTTTCGGGGCGGTTTGTTGTTTCATTTGATGGGAATGAATTGGTATATCAAAGGTAAAAATTACAAGGCATAAAAAAAGCGATGAGTAAACCCATCGCTTATATTTAAAATCCCTTTCGGGGAAAATTACTTAGCAAACGCTACCGACCTGGTTTCCCTGATCACCGTAACCTTGATCTGGCCCGGGTAAGTCATTTCTGTTTGAATACGGTTAGAGATGTCAGCCGCCAGTACTTCGCTTTGAGCATCACTGATCTTTTCGCTTTCAACCACAACACGCAATTCGCGGCCGGCCTGTATAGCGAAGGTTTTTTCAACACCTGGGTATGATAAGGCTAACTCTTCCAGTTCTTTCAAACGTTTGATATAACTTTCAACAACCTCACGGCGTGCACCAGGGCGGGCTCCTGAAATAGCATCACAAGCCTGGATGATAGGTGATATCATGCTCGTCATTTCTACCTCATCGTGGTGAGCGCCAATGGCGTTACACACTTCAGGGTGTTCTTTATATTTTTCGGCCAGTTGCATACCTAAAATCGCGTGTGGCAATTCTGGGTTATCATCAGGCACTTTACCAATATCATGTAGTAAACCAGCACGTTTAGCCATTTTTACGTTCAAGCCTAACTCAGCTGCCATGGTTGCACAAAAGTTAGCAACCTCGCGGCTGTGCTGCAACAGGTTTTGTCCGTATGATGAGCGGTAACGCATGCGCCCCACCATCCTGATCAATTCAGGGTGTAAACCATGGATCCCTAAATCAATTACGGTACGCTCACCTATCTCAACAATTTCTTCTTCAATCTGCTTTTTGGTTTTGGCAACCACCTCCTCAATACGGGCCGGGTGGATCCGGCCATCGGTCACCAAACGGTGCATCGCCAAACGGGCGATCTCGCGCCTAACCGGGTCAAACCCTGATAGGATAATGGCCTCCGGAGTATCATCAACAATGATCTCGATACCGGTAGCAGCTTCTAAAGCACGGATGTTACGGCCTTCGCGACCGATGATCCTACCCTTAACCTCGTCATTATCAATGTTAAAAATAGATACCGTATTCTCGATAGCGCTTTCGGTAGCGGTACGCTGAATGGTTTGAATAACTATCTTTTTCGCTTCTTTGGTAGCGGTTAGCTTAGCCTCGTCAACAATATCCTTAATCTGCATCATGGCTTTGGTGCGGGCCTCTTCGCGCAGGTTATCAACCAATTGGTTTTTGGCTTCCTCGGCAGATAGGCCGGCAATGCTTTCCAATTGCTCAATATGCTGATTTTTTAAGGCTTCAACCTCTTCCTGTTTCTTTACAGCGATCTCGGCTTGCTTCTCAAAGTTTTGTTTAACCTTTTCAACTTCCTGATCGCGGCGGGTAGCGTTCTCCAGTTTTTGATTTAACGACTGCTCTTTTTGTTTCAGGCTGTTTTCACGCTGATTAAAAGCATTATTTTTAGAATTTAATTCCTGCTCGTGTTCGCTTTTTAATTGCAAAAATTTCTCTTTAGCTTCTAACATGCGGTTCTTTTTCAAGATTTCGGCATTATTTTCGGCCTCTTTTAAAATTTTCTTAACCTTATTCTGGGCAGCTACCTCTTGGTCTTTAAACAGTTTACGCAGCAAAAATCTGCCAATAAGCACGCCGGGCAATCCGCCTATCAGCACACCTATAATTATGTATAGTATTGAGTTCATTGGTTGTAATTGGTATATATATAAAATGAAAAAACCGCAACTAAATTTTAAGCCTCATGTATTACTAAACTTCATTTATGTTTTGAGGGCCGGATCATCGTCAAGATCTACGAAATAACGTACATCCTCATCTGCCTTCATTGATATTGAAGCGTTAAGTTTATAAATAGTGAAACTTAAAAATTTAACTGCGGTTAAATCTTAAAATGCTCTGTATGTGTAAAGAACGTTATTACTTCGAAAAAAACTGGTTCAATAAACTATCAAGCTGGTAAACTTTTTCTGCAACCTCCGTGTCTTCCACTCCTACCCTTTTCTCAGCCTTTAAAGCCGAGGTAGCGTAGTGTAGCACACACATCGATAGCAGATCCTGCTTATCCTTAACTGCATAATTTTCCTGGTATTCCTTTACCCGATCGTTAATTAGTTTAGCCGCTCTGCGTATTATTTCTTCCTCTTCCATGTTCACCTTTAAAGGGTAAACTCTGTCAGCAATATTTATTTTTATGGAGATTTCTCCCATTGAGCTGTTTCACTTTTTCGTATTACTTTTTGAGCAATACAATACACTTATCTATTTCCCGCACAAATTCGTTAATTTTTTGCTTGATGTCAAGGTTTTTTTCATTTGTTTCTGAAAACGACTTGGCAAGCTTCAATACACGAAGTTTTTCTTCAAAATCTTTATTCTTCTCTTTACTCGCTGTCAACGCCACCTTTAACGATTGATTTTCCAGCTTCATCAAATCATTTTCCTCCTGTAAAGCACTACAAAGCTCAATTAGCCGCTCCGTTTTATCAATTACTTTACTCAGATGATCAGCTAACACAGCCATTTATTATTATTCGTTATTGGGTTTTGTTATTGTTTTGTGATCTATTAAATCTGAAAATTAATTAAGTGCGCCTTATTTATTTTTATCGACTAATACCTCTGTACAAATATCAGATAAATTTAACAAGTTATTAATTTAATAACAATTAATCGTTCGGTATTAAATTAATTGGACGTTGCCTACGGCCGGGCTATCCGCTCATACTGCACAGGCATTAGCCACGGGCCGGTATCCGCTCCTATCCCTAACGAAAATTTTTCAAGTCTGTATCCGATTATTTCCTGATCTCCGCTCCCGCTTCCTTACCAAAATTATAGATCAGCTTTTGCATCACGCCATCTATCGCCTTATCAGTCAGTGTCTTTTCTTCATCCTGAATGGCAAAGCTTAGCGCGTAGCTTTTTTTACCGGCCGGTAATTTATCGCCCTGGTACACATCAAACACATTTACAGCCTTCAGTAATTTACGCTCAGTTTTTGTCGCGATGCTTTTTAACTGCTCGAAAGATACCGCCTGATCAACCAGCATCGACAAATCTCGCCTTACCGCCGGGAACTTACTTACCTCCTGATAAACTATTTTGTTCTTTTTAACCAGACCGATCAATACATCAAAGTTAAAATCGGCATAAAAAACTTCTTTATCTACATCAGCCTTTTTCAGGGATGTTTTGCTTACCGCGCCAAAGCTTACCAAGGTTTTGTTACCACGGTTGTACTGCAATCCGTAAGCAAAATTGGCATCGTTGGTATCGGCGATGGTATAATCTGATACACTAAGGCGCTCCATCAGGCCGTCAACAATGGCTTTAATGTTATAAAAGGTAGCTGCTGTAGTTTTGGTGTTCCAATTTTCGTTTTGCTTAGTTCCGGTTAAAAATACCGCGAAGCGCGAGTTCTCTAAATATTTCTCTTCGCGCAGGTTATACACCTTGCCGAACTCGTAAAACTTCAAGTCGGCAGCACGGCGGTTTTGGTTATAAGCGATGGCTTCCAGTCCCGAATATAGCAAAGTCTGGCGCATAATATCCAGGTCGCTGCTTAGCGGGTTCAATAGCTTAACAGCCTCGTCAATATTTTCGGCGTATGCGGATTTGGTTAATGAGTTTGATAAGATCTCGTTAAAACCATTGGCCGTTAAAATATCTGAAATGGTATTCTGTATGGTATCCTTATCTGGTCTGCCAGAAGTATTCAGCGACGCCCTGATCTGGGTCGGTATCTCGATATTGTTGTAACCGTAAATGCGTAGTATTTCCTCAATCACATCCACATCGCGGGTAACATCCACACGGTATGGCGGCACTTTTAACGATAAGCCCTCGGCAGTTTCGCCGGTAATGTTGATATCCAAAGCCGCAACAATGGCTTTGATCTCGCCATGCGGGATTCGTTTGCCGATCAGCCTGTCCACATGCGCATATTCCAGTTCCACATCAAACGGTGCAACCGGGGCTGGGTAAAAGTCAGAGATTTCTGATGAGATCTCGCCACCGGCAACTTCTTTAATTAAAAGCGCGGCATACTTCAAAGCAAACACCGTCATATCCGGATCGGTACCACGCTCAAACCTGAACGAAGCATCCGTCTTTAATCCAAAACGTTTTGATGTTTTACGTACCGATATCGCGTTAAAATAAGCGCTCTCTAAAAATACGTTCTTCGTGGTTTCAGTAACGCCACTTTCGGCACCGCCAAATACCCCGGCTATGCACATCGGCCCTTCGGCATTGCATATCATCAGGTCATCGGCATGAAGCTTGCGCTCTACATCATCCAGCGTTTTAAAGGTAACGCCTTCCAAACCTGTTTTTACGATAACCTTGCCTCCTTTTATCGCGTCGGCATCAAAAGCATGCATCGGCTGGCCCAAACCATGCAACACATAATTGGTTACATCCACAATATTATTAATGGCACGGATGCCGATCACCGCCAGTTTCTCTTTCAGCCAGGTTGGTGATTCTTTAACCTCAATTCCCGAAACCGTCAAACCAGAATATCTCGGCGAGGCATTAGCATTTTCAACCAATACCGGGATGGTAAGGCTGGTATTGTCAACTTTAAAGCCACTTACATCGGGCTTAATAATTTCTATTTTTAAAAAGGCCGCGATATCCCTTGCCGTACCCAAATGCGAAGCCGCGTCGGCACGGTTGGGTGTTAAGCCTATTTCGTATAAATAATCGTCGTTAAGTTTAAAGTAATCTTTTGCTAACGAGCCTACTTCGGCATCAGCGGCAAGCTCCATGATCCCCTCGTGCGATTCGCCCAAACCGATCTCATCCTCGGCACAGACCATCCCCATCGATTCCTCGCCGCGAATTTTTGATTTATTGATCTTGAAAGGCTCCCCTTTGGTTGGGTAAACCGTTGCGCCTACGGTAGCTACAACTACTTTCTGACCGGCAGCTACATTGGCCGCGCCGCAAACTATCTGTAAATCTTCGCCGCTGCCCACATCCACTTTAGTGATGCGCAGCCTGTCGGCATTGGGGTGCTGGCTGCATTCTTTCACATAACCAATTACCAAACCCTCCAAACCACCGGGCACAGCCTGTACTTTCTCCAAACTTTCTACCTCCAAACCTATCGCGGTTAATATGGTTGAAAGCTCCTGAGGGGTTTTATCTGTATTTATAAACTCTTTGAGCCAGTTGTAAGATATCTTCATTAGATCGAAACGATAATCGGCAAATCTACACTTTTGGGCTGAAAGGCGAAAGACAAAAGGCACGCAAAAAGGCAAATAAAAAGGGATGCCAAATGATCGGCATCCCCTAAAAAAATCAAAAAAACTATTTATTAAAACCTGCTGAAGCCGCCATCAAGTACTAAATCGCCACCAACCATAAATTTGGAATCGTCGGACGCGAGGTATAAAAAGCCTTCGGCAATTTCTTCAACATTACCTAAACGTTTGATGGGGGTAATATCGGCCATGTAAGTTTTCATACCGGCAACTTCCTCTGCCGATGCACCGTTACGGCCAAATATTGGCGTTTCGATTGGGCCGGGAGACAGCACGTTTACACGGATACTTCTATCTAACAAGCTTTCTGTAAGGCTTCTGGCTAATGATGTTACCGCTGCTTTGCTGGCCGCGTACACCGCTGCCGTAGCCATAGCCTTATTGCTCACGGCAGATGAGGTGATGATAATTGAAGCGCCATCATTTAAGTAAGGCAACGCTTTTTGAACCGAGAAGAAAGCGCCTTTAAAATTAATATCGCTCACGGTATCAAACATATCTTCTGTAAACTCGGCAAACGGTGCGGCTGCAAAAACGCCGGCGTTTACTACCAGCACATCTATTTTACCAAAGGTATCGGCAACCTGTTTGTATTGTCCGTCCAGTTCGGCAACATTGGCAACATCGCTTACTATACCCAACGTATTATTACCAACAGTAGTTACGGCAGCATCCAATGTTGCTTTGTTACGACCAGTAATAGCAACTTTGGCGCCATGAGCGGCAAATAATTTTGCTGCCGCCAACCCAATATCGCTATTACCACCTGTAACTACGGCTACTTTATTTTCTAACTTTTTCATCGTGATTGTTTTTATAATATATCTATATATTTAAATTTATCGATTAATTTATCCAGAGTAATTCTCTTTCCAAATCGTGCACAATAGTACCACATAAATCGATATATCTAAAATAATCGATAAGTTATTTAAATTTTTTTACACAGAAAACACATTCAAAAATTGAACGTATTCGCTCATCACCGCTTTGTTTACACGGTATTGAACATTACGACCGTCTTTCTCGGCAATAAGCAGATCAGCGTCAACCAGTTGGTTAATGTGGTGTGATATGGTAGATTGGGCAAGCTTAACTTCGGACGCGATACACGAGCACTGCATCCATTCGTTTTGCTTTTTAACCATATCCATTATTTTAAGGCGATAAGGATCGCCCAGGGCTTTTGATATTCTTTCTACCTTCTTCAAATCCATAGCGCTGCAAATATATCGATTGTTTTCGATTAGCTAAAATCGGCTACAATACCCCCTCATCTGCAAAACTGTAGTATGAATGATCGGTAATAATAACGTGATCGAATATGGTAAGTTCTAACAGTCGCGCCCCTGCAATTAGCCTTTTGGTAAGATTCAGGTCCTCGGCGCTGGGTTTCAAGTTTCCCGACGGATGATTGTGTGATAAGATGATAGACGCGGCATGGTGTTCCAATGCTACCTGAAAGATGATCTTCGGATCAGCAATAGTAGTAGCCAAACCACCTTTGCTGATGAGGTGCGTACCCAAAACTTTATTACCTTTATTGAGCAGCATGATCCAGAACTCCTCGTGATTCAGATCAGCCATTAAAGGATAAAGTATTTTATAAGCATCGCGGCTGCCGTTTATCTTTTTAACTTCCGCTTCTTCAGTATCATCGCGGCGCCGGCCCAGTTCCAACGCGGCAACAATGGATATGGCTTTAGCTTCGCCGATGCCTTTAAATTTGCAAAGCTCACTTACCGATGCTTTACCAACGGCGTTCAGATCGTTTTTATAATGATGAAGGATTCGTTTGCTTAACTCCACCGCCGATTCATCCCGGCTGCCTGAGCCTATCAGTATGGCGATCAGTTCGGCATCGGTCAAAGTGCGGCGGCCTTGTTCTAAAAGCTTTTCTCGCGGGCGGTCTTCCTCCGCCCAGGCTTTAATGCTTAGCTTACCTTCGTATTGTTGTTCCATTGTTGGATTTGAGTAATTAGATGCGAGATCTGGAGTATCCAATTCATAAAGATGAACATTTTATACCAAAACAAAAAAAGCGTACCGATACAATCGATACGCTTTTTAAAGCTATAAAAGCTAAATATGATTAAGCTAAGCCGTTAACAAATTTAGTCAGTTTTGACTTATTGTTTGATGCTTTGTTTTTATGGATAACGTTCTTTTTAGCCAAACGATCAAGCATAGAGATCACTTTAGATAAAAGTGGAGTAGCTTCTGTTTTAGAAGTTGTACCTCTTAATCTCTTAATGGCATTTCTTGTGGTTTTTGCCTGATACCTGTTACGTAAACGCTTCGCAGCATTTGACCTGATTCTTTTTATTGATGATTTATGATTTGCCATTGCTTATAGCTATTATTCGTTCTGTTTTAAGGACTGCAAATATAGGGACTTGTTTTGAAATAGCAAAACAGAATTGAAAAAAAGTTTGATAGTGATAAATAGATGATTACGAAACGGGTTGATTACGAAAAATCAATGGCGTTCTTTGTTTTATTTGCCCATTCCACTATTGCATTTTTAACATGTAGCTCTTTACCCGGTTCTACCTGCTGCTTATTAATGAAACTTTCAAAATAAAGTATTAAACCTGCCACACCCAACTCGTATTCAATTTCAAAGATCTCTGAACCATCTATAAAATAAATTGTTCCCGAGCGCCCATGAGATTTTAAATGAACACCATTTCTTCCTTTCAGCTCGTTTACATTATCTTCCCGACGCCTGCGGTCATCCCATTCATCTTTTATTCTTTGCGCGGTATGATGTACAAAATGCCGTTCATCCATTTTTTCTATAACTTCACCAAACGAAATTTTCCAGGATATATCCTGTCTGTTTCGTGCAATTTGTTGTTCACAAAACTTACCTATATTTTTCAGCTCCATTTGGTAAGCTGCAATTGAAATGCTATTCCAAAAATCTTCAGAAAAATAATGCCCCGTCTCGTTGGCTAATTCTATCAAACTATCTAATACAAGCTCATAGTCCATATTTTCAAAATATCCAACACATAAAACAAATTGTTTATGATGTAAATAATTGTTAGGTATATAGTCGATAATATGGCCTATGATCTCCTTCGGCGATTTAACAACTTCCTTCTTTTTAGATTTGAAAAACCACATATTGTATTTTAAATAACAGAATAAAGCTACTAAACATTCTATCCAAAACACAAGCTCAATTTTCCCGTTATATCTCACTATGAACACCATTCTATTCTTCGGCGATAGCCTCACTGCCGGTTACGGCTTGAGCGATGCCGGCAGTCAATCCTACCCCGCCCTTATCCAACAAAAGATAGATAAAGAAAACCTGAACTACCGTATTATGAACGCGGGTGTAAGCGGCGATACCTCGGCAGGTGGTTTAAACCGGATCGATTACTGGATCAGTCAGCCTGTTGATGTTTTTGTGTTGGAGCTGGGTATTAACGATATGATCCGTGGCATTGGTTTGCAAACTATTGCTAAAAACCTGCAATCAATCATCATCAAAGTAAAAACTAAACATCCCAAGGTAAAAATGGTACTGATGGGCATGGAAGTGCCTTTGTTAATGCAAGCCGGTTTGCCCGATCAGTTTATTGCGATATACCGTCAGTTGGCATCGGCCAATCAAATGGCATTTGTTCCTTTCTTTTTAAAGGGCGTAGCAGGTATTCGACATTTAAATATGTACGACCGGATTCACCCCAATGCCGAAGGTTACCGTGTTATAGCCGATCATGTTTGGCCGGTTATAAGAAGTTTATTGGTATAAGGAATTTAAGATAAATACATTAAATTTGTTATCATGACAACATTAACGGTTGATATAACTAACGATCAGGAAGAACGGGTATTATTGGCTTTTCTAAACAGCCTAAAGTATAACTATCATACAAACCCGGATAACGACTTATCAGAAGCCCAAAAAGCAGAAGTTTTAAGAAGGCAACATCTTTTTGAAACGGGACAAATGAAATCCGAACCCTGGGACGAAGTAAAGAAACGATTTGTTAAATCTTAATGTATCAAGTTGAAATATTACACATCGCCATTGAAATGGAAGATGCTTACAATTGGTATGAACTACAAGTTAAGGGCTTGGGCGATCAGTTTATCGAAGAAATTGATATTATATTGAGTTAATAAAGCACAATTCTGATCATTTTGCTACCCAATTTTCCGAGGAATTTCAGTTTGCTACCTTAAAACGCTTCCCGTTCCGGATAGTGTATTTTGTAAATTCTGTCGAAAAAATTGTGTTAATCAACTCGATCTTTCATACAAGCAGAAATCCGGACAAACTATAAATCATAGCTTGTATTTTAAATCTTCCTACTTCCCGTTCCTCAAAAATAATAGCGCCGTTCGCAAACTATCTACCCGCTCGGGTTCCATATTTTTTACGGGGATACTCATGCTTTGCACCATATTGTCTTCGTTGCCCTTAGGGTCGTTATAGGTTTGCTGTATCACGTTATCGGCATCGGTTTTAAGCAGCAATATTCCCGCTGTAGCGGTGCCCATATAACTCAGATCGCTAAAGCGCTTAATGCGGAAGGAATAATAATCCTGCTTGCCGCTGGTGTAGGTTTTGCGCAGGCGTACAAATAAATCTTCGGTAACATTAATTTCCCACTTTTTTAATTTGGCTTCGGCCGATGGATCGTAGCTTTCAATCAGGCAGCGGTTACTGTAAGTTATGGCTTCGGTGGCAACCATGCGCCTGTCGCTTTTAAAGCAGCATAGCACCATTATTAAGGCAATGGCGGCAGGCATAAAAAGTTGACGGGCAGCGGGTTTATTAATTGATAATATCATGACATCACATATCCGCCGTCTAAGGTAATAATTGTTAATTTTGTATATGAACTTTTCTGAAAATTCCCGTATCTGGATATACCAGTCGAACCGTGAGTTGAACACTACCGAATTAGAGCGTCTGCAACATATATTGAACGAATTTACTGCGGACTGGACCGCACATAATCACCTGTTAAAGGCGAAAGCTGAAGTACGTTATAACCGTTTTATTATTTTAACTGTGGACGAGAGCCAAACCGGGGCTACGGGTTGTTCAATAGATAAATCGGTAACACTGATGAAATCGTTAGAGCACGAGTTCCATATCAACCTGTTTGATAGATTTATTACCGCTTATCGCGATGAGCAAAATAACATTACTACTGCTAATCGCAACGAGTTTGAAGAGTTAATTAAACAAGGCAAAGTAAATGCCAATACCATTGTATTTAACAACCTGGTTAATACTTTGGGCGACCTTGCTACCAAATGGGAAGTGACTTACCAAAACAGCTGGCACAAACAAGTATTCGGTGATCTGGTTATAGCTTAAAAGCTTAACCATGTTTATTATCGATCTGGATTATATTGTGCCTTTGGAAGAGTTGGACCAACACATGGCCGCTCATGTTAAATTTCTGAAAAAGTATTATAAGAAAAACGTATTTGTAGCATCGGGACGTAAAGTGCCGCGTACCGGTGGAATTATTTTGGCTTTAGCCGATAGTGAGGACGCTGTTCATCGGATTATGAGCGAAGATCCTTTTACCAAACACGAGCTTGCCGAATATTCGGTTACGCATTTTTTAACATCTCAATACCATCCGGATTTGAAGCAATTGCTTAACATGTAGCTTAATTGCCAATTTTAACGAACCTTTGCGCACAGCCTTCTATACAATATAGCGGCCCTGCAGGGCTCATATCAAGTACGCCATCATGAAATTTATAGCTATAATGTTGTAGGCTGTTGTCACTTTTATAAAGCGTCACCGTGCTATCCTTAACGCTATATCTTACATAATCACTAAAAATACTGCTATTGAGGGTACCATTTGTATTGAACTGAACAAAATCATACTCAGTTTTTTGAACTACAGGTCTAAATTTACCTGAGCCATCGCCGGGGTCGTTCAGCGCTTCGGTTAGTTTCCATTTGCCGTTCAAATTAAATACCGTTGCGTCATCTTTATGGCATGCGGTGGCTGCTAAAACAATGGCAATAAGAACAACATGAAACAAAGCTTTCATATGATTTTTGATTTATAGCCTATACGTTGTGAATTGAAAAAATGCTACATTTAAATCTTGATTTTATAAATTAAATTTTATGAAAAACCTTGACCCACGCGTTGACGCCTTCATAGCTAAATCAGCAGAGTTTGCTAAACCTATTCTAATCCATCTGCGCCAGCTGGTTCACACGGCCCAGCCTGATATTGTTGAAACGATGAAATGGAGTATGCCGTTTTTTGATTATCAAGGTCCGGTTTGCCAAATGGCGGCTTTTAAGCAGCATGCCGCCTTTGGTTTTTGGAGAGCTACGATGCTAACCGATCCATATAACGTACTCAACAAAGGCGAAGAACAATCTGCCGGGAGCTTAGGCCGTCTCACCAGTCTGGCCGATCTGCCCTCTGACGAGATCCTGATCGAATACATTCGCGAAGCCATTAAGCTGAATGAAAACGGCGAAAAAGGAACGATGAAGATCAAAGACAAACCATCGGCACCCAAAAAAGAAGTGGAAGTACCCGAAGAGTTTATCAATCTGCTTGACGCGAACCCGGTAGCTGAAGAATGCTTCAACAAATTTAGCCCATCAAAACAAAATGAATATTTAACCTGGTTTGCAGAAGCTAAAACAGACTCGACACGATCAAAACGGATACAGCAGGCTATGGAATGGATTGCTGAAGGGAAAAGCCGGAATTGGAAATACCAGTAAGGTTTCGTTCGGGGATTACGTATTGACTAAACTTTTCATGTTTTTGGTTAATTATCGCGTTTTAATTGACTGATACTTAAAATCGTTAAATTTATCCAGCACTCGACTATAGCAACCAAAGCAATTTATTGCCAAAAAGCCTTTATAATTATTATGCTGCAAGCCAGAATAGCTTTTCCATGATGTTAAAACTTTGTGTCCATTTTCCAGTTACCAGCAATCCGTTGAGCTTCTTTTTTTGTAATCTGGATGATACCCGGATGTTTAGGGATAGAGAAGTTGGTAGCTTTCATTACACCCTCGTTAAAATGGCCCAGGTTGGTAAAGTTTACAAAGTCGGTAGTTTCGCTAAAACCAAAATTATGCGGGTTAATGCGATAGATATCATAAACCAAAATCCATTTATTTTGACCTATCAACTTATAAACGGTTGGCGCTTCATCACCCACCTTTTCGGCATCCACTCTTTTAGGGCTGTAAACGTAGCCCGTGTTTATTGAATCGGAAACGGCTTGTTCAATGTGTGACCCTCCATTGTGCGACGCATAAAGCATATGATATTTTGAGCCTACTTTTGTGATATCGGCATCAATATATTCGGCTCCATTAGGGTATTCAAATATGGATTTCGGAAGGGTTTCCATCGCTGTAAAATCCTTGTTCATATAAGTATAGTAAACCTTGCATTTATCTTTACCAAAACGCATGGTAAAATACAACATCGTTTTTTTCTTCGCCTCATCGTAGATCAGTTCGGGTGCCCAGGCACAGCCAATGTCTGCCAGTTCAGGAAAAGCTTTATCAACACGTAAAACCGTGTGCGACCAATGGATCAGATCGGCAGATTTCATGAGGACTATACCCCGGTTATTTCCCCAACCGTATTTATCTGCCTCGCGTTCCCATAAGGTACTGCGCAAACCTTCTTTCTGAGCATAAATATGCAGATCGGTTAAAGCCAGGTAGAACGTACCATCCGGCGCGCGGTAAATGTATGGATCGCGGATACCCTTTTGTTCGGCAATGGTATCGCCTTTAATCACGGGATCGCCATTGTTCACATCGGTAAAGCTATATCCATCTTTGCTTATCGCAAAGTGTAGGCTGTGATCGGCATCCTTAAAGTAAACCATCAGGTAAGCGGCCATGTCTTTTTCTTTGGGAACATTCCGCTTTTGCGCAAAAGCTAAGTTTAGCGAAAAGGCGACGAGCATAGCTATGCCAGTCAGTTTGGTTAGGTGGTTAGTCATAATTGGTTAGTGGTTATATACAATTATAATTAATAAATGTATATTTTACAATTATTAATTATAATTGTAAAGATTCTATTGTTCTTAACAAAACCAAAACGACGGTTGGACAGAAAATGATATTAAAAATCCAAAGGCCCCATTCTGCGCATATTCTTCATGATCAAATACTTTTTATGCAGAATATGATCATCAGGATTGGCGGGCGACCATTTCAATGGATTAGGCCAAACGGAAGCAATTAATGCGGCTTGCGATTTATTGAGATCGGAGGCTGATTTGTGGAAGTAAGTTTGTGATGCGGCTTCTACACCGTAAATACCATCGCCCATTTCGATTACGTTAAGGTACACTTCGAGTACGCGTTGTTTGCTCCAAAAGATGTTGATGAGCATGGTAAACCAGGCTTCGAAAGCTTTACGGATATACGAACGCCCTGGCCACAGAAATACGTTTTTGGCTGTTTGCTGGGTTATGGTACTGCCACCAACCAGCTTGTGGCTATTTTTATTGTTGTTATTATCGATGGCTTTTTCCATGGCTTTAAAATCAAAGCCGTGGTTTTCTAAAAAGGTGGCGTCTTCGGCAGCTACGGCGGCACGTTTCATGGGGTCGGCAATATCGTCAAAATTGATCCACTTTTTGTCGATCTTCCAGTCTTTACCATCGCTTTTGCGCTCAAAACCACGTGTTATCATAAGCCAGGTGATGGGCGGGTTTACAAAACGATACAGGATCACCATAAAAAGGCTTATACCTACAAATAAGATAACCGTTAGTTTAAGTATGCGGAGTATGAGGCGCATAATACCGCCCCGTTTTAGTTTTGCCTTAGCCATTTCAACAAAAATAAAAAAAGGTATTCAGCCTAAGCCAAATACCTTTTAAATAATTTGTATTGAGAATAATATTATTCAGCAACTACAGTGAACGGAACCTTAACTTTCACTTCTTTGTGTAAGTTTAAGTTTGCGGTATAATCACCAACAAATTTAGGTTCAGCATCAAATGTGATGCGACGACGGTCAACTTCAAATCCTTCTTTTTTCAATGCATCAGCAATTTGAATGGTGTTGATAGAACCGAAAATTTTACCGGTTTCGCCAGCTTTAGCACCGATAGAAAGTGTAACACCTTCTAAACGTGCCGCGATAGCGTCGGCATCCTTGCGTATTTTCTCTTGTTTAAACTGAGCTTGTTTCAAGTTCTCAGCTAATACCTTACGTGCAGATACGGTAGCCAATGTTGCAAATCCCTGAGGAATCAGGAAGTTGCGGCCGTAACCAGCCTTTACATTTACTACATCGTCTTTCTCGCCCAGGTTTTTGATATCTTGTTTTAAAATAACTTCCATTTTCTTATCCCCCTATTATTTTAACGAGTCAGTAACATAAGGTAATAAACCAATATGGCGTGCGCGTTTAACGGCTTGTGCCACTTTGCGCTGGAATTTTAAAGAAGTACCAGTTAAACGGCGTGGTAATAATTTACCTTGGTCGTTAACAAACTTCAATAAAAAGTTAGCGTCTTTGTAGTCGATATACTTGATTCCGTTCTTTTTGAAACGGCAGTATTTTTTACGGTTATCCTCCACTTTTGGAGCGGTAACGTACTGGATTTGATCTTTTGCCATTACTTAGCTGCCTCCTCTGTTTTAGGTTTTTTCTGGAATGCACCGCTACGTTTTTTATCGTTGTAAGCAGTGGCGTGTTTGTCAAGAGCGATAGTCAGGAAACGCATAACACGCTCATCCCTCCTCAATTCAACTTCCAGTTTGTTAATTAATTCACCCGGAGCCTTAAATTCAGTTAGGTGGTAGTACCCTGTAGTCTTTTTCTCGATAGGGTACGCTAGTTTTCTCAAACCCCAATTGTCCTCTTGGACAATTTCGGCTCCGCCATCTGTTAAGATCTTGCTAAATTTGGCTGTAACCTCTTTAGCAGTTTCAACTGATAACAACGGGGTAAGAATGATCACGGTTTCGTACTGTTGCATTTAAACTTTGTTTTTAATGTTTTGCCGCCCTTTAAAGCGGGATGCAAATGTAGATATAAATACCTATAATTCAAAACCTTTTATAAAACAAAAAAGCGACAGGGTTAAGAGCCCTGTCGCGTTAAACACACCTAATAAACAAAGACAGGTTATTAATTGATTTTCCCCTTAATTAATTATTACTGGTTACTCTTTGTTTAGGTCAAATATAGGTGGACGAAATCACTTTTCATATCCGTACTAATACGTATTTTACGTGTTTAAACATATACTATAGTTTAATTAAATTTCTTTTGCTGATTTTATCAATACAAATAAAAACCATTAGTTAAGTTTTTAAATATTACTCATTTAAGTAATGTTTTTCGCAAAAATTCAAGGGGCGTAATTTTAATTTCTTTGAAATCCTGACAAAGTAACACGCCAGCCCTCAATAATTTAAATTTTATTAAAAACACATAGATTTAATATATAATTCACACATTATCAGTATATTCACATACTTAACCCTCACAAGTATGATACTCCAGTCTATCAGCATCCCCAGCGTAGTAGAACGCCATAATTTACCATTGATCAATGTATCCGGCGCGGCCGAAAACAACATACAATTATATGAAGGTGGCGATGGCTACCTTATAGGTAACCTGGCCCTGCAACATGGACACGCGCCTTACCGTAACATCAACAGCTCACCGGCTGATCTGGATTATCAATTACTTGCCAAGGCGGGTTTATTTTTAGCTGGGCAAGGTAAATCGGCCGAGATTGTGCTGACTACCGGTTTCCCGTACACCACTTATGAGATATTTAAACAGCTGGCTACTAACTTTTTTACACCGCGCGATATATTTATAGAGTACAATGGTGATACCTTTTCGACAAACGAACATCGCCGGATGCAGATAACTGTTAGGCATATTGATATTGTACCTGAGATTTTAGGCTGTATTGATGCGATACGAAAAGGGCCTGTATCAGAAGCTGACGACTTTTTTGTGGTGAGCCTGGGATACGGCACCTGCGAAACAGGCTTAAGCATTAACGGCGGACTGGTTGGCCGTACCTGCATGAGTGTGGCCGGTTTAAGATACGCTGTAAATAACCTGCATGGCGAACTTGGTCGCAGCCATAATTTAGGGATGAAGAATGAGCACATGATCAACCAGAGCTTTCAGGGTGGCAGTATTGTGGTTGACCGGAAGAAAAAGGATTTGACCGATATCCGCCGCAGCCAGCTGGTTAACTATTATAAGGAGGTGGTATCGCCCACAATGAAAAAAACCTTCACGGATAGCGATTTTGAAAAAACCAACAAACTTTACCTGGTTGGTGGTGGCGCGTTGTATAATGACCTGGCCGATTGCTTCCGCGAAGAGTTTGAAGGGATTTTGAATGTGATCATCCCGCCATCGCCAAGTTCGATGGCCAGTTTGGGTTACGCTTTGAAATCTTTTCAGCGTTGTGGCAGTACCGATGAGTCGGTTGGTTTGGATATTGGCAACGCTTATACTGTTGTTTCAAAACTAAGCCATCCGGAGCAGGTGAACCAGTTGTAGTACCCTTTCGTATTTTAGCTTGCACATCCCCCGCAATATTTATAATTTAGTTGCGATGGATAATTTTATTGTTTCGGCCCGAAAATACCGCCCGGTTACCTTTGATACCGTTGTGGGCCAGCAACATATAACAAACACGCTAAAAAACGCCATTCGCAATAATCAGCTAGCACAGGCATTTTTATTCTGCGGACCGCGTGGCGTGGGTAAAACTACCTGCGCGCGCATCCTGGCAAAAACCATCAACTGCACCAACTTACAGGCTAATGCCGAGGCTTGCGGCGAGTGCGAAAGCTGCGTGGCTTTTCAGCGCGGTAACTCATTCAACTTTCATGAGTTGGATGCTGCATCCAACAATTCGGTTGAGGATATCCGCAGCCTGATAGAACAGGTGCGCATACCGCCACAAGCGGGTAAATACAAGATCTATATTATAGATGAGGTTCACATGTTATCACAGGCGGCTTTTAACGCCTTTTTGAAAACACTGGAAGAACCACCATCCTACGCTATATTTATATTAGCTACCACCGAGAAGCATAAAATACTGCCTACCATCTTATCGCGATGCCAGATCTTCGATTTTAACCGCATCCGTGTGGAAGATATGGCCGGGCACCTGGAATCGATCGCCAATAAAGAAAACATTAAGTACGAAACCGACGGTTTGCACATAATTGCCCAAAAGGCTGATGGTGGTTTACGCGACGCGCTATCGATGTTCGACCAGATCGTTAACTTTTCAGGCAGTAATGTTACCTACCGCGCAGTAATTGATAACCTGAACATACTGGATTACGATTATTATTTTAACGTAACCCAAAGCCTGCTTGCACAAGATACAGCCAAAACGCTTCTTTTATTTGATGAAATACTGGCCAAAGGTTTTGATGGCAGTCATTTCATCTCCGGTTTAACTGAACACTTTCGTAACCTGCTGGTAGGTAAGGATACCGAAACGTTGAAACTGTTGGAAGTTAGCGAGGGCATTCGTAAAAAATACATTTCGCAATCGCAAGGCTCAACTGTGTCGTTCCTGCTATCAGCAATGAACATCGCTAATATTTGCGATCTGAATTACAAGCTGAGTAAAAACCAACGTTTACAGGTTGAACTGGCATTACTCAAAATGTGCCATATTATGGCCGCGCTCAACCTTGCTAACTCAACCATTAATACAAACCAGCCCGAAGGGCAGGTAAAAAAAAAACCTGAATCAGTAACGGCTGAAGCATCCGCGCCTGCTCAACAAACTGCGTCTGTTGAGCAGTCTAAACCTGTTGTAACGGCTCCGATAGTACAATCGCCATCGCTTACAGCTACGCCGAGTTTAACGCCATCGCTGTCGCAAACGCCGTCAACACCATCACTTACGGCTAAACCTACTGTACAGGCTGATAAAGTTGAAACACCAATTGCAGCTAAACCGAGCATTGTTATACCCACACGTTCGTTATCAACGCCCTCGCTTAATACGCCTATTGGAGGTTTGCCATCTGATAATAAGGAAGAAGAGGATCCTTACTTAAAAGGTACTGATAAAGAACCCTTTACCGACGAAGTGTTTTTAAAAACATGGGCCGATTACGCGGTTAAGGTAAAGGCTGATGGTAAGATGAATTTACTCAGCATTTTTATCGGCGCAAGCTTACCCACCCGTTTACAAGGTGCAGAATTTGAAATGATTTTAGGTACCAAATCGCAAGAAAATACTTTTCGGGATGAGAAACCTTACATACTAAACTATCTGCGCACATCGCTCAAAAACTTCGATATTGAGGTACACACCCGGGTTGATGAGGTTAAGGTTGTAAAGCGCCTGTACTCGGCGCATGATAAGTTTGCGCATATGGCCAATAAAAATCCGGAGCTTGCCGAGCTGAAGCGCAGGTTTAACCTAGAAATAGAATAAGTAACCTTATTAACTATGTCATTTCGACGAT
>Ga0116227_10002889_pt1 | contig 38677 bp, 23 predicted proteins | sample S1TSphgellanicum_FD_89693 | JGI IMG/M metagenome (GOLD analysis project Ga0116227, IMG submission 89693) | Host-associated microbial communities from peat moss isolated from Minnesota, USA - S1T2_Fb - Sphagnum magellanicum MG | ecosystem: Host-associated > Plants > Peat moss > Unclassified...
AGGGTGTCGATCGTCTTTTTTTTTTGAGAAGGGGGGGGGGGTGGTGGGTGGGGTGTGGGGGGTGGGGGGAAGAAGAGAGGGAAGAAGAAGAGGGGGGGGGGGGGGGGGGGACCAGCAACATGCAATAAGAATGACACTTTCCTTCTTGTTGTTGTACGAAGGCAAATTGTGTTTGCAAAGTGAGCATCATGCCAATCGTGGTTTTATTTGCCGAGAAAGGGATTCCTCCCTTTTGGATACAACTCAGCTGAGTCCCATTAAGGAGGGGAACATGCTTGCTCATTCTATTCCCCCCAAGTACCAGGGAAGTCCCAGCTTTGTGAGTTCTAGTTTTGTACCCTTTGCTGAGTATATTGAATCCATAAAGAATTAACTGGTAGAATATTTGTAGTTGTATGTATGTGGAGGTGCCTTACACTTGGTCAATGTTTCTGTCACAACACAGGACACGCATCGTTCCTTCAAAAGGTTCCTAAAATGAGGAACCTTGCATGTGCCCTTTCTCTCCTTCTCAAACAAAATCATAGCCATTAAAAAGTTTATTAGATCTTTACAGCAGATAAGGACCTTGAATGGGGCAGTTCTGGGAATTCGGGTTCTGTGCTCAGCTCTTACACACTGTTTTTTAAAGGAATTTTGGCTTTTGGCCAAAGTGGTGATCACCCCTAGGAAAGATTTAGCCAAAACTGGCTATAACCCATATAAGAAGAAAAAATATTTAATCATCCTTTTATATTTTTTGCTTCCTCTCTGAAAACCAAATTTAGACATTTGGAATTTTTTTACTATTTTTTTTACCTCAATTTTGTCTATTTTTCAAAATCGACTTTCAAAAACAAATTAGTTTCTCTTTTTGGCGAAATTTCTCCAATATACAAAGCATTGCTCCCACCTTGTGGCAGAAGGCCCTCATTCCCAGAACAGCCCCATTCTCAGTCCTCATCCTACTTGTAGCCAACTTCAGCCTTTTTCTTTTACCAGTGAAACCTTGCCACAAATTTAAGTTCTAAATTCTAGAACAAAAAATTAATCTTTTGGATTAATTTTTTTAATTTGAAATTATTATTATTCTAGAGATCTAGTATGATATTGTTACATGAGCAGTGAAATTCTTCAGATTGTAGCCTACCATAATTATGATAGTTTTTCACATCTCAGCTTCATATTTTCACAAAAAATTCATTTCACTTTTTTAAGGATGATTTAACAATGAAACTGACCCTAAGGTGAAGTAATTCCTAACTGATTTACTGAAAGCTAATACATAATTATAACAGGGTTCTAATTATGTTGCACCCTGCAGCACACATTAGCTTTCAAGGTTTTGAAACCCAGACCGCATGGGGGTGTGGATGTTTGTTACAAGTAGTTTAGAACTGGTTTCTTTCAGTTATAGACAGCATTTGGATGTAATAGTTTTATAGTTTGTAGGTCATGACTAACGGCTCTTCTACTACTATGGAAAGCATGGGGAGAAGTTTCCTAGTATATTGGAGGGCACGTTATATGCATCAATATCCATCCAAGAATACATAGGGCATGTTACACCTATTCCTTTTAGGACTGGGGCCGAAACTATAAGTGTTGGCAGGTTAGGTCTAAGTCATAGGTCAGGTTTAGAAGTCTTTAGATCGAAGGTTCTAGTTGGAACTACCATTAGAACCTCACCAGACAATTGATTTCTTTTCAAAATTGAATTAGAACCTAAACCAAGGTTCCTGTTGTCTTGTGTTAAATGGGTTTTGATTCTTGAAATAGACCTTACATCATAAACAAGCTGTTGCATTTGATTGATTGTACATAATTAATATTACATAATTTTATTTTATTTTGAATTATGTGCACTACTTGAACAAAGTATTTTCATGTCAAATTTTGGTTAGTTGTGTGTATTGGAGATGCAACCGGACTTGATCTTAAATTGTTACATTCTTTATGAAAAGGATTAGAATCAGAGGATTTAAAAATCCAAAGAATTGGTTTCAGAACTAGACCAAAGGTTCCATCAAAAACAAAAGAAAGTTCAAATTGAGATAAAAGATTCCTTTTGGAATTGAGAACCAAACAACATTAAAAATTATGTGTACTTGGGTTAAGAAAATCTTGATGTATTTGGAAAGCACCATATGTGATTAATATCCCTCCTAGAAAAGAGAAGCACCTTATACCCACTCATAAGTGTAAGGTCCCTATCACTCTTAGGAGGGAGTAGGGTTAAAAGCCCTTCCCTCCTCCACCTCGTGACCCACACATGTTTAACTTCACAACAACATTTGTCTCATGCATGTGACAGGTAAAGTTGGAAGGAGGGGACATTCCCAAAATGTGGGGCCAGACTTGACTACCGTCTTAGGTCCCACCGTGAGACTTTACACTAAAACTTATCAGAAAACCTTGGAAACCTTAGTTTTCGCCAAAGCTAATAAGTAACTCATCAGTGGTAAAATGTGTGAAACTGCAGGGTGTCACTAAAACCCTGGGCAGGCAAAAAGAGTTTGTAAATAAATTGAGTGATTTCATCTGTTAATTAGAGAATAAATGATGCAGATGCCATGTTGTACTGTAGTCATGCTTTTCAGCACATACCACCAACCTTGAGGCTCTAGACATATATATAATAAGGGGAATAACTTTTATCCATCAGCAGTAACTTGAAGTTCTTAACAAAATATGATATTACAACAGTGGTTATCCTTTGCCCAAATGTACTATGGAATCGTCAAGCTCCTGTTCATTATCTTGGGCAAGGTGCCAGGCAAGCCCATTAGGAAAAACTAGGTGGCACACCCAACATAATTGGCAACCATGAGACCATTCCATCACTTTAAGGTCTGGGGTGGCAGACTCAACAATTTAACACAAAATTCATGTTCCACAGATATTTTAGTCACTATCAGGAGATCATGATCATCATTAGAACACTATGTCTCATAATATGTGGTCAAGAAAATGATAAAATCTGCCACCCCAAACCTTAGGGTGTGTAGAAAATTGGAACACAAGCTAAGCCTTATAGTATGGCAACTCCTTGTCACCTCATATTGCTGGAGCATACCCTATAGTTTGGAAATTGGAATCAGCCTTTTTTTTTAATGCAAATTTTCACAGTTTTGTAAAATTTTCAATAATTTTGTTGCAAATTCAGTGGTTTTTACAAATTAAAGGTCAAATTTCAATTAAAAAATAAAAAATATCCCAGAAATTTGCCAAATTTCTGTACAATATGGTTCAAGTGGGTAGCAAAAAATATGTAAGGATGCTTAGATTATTTTTTCTTTTCATATTTTTAATAGCCAAATTTGGCTAAATTGTCTTATGGATGATTCCCACCTCAGATACATCACCATATCACACAATATGCTAATTGAAATACTAAACACATGTAAATTTTGGTGGAGAATATTTGTGAAGAGAATTTTTTTAACATGGGGATCAACTATTGAACCACTTTCTTAATCCCACCAACCTAGCTACCAAACCTAGTGCTTAATTCTTTTGCCATGTCCTTTGACATTGAAACCATTTTGCCTTCACCCCTAAAGCTCCCAATTAAAATAATTGAGAACCTCATAACAACTTTATTCCTTTTTTTATCAGCCTTTTTTTCACTAGCAAAAAATGCCCAAAAAGTGAATTTGAAAACTGCAAATTCGAAAATAAGGTTATTTGGGGATTTTTCAATCACCAAAATTTGAAATCAGTTTAGTAAAATTTGCCAGATTTCTATGTTTGATTCCAGTAGATAGCCAAAAATATCAAAGTCTGCTCAATTATTTTTACTTTCATATCTCACTTATAGCCAACTTTGGCTAAATCTTCCTATGGACAATTGACACTTTGGCTATATCACAAATTAACCAAAAAATAGCTTTGCATTGATTCATGCAAAATCCACATCCTCTTCACAAAAAGGAAGCAGAACTTAAAGTTTAGGGATGCCTCCAAATTCATAACATGAGGAAAGTTAGACAGTTGACGATTAGAAGAGAAATCATTATTTTTTCTTCTCCATAGGCTCCATAGGAGAAAAAGCAACAGAGAAAAAGTAATTCCCAGGCATCCACTTGATGGTTTTATGAACATCCTTTTGGGTGGGGAAAGAGAGTTGTACATAATATTTTGGAGATTTTGGCAAGTCATTTCTATGATGATATGATTTATAGTTCTGTAATTACTCTGTATCTACATGAAAATTCAATATTGAGAAAGTAAATTAATATATTAATATATTGCTAAACTAGTAGGTACAGACTGAATTCCCCAGCAGCAAGATATTCTATTATATTAATAATCTACTCATGCATGCAAATAATATTGCTCACTAATATTTATTGAATTGATTGGTCCTGACTGTTCCAATCCAAAACGCTTGTATAGCAGCTGCTGTTGGGATGCAGATGGATCAGAACCGACCCATTCAAGAAGATGACAAAAATTAATGATGAACAAAAATGTGTAAAAGCTGATGTTCTTTTTGCAATCTTTGAACAATGAATTTTTTTCTCATTATAAGCGGGGTAAAATTAAAATCTATATCAATGTGATGATGGTGATGATGTTCCAATATTGCAAGCTCATGGTTAAATTTGTAATCTTTGATTCATGTGAAAATTATTCTTCTTCTTCTTTTATTTATAAATCTCTCTGGTATCATGTGATCTAGTGCCGATCAATAATTACAACGCCGTGCAGCATAGCTAGCAGCAAGGGGATAACAGGGACGGTGGGAATGGATTGAAAAGAATGAAATGATTTGACGCGTGCATATTGCAGCAGCTGCCACATTTCGAACAAGCCGTATAAAGAAAGAAAGATAGAGTATTTGTTGTTGCTAAGTGGACGTGCCTGAGATATATATATATAAAAACTTTAAGCATCAGGTGATGAGCTGATGTATAATATTGTTCATCTTCTTTTATCTTGCAGCCATCATTGATCTGATGTCAAGTCTTCAGATCTCTAACTAGTGCAAATTCTCTATCACTCGTTTGTAGTACGTGCTATTTCAGCTACTCGTGGAGTCGTATGAATTTACAGCACGCATGACGTTCCCACGTATATAGATCACATCGAGGCCGTAATATTCTGCAAAGCTTATAACTTGACCATGTAGACTGATTCTCATGTTACCGTTTACAGACATAGATATCTCGAGCTACTTATGGATCACATCCGCAGGGTGCCGTATATTTCAAGCTTTATACTTATTAATTGACTATGACTGCAGATTCTCATACTACAGTTTCAGTCTGATCCGGTCCACTTATGATGATCAAATGATCCAGCCGTATATTCAAGCTAGAAACTTGACCGTGAGTTGTGGATCAACATATAGTTGTCGCTCTTGATCGATCGACCGCCGTAGCATGTCATGTCCCAACCAATTCAAGCTCTAAACTTGACCACGACTACCTGCGGATCATAATAATATTCTCGTTGTTGGTTGGTTGGTTGATTGGTCTCAAGACGCCGTATAATGTCACGTCACAACCAGGAAAACGATTGATTAATATACTTGGATTTGCTTGGCTTGACTTTCACCCAGGAAAACGATTGATTAAGATACTTGGATTTGCTTGGCTTGACTTTCACCGTATCTGTCACAATGCATGTCGCGCCATGCATAATTATCCGGCCTCCCGCCAGAAATTTCCGAAGAGGGAAATTTTCAAGCTCCTCAATTTCATATGTCCTCTTTTTTGAAGCAGTTTTCGACAATTCAGTACATGAGCCACTCTAGTAAACATTAATGACCTATTTTTGGGACGGGGAACAAGGGATTTCTATCGGATGTAAGAGAGAAAGCCAGGATAATACTACACGGTACTACTCTTCTGGATCCATCCGTATGCCTGAATAATTCATGGTTCTAGCTAGGTTTACACTAATTCTAAGCTTATGAATCCTCATTAAAATCGTCTTAAGTTAGATCCATTAAGTATTCTCTCTTTATTCGAAACAAGCCAGAGTTGCAATTAGAACACTATATAAATTCGGACATGAAACCTGTCATACAACTCCAACCATGAATATATACATATATATATATATATACGCGCACACGCACACACATACACACACATATATATTATGCAAGTTCGGCAAGTTGGGTGCATTGTTCCTTGTCTTTACCTGACAGTTAGTTTATGCTTCTACTCAGAATTGTGTGTGTGTGTGTGTGTGTATGCCTTTTCAGATCCAAACCTCCAAACCAGCAAATCATTATCACGAGCAATATTGTCAATTGATGCAATCAGGTCTATTTTTTGCAGATTGTACCCATGTGCCAAATGATGCTATTGTTGCTAGCTAGAGTGTCAAATCTGAGTGATGACACACAAGTCTTCATATTCAGCTGAATTCAAACAGGAATTTGAAATTTTTTTACAGGAGGAGGAGGTGCACGGATCATTTAGCTGAGTGTATCCAAAGAGGGACCAGCACAGCGCCACCAAGACATTATGAACCACTAGGAATGATTGCAAAGTCTAGATCTCATCTAATAGGGTTTATCCGAACGACCGAGGGGCGAGCTTTGAGGCTTTGAAGAACGTGAGAGAATAAAGCGTACATGAAAGAGACGCAAAAACACTCAGGACTAACTGCAATAATATGAAGACTTGCAAGATAAACTCTCCACCTTCTTTGTCGAACATGATACGCTGTACATGACAGAGACCAGAACCCTACGCGGAAATGAAGGCTAATTTTCCAAGAATCTGTACCTAGTTTAGCTGCACATTGTCAACTAAAAGAAATGTACACTACTGAAAATTATACATCATCCGACAATGTCAAGCGGCGTGTGATAACTCATGTCCGATACACCATCGCTCACAGACTCGACTTGCAACAACGTCCGTAGAGGTGATTGAACTCATGTTGATAGAAAACTCTTGCATGGCGCTACTACACGTCCTATTATACGGAGATACAAGTTTGCTGCAGATGTAACAATTCTTATAATATGGATAAAAAGGACTTCCTGCAAGGAATAGGACTCGACAGGAAAAAGAAACAGGACAAGTTCCAGGAGGCAGGCAGCTGTTGACCCACCCTGGAATTAAATGTGACCTAATTTTTTACGAGAAAATTCACAGGACTCCAAATGCATGAATATTCATATCAGATAAAAACTTGACAAGAACTAATTTTGCAGTGCAGCTGCAGCAGTTAAATTAAGTGCAGACGGTGTTTGTATTTTCTAAGTTATATGATCACTGTAGAATTGACCTACATTAACAGAGGAAGAATAGAGGAGTACTAAAATTATAAATCCACCAGATTTAAACAGGGGTGGTTACCTGTTGATGTCTCACCTACCTGCTGCAACTACTCCACCAGCGCTCGAGTGCAACTCAATACGACGCCTATCAAAGACAATTTAGCCAAAATTATGATGAGCTATTTATCAACCATACTTGCTAATCATCGAAGCAAATCAGACCACTTAGGTTATAACAGCTGCACTTGCTTATAGATCTAGGGGCCAGCTACCTACCTACCTACTTGTATCTTATACGTGTAATTAAAAATTATGTATAATCTCATTAAATTAGCTTATATGTATTCTGATCACATTGATCTGAGATGAAAAGGATGGATTAACTCTTTATAAGTGTAATTAGAAACTATGTATAATCTCATTAAATTAGCTTATATGTATCGTAATCACATTGATCTGAGATGAAAAGGATGGATTAACTCAAGGAGGAGGAGTAGGTTCACAGCAGGGAGAAACCATGTGTTTGAAAAATAGTGAAAATCAATGTATTGAATTATTGCTGTAGATTAATGTCATTAGTAAAGGCGCAAGGCCGGGAGGGAGAACGATGTTTTGAATTTGTAAGCCTCGACTTGTGTTAATATTTCTGGACCGGCCCCATAAGACGTATGCATCGAATAATACGGAGACATGAGACGTTGAATTTTAAGTGTTTAAGTATATATAAAGAGTACCGTTTTAAGGCTGTTAATTACAAATTAATTAAGGTTGTAGAAGGGATTAGTACTCGACGTGTAAATATGCATTTATCATCAAAAGGCCGGGGAGAATGACATATTGAATTTGCTATAATCCTGATTTCTGACCACCAACCACTGATGATAGACGCATGCGCTGAGAGCTACGGATCACATTTAATTAAATTATTATAAGTGGAGGAGTACGTTTAACAACAACAACGCTGGCAACAACTTAAACTGATCGTAGCTGAAGGGATTACCACTACATATATGTTGTGTCGATATAATAGGACCTGTACGTATTTACTAGAGTCGCAGAAATCTACATGTCCATGGAAAAATCAGTTATGACGCCCCTCCCTCCCTCCCTCCCTCTCTCCCTGATTGTGCTGTACAATAATTAATATTCCCATTAGCTTAAATTATCAAATCGTCCACTAAGATAAAGACTGCATATACACCTCGCCTAAGTTACGGAATGGTGTTTTTTGCATGATGTAGCACGACATACATATGTATAAAGCTGTTAATTATCGAACATGACATCATAATATGCCTAATTAAGGGTCCATGTGATACCTCAGGTTTATTTTCCAAGTTAATTATATGATGGGTATAATTAATGAAATCATGGTAGAGAAGTAATTAGAGCGATTATATATCTTAGTGCCCACTTTTTTTTTTGATCACAGGTTTAAATCATTAATTGAGGAAACGACAAAGTTTTTTAATTATTGGAGCAAATTAGGGTTCTCCTGTTGCAGCAAATTAGGGTTCTCCTGTTGCAGCAAATTAGGGTTGGAGAACATTGATGGATGGTGTGCTTAATTAATCATGAGCTAGAATAGTTTCTTGTTATGAATATCAGTTTTCCCTCTTTCTTGAACGACTACGTATACTCGATGGATGGATGATGCAGCTACTAGTTAGTTGTGATCAGCTGATTGGAGCCGCCAGAAATAATTCAATCCATCCAGTGTAGTGGTTGAGGACCCTTATACTGGATGAATTTTTCCATCATCAGCATGTGACAATGCGACAATACTGAGTACTCATGTGCTGTGAAATTCCGGCCAAAAGTAATTTGATTTAATTAGACGCGTTGTAACACAAAACTCAACTTCAGTAGTTATTATACAAATGAGCCGGCCCTAAAAATTACAGCCTGGAAAAATAATTATTTGATTACGAAGTGCATTATAACACATGAGTCGAACCCTCCAACGACAACAAGCTGTCGATTCCGTAGTGAGACAATGCGCCGTAAAATTGCTTCCCAAAATAATAATTGAATTCAGACGTGCTTGCTGCATAAACACACGAGTTCTACTGAATTAGTCCATTTCCGTAGTTATACAATTATTCCCGTAATTTGCGGCCAAAATAATTTGAACTAAGACAAGTGCATAATTACACATGCTCGAATGTACTTAACTAGCTGTCGATTCCGTAGTTATACACTGATTTCCTTACGTATTGAGACTTGTTTTCTTACGTATAAATTGTCGTCATCAACGCAGTACTTGTACTTAAAGAAACAGAATTATTTTTTTCTCTTTTATCTAGTCCCTAGCTACTCAAGAATAACTAGTAATTGCGCCGCTTGTGGGACGTATAATCTCAAGCTGTTATAATTATTATTGGTTCAATTATCAAGCTTTGATGATCAACAATAACATCATAAACGTTTACTGTATTACCTATCTCTTCAACTAGGGCAAGCAGCTGGAGCACCTTCTACTCTCAGTCTTTATACAATTCAACTATCCATGACGTCACGACCAATTATCTGTTGAGCTGGTGGTTGTATGACGTAATAGTAGTACTTAGGGAGCTGGTGGGTTGCATGACGTAGTGGTAGTGGTAGTTACGTGGCAACAGCAGCAGCCAACCTTTCATAGTCGGCGGGACCAGCTTGATCCATCATGTGATTTGACACTCTCTAAGTTTTTTCCTGCTGAAACTTTGTTTGTTATTCAAACAGCTCTTCCAATTAGGTCATATCTGCTACGCATTATAAGAGTACAGATCCATTCAACTTTTTTTTTCCGTTCTACACCTCAGTAGAAGTACTTTTGAACAAAATTCCATGCAAATCCTCATCCCTAGATGTTTCCCGCATTCATCAATATAATGCATATAACTTCATACATACTCCATACATACTCCATACATACTCCATGTACATATTTCATGGTCAATAGTACCTATCCAGAACATCTCAATACTCATATATGAAGGAGACTGCACGAGCATGTGGCATTCACGGATCCATAGACAGACACCCATGAGTATCTAATCCCTATTCTCCGTATGTATGCTGTGAACATTCACAACATGCACTTGATCTTATAAGTGCTCCCCAGATGTGAATCAATGCATCCTATCCAATCCCAGTACCAAGGTTACAGCACAACTAGTGCAGTAGTCAACTAGCAGTAGTCAGTCCCTTCACGGCCCCAACTGCCTTCACACCTAAATTTCAAGGGGATTTTCCTCATCTGGCAAATTAATTAGAGACCAAAATGAGATCCCACATAAACCCCAGACTCCATATAAACCCCAGGGGTCAGATCATGTACCAGCTGGTTATAGGTTTGTGGTAAACTAGTGGTGGTGGTAATCGGTGATGGAAAAAACCTGGAAATGTTTAAAGGAAAGTTACAGCTCCCTGGTAGTAATATGGATGAGGATTATTATCAAAATTATATCAGCATTAATTATACAAAAAATTTCATTCCAAGCTAATTAATATGAAGTTACTGAAATTATTAATAGAATAACATACATATAACACGTATGGGTTGTAGGAATTCCCAGCAGCTTTGTGCACTTCTTTGACATTTTTAATTTCCAATTGTATGTAGTTCAGCTGAGTACTTCTCACCCTTGGAAGATAACTTCCAATTTGTTTTGGAAGTGTTGTGCAAAAACAATATAGGGTGCAACTAATTTTTTACTTTAATTTATTCATAAATTACCCAAATGACATAAATAGGGTGCTTATAATTCATTATGACAACATATTTAAAATGTTTAAAACATTTTTAGAATATTCAATTTTAATAAAATATTCTTTCAGTATTTCATTATTTAAATAGAATCCCAAAAAATACTCTTTTATCTCAGATGTTTCATAAAATATATAGAGTGCCCTGCCCCCCAACTTCTCACCCTATATGTTATAACATTATAGTCATATACATGTGCATCAATTGGAGAGCACCAAAAGGAGACAGATTTTTATTTTTTGTTGATAAATTCATTCATTAAGCAAGTATTGCTTACACATATATTATAACCGTGTTGTAGCATCAGAATGATGATCTACTGCACCAAGCCTGAAGTTTGAGTTCACACCTTTTCATGTTGAGTCATCATTCATGTCATTGGAAACTAAAAACAATCAGCACTGCATCTCATGGGATTTGAACAACAATTAGTCGGCAATGCTGATCCCTTACCCCCTTATAGCAGTTACACCTGCCTACATTAGACTAGCTGGATCAGTTGGTTCAAACTGGGGATCCGCTGGGGCTACAAATTAATAAAGCAGTTACCACCAGACAGGAGATAGGAAGTATCTAATTTGGACCAATTAGGATGGAGGTGCACCAATGTACTAGCTATGAGGCTCATTTTTGTAATTTGTCTACTATGACATCGCACTCTTCTTCTTCACAACCACCTGAATCGGCAACATACAATTGTGAGTATTATATAATGTACACACATATGCAGTACCCATCTGTGTCATTATTCTCAGCTGGGTGGATTGCATAGAAGTATTTGAGAACCCTTTGTTCAAAATACTACTTCACTTTTCACCCACTTATGGTCAACCTATCTAGAAACCAGCAGAGTATATGATATGCATCACTGTCAATCATTTATCAAGGAGCCATGTCATGTGCAAACAATATATTTAGTCCAATTCATAGCATCAGTGCACAAGATCCCCCAGTCTCTCAGTACTTCGGTCCACAACTTGAAAGATCAAATTGGAAACTAGAAATGGAATGGAATCCGATAAGGATATGTTGCATTGTTAGGCTGCACCGAGGATTGGAAAAACTAGGTATCCATGATTTTGGATATGGTCAATTCAACAAGCTGCTAGTTTGTGTCATAGCACAATGAAGACCAATGAAGATGAACCCCCACATGAAATATGTAATATGATGTGGATCGAGGACACAATGCTGTAAGATTGCATCCATGCAAGCAGTCTGTGAACAAAATCAACAATGAAACAATATATTTGGTCATGCTGAAGAATCCTGTGCAAATTCTATGAAGTCAGTCCTCAATATCCCTTTCAAGAACAAAAAGAAGCTAGGAAGCAACAATTAAAACATGAGTACAATTTCAGCCGTGCAAGCAATATCTAGTCATTCTCAGATCCCTTTCATGAAGAAGAAAGGTCCTGCTCAGGCCAGCTGCCCGCTGTCTCTGTGCTATGACATGGGAAACTTCAACAGTCTTGCTTGGTGGTCTACCATTTACAGTTTGGTGGGTGTGGGTACCTCCTCCTGGGCTGTCCTCACATCAAAACCACAAAAAAGTTCCTTTGAATGATTTGCCAAACCCAATCATTAATGACACACTCAAAAATGGGATATCACACTGGAAAGAATTCCACACCACCAGCAGAATTCTAGCCTGACCAGTCCAGGGGGCTTGCACAGCACCAATAGCCAAGCATGTACACAGAAAGCTGTTTCTGCACTAACAATTCCTGATGAAGATCTAATACCGTGACTGTCTCCATCCAGGTCAAAATAGTGCAATGCTTAGCAGTTTACAGCAGGGAATTACAGTCAAACTATGACAATGAGAAAAAAATTCCAGTGTAAATTAATCATTGCAAAATGTAATCAATGGTCTTGATGGTCAACTTTGCAAATGCCAGAAAATATACTCTGGAATGACACACAAGAAAGTACTTGATGATGCACTTGGACATATAAGCTTTACAGTCTCAAACAGATGTACATAATTGTCTTCTGTGCAAGGCATAATACTTTCCCACAATAAGCACCACTATACTTCCATATCATAGTTAAGAAATCATCGGACCAAAAAGACAGGAGAATTTAGAGTGTCACCAACAACTGAAAATTATAAGGCATGATGAGTTTTGTGTCCTCCACTTTCACCTTTCTTTGCAAAACTGCAATACAACTCCATGCTTCGAAAAGCTGTTAAGACACTTCAAAGGGAACCAATAATTTACACAAGATACTTACAAAACGTTTGGACCCATTTTCATGCTAGTAGATCCTGTAGCTCAATAATATATACATACTGCTGTTTTGGATAATCTACAGTAGAACTTCAAAAGGTCTACTGGAAGCTGCAAGAGGATGAGGCTGATGCATCACAAGGAACTTGAATCAAAGCATGAGTATCTGTTTCTTGAATAGATACCTTCAAAGTAGTTGTAATGAAGCAAGGGATTTGGTTGTCCATAAACTAAAGCAGGAGGGTGCTCACCCGTTGCAAAAAATATATCAGTGAGATCCCTCTGAGATGATAGCTTGTTCCATTTCCATCTTCTCTTTTGCACAATAATTTTGAATACATGTAACCATAACACATGTGTCTGGAATATTGATGCTGTTATATATGGAGCATGTAAAACTTGTGTTTCTGTTTTATAGCTGTTTATCCATACCTTGTATAAAGGACATCCTCCCATGGATGGCAGTAGAGAGGCTCCTTGAGTCGTTTCTGGTCAAACGTGTGACTGCATGCCAATAAAAGAATCAAGAATTTACAATAATGTGCACCAGGTTGAGTAGACATTGCCTGGCAGTTCAAACTGAGAAATTTGCAACACATGGATAACTTACAAAGTCTTACACAGACAAACCACACACACTCATGAAGCTATATAAGGAAAGAATCGCACCCAATGAGACCAATGCTCCTGGCCAGGATGAAAAGGCCATTAAGGTAGCCAATTTCAATGATCTCAACAATTTCCTGCTCTGTGAACATAGCACAGCTGGATAGCAAGTCCAGGAACAGCGAACCAATACAGCCATCCACATTCATGACCAGGTTGTTGGATTTTGACATAGTGTAAGTCTCCACAGTCACAGCATACTCCATGTACTTCACTGCTGGGAAGTGTGTCCTTGCATACTTTTGCAGAAGCTCCACTCTCCTATCACAGTTGTCATGACTTTTGATCCTGCACATTCCACAACTCATGTCCTTGAGTACTCTAAGCAGCAAATTACCCTAGAGAGCAAGAAAATATTTATGTAATTTAAAATTGTCAGTATTGAACTAAAGCAATTTCCAGCAGTGACACAGGCTATTTTGAATGCATTCTGGATGCTTGCTTCTTGTCCATGGTTGAACATGGCAGGTTGAAGAGCATACCTATGACCAATGCCAGGTACTCGAATGCCCTTCTTCTTCATGCTCTCAACAAAGTCATAGGGTGACAGACCTCTGTCATAAGCATCTTTAAAGTATCGAGCAGCATCATCAATCACTCCACCAAATCGTGGACCGATTGTCAAAAGACCTGATTCAGCCATTATAAGTTCCATAACTTACAAAGGGTTTAGGGTTTAGGGTTCAGGGTGTAGGGTTTAGACCATTCAGACATTTTCAAACAATGATGCCATGTTAGGGAGTTTCCTGTGCAGCTTATCTATGTTAATCAAACTGGTAATCTAGAAAATGATATAACCCACCTACAATGAGCTCAGAAATGACAGAACAGAGATCATTTACTTACCAGAAATAAGACATGAGACCAAATCTTTTCCCAAACGTGCTGTTACAATGGTGCTGTGAGCCCCTGACACACATGGACCATGATCTGCACACAGCATAACACACATCTGCAATTCCACCAGGCATGGATAAGAACATTGCCCACTAAAAATGAATGTATCTAGGCTGCTACAGAAGTTTACATTTGTAAGCGAAATTTCATCCTTGGTTTCTGACAATGCAGAGAGAAAAGTCACAAAAAGAAGCACAGAAATCACCTCAATAAATTTGGTACAGTAACGAGGCAGACTCCGCTTGAACCACAGCAGGGAGATAACATCACCAACACCATAGTCTTTATCAATAATTGTTGACATAGCAACACCTGCATATGATGGCTCTTCTCCTGCAACCCAATTCAATATAGCATCATAGTTGACTCCTTTGAGTTGGAGAAGATAGTTACAAGATAAAACAAACATCTTTAAACATTAAGGAAACTCCAACCAACTCTTTACAGAGTCAAAGCACCACAACGGTCTCTCAAATGCAGGAAGCAGGAAACTGCTGATTTGTACATTTACCCCTATCATCACAGATGGTAGAAACAATATGCGTCAGTGCCCGAACTTTTCCACCCTTGATGGCACTGTTGAGATCTTCTGGCACTGGGGGCGGAGTATAGTCCTCAACTGGAACGACAACTTTCTTCTCTACCTGCCAACATGTGTAAGAACAATAATGCTTAGAAATTTCCATCTTCTTCACCTACATACAGCTTTTGTTATGTAGATGCCCTACCTCTTAACAGTACATAACAACTCTTATGAGTGTTGAGAAATCTCCATATTCAAGGTTAAGAAAACCAGGAGAAGGTGAAAAACCTTTCCTTCAAGTCAAACAAAGACTTCCCTGAGATAAACACTGAAGAACCATGAAGAAGAAAAACACAAAAGGGAAGAACTCTTAACAGTGCAGCACAGTGCATTTGTGAACAAAGTTCTTGCAGTAAACAAAATGAGATGAGACCCAGAAGAAATAGACATGATTACCAGCCTCTCATAGGTAGCCTTTATAATGGCTTCCAAGCCTTCAAAGGAGGTAGGAACAATGGCACCAGCATATTCCAAAGCTTTGTTCTTTGCCTGTGCTGACTCCATATCTCCACCACTTTTAGCACCCTGTGGCAAAACCCAAAATTCCATTGACCAACTCTTTAGATTCAACTCTCACAAAAATTGGCTGATTCACTGAGAAGATGGAGAGGTAGATGTTAGTGAGGTACCATAATAGAAGAGTAATCAATGTCGGCATCATCTTCATTCCAAAGCAGGGCAGCTCATACACTAGTGGAATAAAATGCAACTCAGAATCTGAACACTCAATGCACATATAAAGGGAAATGTGTGCTAATTGCCAATCAGAAAACGGAGAGCAAGAAGGAGCAAGGAACTTACTGCATGGCCAAACTGAACTTCAGACTTGAAGAGGCATGCACAAGTACAACTGACCCATGCTACCACTGGCTTCTGTACTCCCCTGTTGCAATGCCTCAACTAGCGAATACTCATCACGACCCCCCAACTCTCCCAAAACCACAATCATCTTTACCTGAACATTCCATTAAAAAACCATGTAAGCTCATGTAGGTAACACAATAAAGCCCACAAAATGACATTATGAACAACATGATAAACAAATAAATAAGAAAGCAATTAGGCTCCTCTCCTATCAAAAGTACTTACACACATTCACTGCCTTGTAAACAGTGCAGAAGGAAATTAATTTGAGGATTGAGAAAGATTTTCTCTCTACACTTGTTAATCGTTCATCTCTTTACAAGACAAAGTTTGTGCATGAACTCTAAAATAAAAGGCCTTTGCCTGAGGGATGTTGTTGAAGCGCAACACATGGTCTGAGAGAGTAGATCCAGGGTAAACATCTCCACCAATTGCAATACCCTCATAGAGTCCATCTGTAACACGAGCAAGCACATTGTACATCTCATTTGACATGACCCCCTGCCAAAGTTAGAAATTTTAGTGTGAGTTCTGTCACCTTAGCAAATACTTTAGAACATTTTCCACTGGCAACACTACTGTGTAGCCCAGTGAATACCACATCCCTGTCAATGACAAACAGATCAGAAGCAAAATTGTAAAGACATGAACACAAACTTCCACAATCTGAGTGCTTTCAAAGCACAGATCATCTGCACGATGGAAATTCTTCTAAGACGGTTTAGGGTTTAGGGTATGCTGTATCCTTCACAGTAATACTTACAGATTTTGACACAAAGCCAATAGAACCTGGTCTGTACAGCTTGCAATGGATGATGTTGTCCAATGTACCGGCTGTGTCTCCAATCTTGAATGCACCAGCTTGGATGCCTCCAACTGTAGCTGGCCCAATAATCACCTGCTGGACAAGGTATTGTCAACTGGGTATGCAACTTTCCCCTCCCCCTTCCTACCAATTCCCTTTCCTTGCAAGGATTGATTGAGGGATGGGCTTTTGACATATGTAGCATTTCTCCATGAGGTCAAGGGTGCTGTCCACAATAATGGTTTAGTGTACATAAACAGATGGGACAAAAGAGTTCTCTGAGCTAGAGCTAGGGAATGCTGGCAGTTGACCATGTCTAAACTCAACTTCTAATCCTATTAAACAAATCATCAAAGAGAGATTAGTCATCAACCTTGTTATTCACACGAGCATAAGCAATCAATTTCTTGGTGTCTGCTTCAGGGACTCCCTCGGCAATAACAGCAACCACCCGAATTGTTGGCTGCTTCAGGGCATCCATGGTTGAAGCAAAAGTGCTGTATTCAAACCCGTTGTACATATAAATGCATAAGTACTGAGAACTGTTCCATCATCATAACTTAAGTCAACCTGTTCAACAAAATCAAAAGATGAATAAATAATAAGCTTATAGAGATTTCAGATTTGACAACATATAAATAGCAAACAGGGAAAAGAGGAACCGAACCATAAAGGACAGAGAAAGCAAAAACCAAACTGAGTATTAGTTTGAACAACAGCAACCGTCACCCTCATGTTCAGAGACCTTCAACAAAAACAACAAGGTATGGTAGTGACCAGCTACCATAACATCCCCACCAACTTCATCAGCTCCCAGCAGCAGGTGTAGATCAGTGTCATACATTTACCAACATACCAAGTTCCTATGAGAAGACTGGCAATGACAAGAAGATCCAGCCATTATGGGGTCATGGCTGGAATGGCTAGATCTTCTCATATGTGACAAGGTAGAAGTTGGCTTGAAACACTGCGCAATTGGTACCCATTGGGAAACCAAGTTATTGCTTGAAGACTCACTGACCAAATATGACAATGAACAAGTTATCTAAAATAATATGTAACCAAGAAGATAAATCTGAAGCTTTTGCCACCTTGAAGCAATGGAGAGACTCCAAAGACCTTATATATCATCCTTATCCTTGAACCAAACCAGATTTGAAGTTTGTGGCTGACCTCTATGAACAAAAATCTAAAACAATGGGGCTCAAACATCCCTCAAAAAATTTATCCAGTAGACCTTCCATTCCAGCATTCAAAGGTAGTATCTTCATACAAAGAGTAGAAATCAAGGGATTGCAACAAAAAGAGGCAGCATTAGAGATCTCCAGTGATTCAAAAACCTTGTCATCAACTACTCCTGAGGAGTCTTTTAGACCCAGTATTGTAAGAGGGGGGGACATCAGCTTCCCGCAACCTGGTAACTCAAAGGTCATTGAACCAGCAAGATAGCTCTATAGAAGGAGCTTAGCCAGTTAGAAACTTCTGTGAGAGAGGTAGTACTCACTGCATTGAAAAACCTAGGCTTCATGGGTTTTATGATACTCCTGAGCTGCATAAAGAACTGATTGCATGTTTCTTAGTCAATCAAGGATACATGGAAGTCATTTTACTCCACCCTGCCAGAGTTTAGCTTGAATTGCACAGACAAGCCCCTGTAGCTGAATTGAGAATGCTTGCTGACGAGGAGTCAAATTGTTTGTCAACAATGGAGATCAATGATTTCTCTGAAGCCACAGATATTCATCACATTAAATGATTTAGCACTGCACCTACTGGTTTCTTGAAGGACAGTGGATTTGTGCAGACACCTGAAGTGCTGACCTACAGGTTCAGAAGTCACAGATCAAAAAGCCCAGAAACTCAAAAGCATATGTGTGAAGACAATGCACACCTGCGGAAAGAAGCAAAGTTGATGAAGACATCTGCTGTTGGGTGAGCCTTGCAAGCAAAAGCAATACTGACAACAGCACATCCATGAGGAGACTACAATATGATGCTCAAAAGATTGTTCATTTTCTCCGGATCAAAAACCACAACATCATGAAAACAACTTTAAATGTTCCAACCTCCATTCCACAAGCAGGCCCGCAAAAAGTTCATTGATTGATGTCACTGTACCTTTCAGTTCACAAATCTCACTTGCAGCTAATGAAAAGACCATGAGTTTTGAAAGGATATACACATACCTGCCATGGACTGGAACTGCAATCTCCTCTTGTCCAAAAAATAGCTTTTGAAAGCCCTCTGAGCCTGGATTTATTATTCCTGCAACAGAAGGTATCTCTCTTCCTGCAACCAAACACAACATGAGACCCCCTACTCTACATTCATAGGATCTACACACAATATCATTTACAACGAGCCTTGGAAGGCATGCACACTTGTATCATGCAACAACTTCTTTCATGTGAAGGAAAACACTCCTTCACATCCTCTACACACCTACACTGACATATAGAATTGCATATAGGAACAAGCAAATGGCTGAGAGTGGAGTGTCCCTAAAGTTGACTTCCCTTGTTCCATCTGAAAAAAAAAGAACATATCTATGAGATTGTGAGAAAACTCCAAAATAACAGTTTAAAGGTGACATGACAATGAGTGCAGCATAACCTTATCAGTCTTGCTACAAATTGTTAGACCATTAAGCTTCATCGTGAATAACAGTGATGAACTGCCATAACTCGTGATGGACTTCATCAGCTCCAGACAGTGGGGGTAGATATAATTATCAGCTGAAATTTTCGTGCAAAACCATTATACCAACATCTGCATCTGGAGTTTCAGTCACATTTCCAGAAATAACAGGGCGATGACTTCTTCCCCAGCTGACTTCATCAGCTCCCAATGATTGGTGTAGATAAGAATATAATATGCTTTCACTAAGAAAACAGAGATTATGTGTAGGGGAAAGTCCAAAGCAGTGAGCTTTACTGGAATAAGGGCCAGTGTGAGGCAGAGACAAGGCAGACACAATTCTGGAAAAGACCCACTACTGAGGGATATACTGAGCCCTGATCTGGTTTTTTTAATTCCCTTGATGGGTATCACAAGAAAAAATCAAAAATTGAGAAGAAGGCATTTTGAAAAGCAAAATGCAACTCCTGCAGGAGCAGATATTTCACTTTTCGAAACATCAACCTCTTGGCTGAGGTAAAATTGCATACTGTAATGCAACCTCCAAATACACAAAAAACTGGACCAGGTTCTCTTGGAGCACTTACTCATGCTGTAAGAGAACACCACAACCATGCAAGAGGAGATTTGCAAACAGGATCGACAGGGATAAAAAACTGCTTAGCTACCTGAGAACTTTTTTTTCATAACTGCAGCTAATTGTCTCTTACCGCAGACTTTTAGGAACAGCAAAAATTCGACCTCCTAAGATCATGGAAGCAAGCAGTTAGGAAAGGATGCAGAACAAAGTACATACATCTCACCATATTAAACAGTCTAAAAGAGAGAATTTCCAACCTGATGGATGGAAAAAGATTGCATATATGATTAGGATGCTCTGGAAAGAAGTAGCATTTCATGTGAGAATACTAGATTTGAGGGGAAAAAAATCTGCACACAAAGGGGATGGCAAGCTTCTTGATAATCACTACATTTTCTGGAATCCTACTTGAGAGCAATCCTAATTCAAGAACTCTGAAAAGTGGTTCATTATGCATTTGTAACACCAGCTGGCCGGCCAGCCATTACTCTTTAACTATAAGGTCAGTCATCAGCCATCAGTCATCAGCCATGTAGTACCTAAGTGTGCAGCAGGGAGATCTTGAGCTTGCAATCAAATTTGGCAGATGCGAATTCATATCCAAAAAACACAAAAACAACATCACATGTTTTGGAAAAAAAACTTGAATAGCAGAGAAAGGCTAAGATATATGTTCCACAGACAACAAGGAATGCTATTTGTCACACACACAGAGGGTCACGAGGAAATTTCGAAGGGCAAATGCATTTTGGACATTAGAAACAACGCAAGGGTTTCTTTGTTTTTTCTGTTTTTTGGCAATTGGACTGAATACCCTAAACCCTAAACCCCAGAGAAAGAAAAAACAAAAAACCTTGGTTTGGCAAGTTGACTGACAAATTGCAGTAAGGACTTACTTACTTACTTACCACAAAGGAAGTCAAAATCCAGCATCCGTTGCACAGGGCTGTGCTTGTAGTTGTAAAATAAAGCCTGCGTTGTACGCGAGAACAATTGCCCCGTCAACATTATTGTCTCCAGCAACGCAAGCTTTCTCCCGTCTCACCTCTTTCTCTCTCTTCCGTTTGCTCCTCTCACAAACTCGCCTCCCTTCCTTCCCTCACAAACTCTTCCCTCTCCTCTCCAGCCCGCCCCACTGCCCCCAACTTCCTTGTCAAAAAACGGCAAAACCCTGGGTTACGATCAGTGTTTTTTTCCCTTTTATTTTTGGAGAAATTTAACAACAAAGTTAGCAAATTTAGTCGAATTTGAACTACAAAAAACAAAATTTTCCAACATTTCCCAATTCCTTTGTCGAAAAATGGCGAAATTTCCAAAAAAAACACCGGTTCAACTCGCGACTTCTTCTATCTAACGTGCATTTTTCACTCACCCACCCTATTATCCTACCTACCTATTGCTGGATTCACACTGAGGTGGTAAAAGGGATAACCTGAAAGAATAAACTGACCCTGATTAGGGTTTGTTTTTTTCAAATTCCTCAAGTAGGTCCACTGCTGAGGATCCTCAATATTAATTAGCATTAAATGGCAACTGTCCTAGGTGGGCAGTAGCATTTTTACAAAAAGTGCTGCTACAAGTGGTGACCCTGAGTGTGCCTAGGTCTAAATGTGGCTTATTTTATTTTATTTTTCTAAAAATGGCGAAAATATCTCTAAAAGTCACAATTTTTTGGTGTTTTTTTTCATTTTCTGAAAACAAAATTTCACCAAGTTACGAAATTTCACAACAACACCCCAAAAGACCCAAAAAATAAAGCCACTGACTCTAATCCTATCCCATCCAGACAAACAGGGTAAAAACTGACTTGGCAAATGACATGGCACTGGGGTTAAGAGGGGGATAAATGTTTAAGATATCTTAACCCTAGGATAGATATCTTCATTCCTTTTAGATTTGAGATCAAGTTAGGGTGGAATAGCAAAGGAGGTTAGTTTAACCCCTTGATTTCAAAGGGGTTAAAATACCCCCTCATGTTCACAAGAGCTTCTAATGTTGTTCTCACCCACATACTCTCTTTCATGTGAGAGAGCACCCAGAATGGTGGGCAGCAACAAAAACATCTTTCAAAGTTTCTAATATGCCCGAAATATTCGGGCAGTCTAAAACTTCCTCCACTGCCTGAAATTTTTAACTGTCAGGATTTTTCCAGAGTGCTCAAAATGTTTGGCATAAATGAAAACTTTCTTCAACCTTTATAAATTGCCTGAAATTAATTATCAGGCATAATGAAAATTCTCAAATCCCCAAATTTTTCAGACAGAATTTTTTTAATTTCAACCTTTGTCATATTCCTGGGCATATTAAAATTTCAAATACTGCCCGAAATGTTTTCAAGCATCCTTGAAAAGCTTTTTCCAGAATTTTTTCGAGCATCAGGTTTTTTTAAGGTCCCACTTTTTTTGAATAGAAATGAAAAAAAATTAACCTATATTGGGCAGCATAAAAATTCTCTAATTACCGAAAAAAAATTCAAACATTGGAAAACATTTCTTTAGGAATTCTTCAAAATGCCCAAAATTTTTGGTAGCATGGAGAAAATATCCTAAGTTTCCCTAAGATGCCCAAATTTTTTGACTAGTTTGGAAAACCCTTTAATGTGCATGGTTCAACATAGGGTTAAATTAACCTCATCATATTATTTTATCTATCCCCTTGTTGCGAACAACTCATAATTTATTTTGTATATTTTAATCATTTTAAACACCAAATCAAGATAAGGTTAAATGGAATAAAATTATCCTTACTAACCTTTGGTGTGAGTTTCTAGAGCCTATTTTTCACATGATAGGTTACTGAGTTGCACCTTGGCATCAACTCAATTTAAGGGTCATTCATAAATAAAACATAACCAATGTTCGGCGAGTATGTGTTTTGGTGGGTTAGAGCCATCGATCTCAATTTTAGTTAGTAAAAATTAATGTCATGCAATTCTCACTAGGACCTCTTGTTCTTAGACCAATTCTCACAATGAAAATTGATGATTATCACATTTGGTGATAAACGGTTTGAGAAATGGATTGTCGATACTCACCCAAATGAGAACTTAATTATTAAAAATTAAAATTAAAAAATTAAAATAAATTTGAGAATCAAGGCAATTTTATGAAAGAATGAAAATCCAACACTAAGGGCAATAGTTAGAAAAGTTTAGGATTAGTTTAAATTAAATTAGGTTAATTTAAGTTTTGATTTAAATTAGTTTAACGGGGAGGAGGTGGAAAACATTGGGAGGTGACACCCAAACATAGAAAAACCCCTTGTGAATTTAATTTTCTAAAATCTTTATTAGCATTTTTTTTTTTTGCATTTTTTTTTTTTTTCTTTTTTTGGGTGTTCATTACCGTTGTTATATGTTGTTTTATCATGTTGCTCCATTGTGTTCATGGTTGGTGTTCCTTTGTGTTGTTCATGGCTATTCCATCACATTATTAGTCACTCCTTCATTGCATTGCTAGTTGTTCGTCCATCACATTGCTAATACATCCATTACATTGTCAATTGCTTCATTGTGTTATTCGTTGGTGCTCGTTCACATTGCTAATGGTTATTCTTTCACGTTGTTGGTCATTATTCCATCATGTTGTTTACTATTCCTTTGCATTGCCTAGTCATTATTTTATTATGTTGTTTGTTACTCTACTTTAAAACATTGCATAGTTGTTACCATGTCACGTTGTTAACACTACTCCATCATCACATTGCTTAATTGTTGTTTTGTTGTCATGTTGCATAGTTGTTGTTCCATCATCATGCTACCTAGTTATTACTTTGTTGTCACGTTGATTGGTTATCGTTCTATCGTTGCATTGTCGATTCTACCATGTCACATTATTAGTGTTTTTGTTGGTCCATTGTGTTATTATTTGCATCGTGCTACCAAGTACCCACCATTGCCATTCCCCATGTGTTGTTGTTGATGTTTTGTCACACTTTTAATTATTGTTCCAATTATGTTATATGTTGTATGGTGACATACTACCCCACCCATCACCTTGTGTAGGTGTTAAAGCCCCATTTCAATTGAAAACAAAGAAAAAAAATCAAAATTTTTAAATAAAAATATTAGTTATTCCCTTTTTTTCTTTTTCTTTTTACTTTTTCATTTATTTTATTTTTTCGTTCTTTCTTTTTTTTCTTTTTTTTTTCTTTTTTTCAAAAAGGTTTATGTTTTGGTTATTTTATAACAACTTTGTTCCATTTTTTGCAAGAATTTTCAAAAAAGTCATTACAAGAAATCACGACTTTTCATAAGGCTAACTTGATTAAAATGTCCATATTAACCAAAAGGTATGTCCATTTTGACTAAAATTTTGGGGCATGAAAACATATGCTACATTGGAATAGTACATTTGATTAAAGTGACTTTTTTTATCAAGTATCAAATTGAAAATCTAATCAAAATGGATAAATGTCCATCAAAATGGCCATGGCTTAATCAAATTGGCCATATTGAATGGATAAGGTGTAATCAAATTGACCATTTAATTTGATTTTTAGTCAAATGAGCCATATTCATTTGATAACTTAACATGCTTGTTAAACCTATGCTACCTACCTAACCTAACATAGCTAATAGGTTAAGTTACACTTAAACTACCTATCTAGCTTAACATAACTGATAGGGTAATAGGCTACTTGTTAGGTAATAACTTGGCTGATAACCTAGCCTAGACCCACCTAATGGGTTACCTAGGACATAGCCTAAGATTACTAAATAACCCAATAAATAGTGTAACTTTTTTAATTAAGTATCATGATCTTACTAGGTAGACCTATTAACCATGTAGGTATCCTACTAGCTTGGGCCTACTAAAGGTATGTAGCCTAGGCTTACTAAGTAAATAAAATAGGTCGCCTAGGCTTAATAGGTAAGTAGTTTATCCTACTAATTAAATTAGTAACCTAGGCCACCTAAACCTAGTTACTAAATAGGTAGTCTAACCTAAGCTATTGAGGTTTACTTGGTAATTACATAATGTAAATCACCTAGGCCTACTAAGTAGGTAGCCTAATTTAGGCCACTAAGGCCTATTAGGTATGTAACCTAGGTTAAGCCACCTAGGCTTACAAAATAGGTAGCTTAATTTAGGCCACTTAGGCCTACTAGGTAGATACATAGCCTAACCCACATTACCTAAGCCTACTAGGTATGTAACTAACTTAGGCTACACCACCTAAACCTACTAAGTAGGTAGTCTCACTTATTAAATAGGTAGCCTAAGCCTAAACCTACCTAATAAGCTAAACTACCTACTTAATATGCCTAATATAGGTCTATTAATAGGCTAATAGGTACCTACATAGCCTACTAAATAGCATAAGCATATGTAGCTTACTAAGTAGGTATAAACATTAACCTAATAGGTATTTATAAGGATTAATAAACTATAACCTACATGTTACCTAGGTACATGCATTTATTAATAGGTGCCTCTTACCTATAGGTTATAGGTAGGTTGTTAACCTACTTATTTATGTAAGTAATGTAAAAAATTCAAGTCCATTTAATACAACATGCATGTTGAAAAAAATTTCATGGAAGTTTATTACAATATGTTAGTCCAAAATCATGTTCATTATAAATATGTTGTCCCAAAATATCACTTTATGGGGTGGTGGTAAAATGGTTAAGGATTTGATTTCTCATTGTGGATATGAAAAGTTCATGTCCCCAAATTTGCAACCTAAATAACCTTGGCTACTTGACCTAGTTAGGTAGTCTAGGTTGCAAAGCCTATTAGACCACCTAGCCTAGGCTACTTGACCTAACCTTGGGAGTTTGGTTTAGCTTAAGTGGTTTGGTCTAGTCTAGGTGGTTAAGCTAAGTGGCATAGCCTAGGCCTAGGACATAGGGTTGGTAGGTAAATAAATAAATTATTTTCTAGCATTAATTATTAGGTCTATTAATTAGGTAGGTAGGTAAATAAGGTATTATGTAAGGTAATTATTAATTAATTAATTACTTAGTATTTTCATATTAAATTTAAAAAATTAAATAATATATAATTTTTGGTCGTCGCCCAAATTATATTATTCATAGTGGTTTAGTCCATAAACCTAGTAAAAAAACCAACCAAAAAAAACTAGTCAAAATGGTTGAATCCAAATCGACTTGTCCAAAATGGCACTTTGGTCAAATTAGACATGGGGGCAAAAAAACCATTTGGGAGGTTTTTTTTACCGAAATTCCCAGTCAAAAAAATTATGATTTTTTGTAGTGAATTTAACATTAACAAAAACACATTCAATTTTTTGTTTACACGTGTTTGCTAAAAATTTGAAAAAAACGTTTCATAATTTGTAATTTTTTTTGTAAATGCTTGCATTTTAAATTATAAGGTGGGTGTTTTGATTTATCATACATCTATTTGGGTTTTCTTTTCCATCTTAGAATTGCATTCTCTTGTGAAAACTAAAAATGGCCTAATCTTCTATAAATGAAAATATGATGAATGAAAATGCATGTGAAATGTTCATGAATGATGTAATGGAAGAAGAATGCTTTTTAAAATGTCAAATAAACTCGAATCTTCAAATAAAAAACAGTGAAAATCTTGAAAGTAAAAAAAGAACAGTGAAAAAAATATCAAACCATTGCATGTTCAAAGAACAATTTGGAACTTACATGGTAAAAAAATTTTATGTTGGACTTTTTTATGTAAATGATAACAAAAATGTTGACATGAAATGTCCTCAAACTATGAAATGTATTCTTTGTTACAACAATATAATCTTCATATGTAACCTTCAAACTCAAGCAAGAAAAAATCTAATCTTATCCAATACAATAAATGGAATAACAACATTAAAACATGTGAATGTAAACCATTCAAATGTTGAAGAGGAAATGAACAATCCTTTGAGACGAGAAGTGGAAAACAACCTACCAAAAAGAGACCAAATCCATCTAGCACTTTAATTTTCAATTTTTTTGTTGCCAAAGATCTTTTCCAAGAAAATCATATGTAGTAGAAATTATTTCTTGAAAATATGAACTTATTGATTGTTAAAAATCATATGCCCATGCAATTTGTGGAAAGTCTATGGATGAAACATTTATGTTTGCATTTGTGTTTAAAACTTGTCTTTCCTTCCAAAAAACAATTTTCATAAGAGATGTTCCCTAAGTTGGTGGAAAAAACTAAATAGTTGTATGTTTTGTTAACTTTGGTACAATGTATTTTTGTAACAACAAGCTTTGATCTTTTGATGTCAAAAGTTTTTCATGAGATATTTGCCCTTGTGACTAATTTTTGGGGAACTAATTGGCAAGAAAAACATGTTACATTTGGTCTTTTTGAAGTTGTAGATACTTTTGGGAAGATTTTGGCCAAAAACTTGACTAAATTATTAAAAAATTATAACTTAAATAAATAATTACTTACATGAGTGATGAAATATCTAACTTAAACATAATAATTGTTGCATTAAAAATAATTGTTAGTAATGACATTTTACATTTGGAAGAAAATTATCAAGGCACTTGCTTTGGGGATGCATTTTTTAAGGCTTGTTAATATGTTACAACAAATGAAAAAGTTTATAAAAACTTGACATATGTTTATATTAAGACTATGCAAGGATATTTGCAAAAGTGTATAACATAGCCCAATTTTTTTGAAAAAGGTTGGCAAGAATGGAACAATGCATGTGTTGAATATGGTCTAGTCCCAAGGAAGTCAAATACTCTAGTGAAGACAAGACAACCTCTTAATTTGATGTCTTGTTGCAATTTGAAATATATCTTGTAGTTGTTATGAATAATTTCAATTAGTAATAAGTTCTCACAAATTATTTTATCTTTTGGAGATTTGCCATGAAAATTATCCTTTTTCAAGAAGCATTACAATTTCAAAAAGCAATTGGTCTCTATTATAATAGGCATTTCTATTGTTAATATGACTACATGAATGTCTCCTGAAATGGCACATCTCTCAAATCATTGTTGATGTTTCCTTCTTTATTATATATGTTTATGTTTTTAATCAATCCAAAGGTCATCAATTATTAAGTGATGTTTTAAATTATGCCATCTCCATTTGTTTCAAATTGAAAAAAGAAATTAGGATTTCAATTTTTTTATATAACTTTATGGAACAAAATTTATTGTGTTGAAATAGGTTGTTTGGCCTTTAACATTAGAAAAAAGTTTTGTGTGGTTTCATTTTTATTTTTTTATTGGCCTTGAGCAAGGCAAGGTCATTGTTAAAGGATATGATAGAAAAACCTTGTTTCCCATGTTGTTAAAATGTCATCACCATTTACACCCCTTGTCTAAAAATGTCATTATGGACCAAGGTGTTGATGAATATTGCAGTTTTGACATTTTTGAAGTGACATCAAACATAAATGAATTAGCAAAAAACTTGTTGTCAAGGAAATTCTGATTTTCAGAAGGTTTTAAATGGACGCAAAGATATCAAATGTCCTATTCAATGTGGGAGAAGTGTGAATCTATGTTTTTTATAGGTGAATTCCTTGTTTGTAAAATTTTAAACATGGTTGATTCACAACTTGAAATAAAAGGAATTGTTTTTAGCAATAACATTTACTTATCTTAAAAGATGTTATTTGCAATTGGATAACTTAAATAAATTGATTTTTATGAACAAAAATTGGCCCAATGCATGACCCTAGGGCTGGTTGTAAACATTTTTTAATTTGGTGGAGCTAATTAAAGCCAATGCATATTAAAAGGAGGAGTTAGAAGAATTCGAAGGAATAGTTGAAAGGGATAGTTGAATAGAAATATGGTTTATTGTAAGAAAATAAATTAATTGAGATTTTTTTAATGAATATAAATTTGAAAACCAAATTGTGAAAACCAAATATGAAAATGAATTATTGTCACATTTGTGAAAATTGCCCTATCTAAAATCCAAATTGATTAAAAACATTTAATGTGATACCTTGATTGATTCTCATAAGTCTAAAATATATTTTTTAAAAACTAAGTGTTGGAAAAAATCAAAACCGATGATTTTCATTGAAAAAAAGAAAACCACCTAAGACACTAGTAAAAACCAAACCAAAATTGGATTGGATTTTTGGAACCTATTTAGAACCAAAATTGGACCTAAAAACTTTTGAAAACCACACATAAATATGGGTTCCCGGTTCCATTTTTGTTTGAAACCAAAACCAAAACTAAATCTAAAATGTTTGAAAAAATAAATTATTAAAAAAAAAGCTTGGAATTGAAGGTTAACAAGTAGTTAACCACCAATTACAGTTTGGGTTACCCAAAATCAAGTCTTTTCAAGACCAAAACCAAATTTGATATTTGAAACTACAACTAAAATTGGAACCTTTTTTTTTTTTGAAAAACCAAACTTGAAACTAAATTCCCAATCCATTTCTATGTGGAATTGGAATCAAAACCATTTTAATTTGCTTTTAAACCAAAATCAAAGGTTCAAGCACAAAAGTAAAAAACTACCCCCACATTATTCATAACCAGTGTTGGGCAATTACTAAAAAAACACATAATTATCAACCCATTATAAAATTCCTATGTGATAGTTTTTTATTTCTATATGGGCAAAGAACCTACTTGACTTGTATGATGCATATAAAGAACTAGCAAATCCTTTATGGGTTGGTTATTGAATTTTTAAATTTTTTGATAACATACATGGATATTTGAAAGTTTCATCCATATATGTTATCAATATTTAAACCTTATATCCATATAATGTAATTTGTATCAATTGATTCCCATTTGTTTTTCAATGAGAGATTTCTTGTAGATTGAACACAAAAGGCATTGGTGGAAGGCACATGTGAAGTGAAACCAAATGTGAAGTGGGACCAAAATGTGAAAAGGGGCTTCATTTGGAAATGGGCACTCAAAATGTTTTACCTTAAATTTAAAATATAAGGGTCTTTGTCAATTCTTGATGCATTAAGTTTTTATTTCATAATTATTTTCAACCTAGGTGTAGTTGTATATTATGGTGTGCCTAAATGTACATCACAAGATTATTTTTTCAATACTACAATGGATTAAAATGGTTGCCAACATTATTTAATTTGTAATATTAAAAAAAGGCATAGTTTTTATGGAGTAAACTATTATTCTAATAGACCCCCATTGAATCACAATCAAATTGTTTGAATAGACCAAATGAAGTACTTAAAAAAATTCATAAGTCAAATGTCACAATCCATATAAAATTCATAAATGGACTCCTAATTTTCATTGTTATCAAGTGATCATATGAATTTTTTCCTGAAAACTAATTTGGATGATTACATAGTTAAAATTTTGATTTAAGGCCTTATTGACAAAGAAAAAATAAAAGAATGAACTTTTAAAGGTCACAAAACTATTTAATTTTAAACAGTCCTTTTAGAAAATAAATTTTAACAATTTTTGCAACCTTGTGCCTTCATTGTGTTCTATATAAATTTTAACAATCTTGTTTTGGTTGAAAAGAATTTACTTTGGTTCTTCAAATGTGATGGTAAGAGGGTGATGTCTATGGGACAAAAAATTTAGTGTTAAAATTTGGTCAAAATGGACTCCTAATGTACCAAAAATGATCCACCCTAGAATGTAATTACCCGTAGACTAATCCCTCATTATAAGTTGAGGGGTACCTATTGAATTACAATTTTGTAAATTGTTAGAAAGACTAGTGTGTTATGGATTTCAATGTCACATCTTGTCAATTGGGGTACTTTATCATAAATGATCAATTAAAGAGTTTTGATAGTTTATTTGCGCAAATTTGGCCCACTTCGCATCATAATGCAAATTAATGTAATATTAATCTATGTGTAAAATTATATTCTTGGATAATTAAAATGTAATATGATTACACACTAACAATCATTTTATGTTGTTTTATATTTTAAATATAACATGGTCATGGATTATCATATAATTTCATTTATGGTATCAATTTTTTAATCTAATTTTTGTAAATTTGGAAGGTTGTGAAAATGTTGATTTGTTCTTGACATGAATGTGTCGAGATTATTTGATGAATTTTAATCTAGATTTAAGTCTTTAACCTTTATTGTTCTTTCATTTGTATTGATATGTTTCAAGCAAATTATGATTATTTTCTCCTTTTCCATTTTGTATATGGAAGTTCCATAAAAATCTCATGATGTCTAGGTTTGTAAGAACATGTGTACCTATTATTATTTCTATTAGTTGGATGGGTGGTACATCCCAAGTTCTTTTTTTCTCGCAATGAGACATTTTGATTGGTAGCCATCATTAAATAAATAAAGTAAAGTAAAATAAAAACTTTGAAAACCCACAAAAATAAAAAAATTTATGTGAAGATGTAGTGTTTCCCCTTTGGACCACCTACATACCATAGCCTTGGGTCAAGTTTGGTAGATTAAAAATGAATAATTAATTATTTTCAAAAAAATGCAATCAATTTTCTAAAAATAAGTATTAAAATTTTCGTTAATTTAAAAATTAATGAAATTCGTTTGATGGATGTAATTAAAATGCATGGATGCACAAATGATGTTCACATTATGTCAAGATCAAGATCTATTTTGCTAAATAAAGTTGAAAACACCTTTTATTTCGTTCCAAGAATTATAATTTTTTTGTAGGTAGAGTTGTTTGTCATATTGTTGAAGAATTATGGTTCATCAAACTATGATTTCAAACATATTTCGACAAATAAGAAAAGAAGAACATGAGGAGGCATTGCGACATGAAGTAGAGCAGTTTGTAATGAAAAACCAGAGAGCTATTTTATAGAAAACAATGGTAAAAATCAAGTGTCTAGTTGGAAGACCAAAGTTACAACCTCACATGACATTGCAATCACTTAGCAACCACATTAAGGAAGAGAGTAAGGAAGGGACAAGCAACCAAAAATTCAAAAAAATCAAAGAGGTACTTACACACAATGGTTTGCACCGCACCTTTGGCCTCACATTCAGAATGCAAGTTGGAAAGCCATAGAAATTTGATTACTATTTTACATTATTTTTGTGCATTTGATAAAAAACTAGGGGAACATTCTACCCCATTTGATAAGCTATAAATAAATCCTTTATGGGAGAATGGTTCACCTCAAATGGAAAGCTCAAACCAGGGGTCAAAAAGTCAATAGAAAGGGGAAGAGCTTTTGTAGTCATAAAACAACACATTCCAATACTAGATCAAAAGCTAGAAGTGAAAGATGAACTTATGTCTTTGTTGTAAAATATTAAAGCCTTTGAACAAGCCTTTTTTAGACTCATAGTCCAACCCATTATCCAAGGCTTTCTTAAGTTCAAAGCCCTTGAACTACTGAATGGTTCGTTCAAAGTTTCAGTGGACTAGTCAAGAAAGTTCATGAAAGCCAAGCTAGGTTGGTATTTTAGAATAATTATTACAATTGCAACAAAATTGCCACTAGATTGGGAAGAGCAAGGGACAAAGATGGCGCATAGGGTGGCATACCTTGTAAAAACATACAATGTCCCTTCATCACTTGTCATAAACACAAATCAAATAGGGATTCACATTTTACCTACAGGCATGGAAAGAACATGGAAAAAGAAGGGATCAAAAGACATACATGTTCTTGGGGTTGAAGATAAAAAGCAAAACCTTTGCAAATGATGGGAGTTCATTGCCTCTACAAGTCATTTTTATAGGATCCACCATAAGATGTCTTCTTCAAAATGGTCTAAGAAAAGTATTTTGTTTGGGAATAGGGTTTCATTTGACATACTTTGTTAATCATTGGTCTACCTGAAAGACCTGTCAATAGTTTGTGGAAATTTTTTTAACTCCTTATCATAAAAATCAAGTGCAAAATTGAACTTGCCACAAAACCAAAAGATGGTATGGCTGATAGATTGTTAGTTTATTCATAAAAGCATGGAGTTCATACAATGGATCAAGTCACAACATATGTTTAATGTTTGTACCTACAAACTGTACTTCCAAACTTTAACCTATAGATGTGATCATCCAACGCCCATTCAAGCATTTGTTTAAGAAGCAATTTCACATGTGGACATCCTACACCATCAAAGATTAGCTTTTGAAGAAAGAGATCCAGAAGTTGATTTTCGCATGTCAACAATTAAACTTAAACTTTTTGGGTGGTTGTTTCATGCATGGACACAAACGTGCAAGAGGAAAGAAATGATCTACAAAGGTTGGGGAAAGACAAGTTTACTTTGGAGCTTCATTCTAGATTTTTAAATGGAGGCATTAAAAGTCAATGTTACCAAATCCTTGTTCTCATTAAATTTGACAAGAAAGGCAGAGGTTGAAAATCCAAATAGCTAGGAGGACAACGATTTGGATTTGGATCCTAAATAATTTACATGAATCATAATACAAGAATGTTTGGAGCCACATCCAAATCATTCAAAACTTGGACCTAGTGGTACCACAAACATCTTCAAACTCAAATATCTTGTTATAAATAAATGAGAACATCCAAAGATATTTTGTTGAACCTATACATTTTGTGAAATGCATGAAACATAAATTTTTCATATTTGCATTTTGAATTACCTATGGATAGTGTGAAAACAACTATTGTTGTTACAACATTATGGTCATAATATTAATGTTTAGCTCCTTGCTATTTGCAAATAGCCAATGTTTCAACACTAATGTTTTATTCATGTTCTTCATTCACAAGCTATTCTAATGCTTCTACCTCAGGAAGTTATTACATCATGTAATAATTTTGGTTCACAATTGTAGGAACATAATCCATAATGCAGATTCATTGCATAAGAAAATCAGATGTAAGATTTAAAAAGAAGGGTCATATATCATATCATTAATAACAACAACAATCACATGATCATCAACTGCAACAACGAGAAAGAGAGGAATTAATCATGTGCTTACATTGTTTGAAAGGTGATCAAGCTGCCATCGCAACATTCTACTTTGTTTGTTTCTTTGTCCTCGCAATATCTCCCAAGAAAGTCATGCTAGTGACCTCCACAAAACTTGTGAAGACTGGTAGATGTCCAAGCCTAAAGCAAGCGGTGGTGTAAATTAGGAGAAAAACATTTGTTTTTTGCATTGTCTTTTGTAACCAATTCTGACATATCCTTGTTTCATCTTGAAATTTGCCATTATCGCATTGATGGCAAAAATGTTCGAATTGTTGATGTAAAGGCACACCTTCTTCATTGGAGCATTTTCTAGAGGAGTTAAACTTGCTTGTTCAAAAAAAAAACCGCATAGAATTCCAAACTAATTACAATCAAACCCTTTGTAATTATCCTTTCCAAAATTGCACAAGAATTGTATTTTTTCTAAGCTAGTTCAATTTGCAATTGTCATGGAAATAATTTGTTTTTGCTAAAAACATAGACTACAAGAGAGAAAAATCCATGCAACACAAATTGTAACTGGGCATATTCACAGTCAAGGTACCCAAAAGGATGGTATAGTGGAAAAAAGATCGTAAAGGATTATTTTGGATTTTTATTACATTTACTATTTCATGATTATAGTGGATTGGTATATGACTATAACTAGAATGATGTCATATTTATCTAATAAAAAAATCCAAAAATAGATTGGATATAATATTGATATCCTTTTTACTCCTTTTAAACAATTTAAATCCTTATCTTAATTGTAATTTTTGTCTTAAAAGAATCAAAAGGAATGTATTAAACAATGCAATTAACTTCAATTTTCCTTCATGGATAAATCATGCATACATCTATGTTTGGCAATGTTCATATAATGCATTTGGTTAAATAATGTAAAATATAAAAACTTTGAAACTACGGAATCCATTCTAAAAGGGCTATAAACAAAATGATTTTTTTTCTCCATTTGGTTGATGTTTTCTATTCCCTAGGCTTATAATTTGTGACCCCAAGTGCCGACAAAATGTGCAAGAAATTTTCATGCAAGGAAACATGTTAAGTTGTATATAAAATCTTATGTATTCATTTTTTACATTTCTAGTTTTTCAACAAAATATTTATGCATAATTACATACAAATGTGAGAAACCACCACCATCATGAAAATTATCATAATTTAAATTATCCAATATCTCTCACTTAAATTTATTCCATTTAGATTTTGTATTTGGAAGATAGTAAAAACAAAGTCCTTGAGTCTTGTGGCAAAAAAATGGTACCTTGATTGTGAATATGCCCAATTATAAGATCAATGGGATGGAGCAAGTGAGAAATCAAGCACACATGCATGCACACACCCACCCACCATGATGAGAAAAACACAGGTTATTGTAGTTTGGGTTTAGTGGGATTTTAATGGTGGGCAATAGTAGTCTATCATCCACAACTTTTTGTGCCATCTTCCTATTGGGGTCATGCAACAATAATATGATCTGGAGCTCGACCACCACTTGCCAATATCTTTGAGGTACTTAATCATGAAAATGCAATAGAAATTCTTGCAAATTATCATTTGAACATTACATGAATCACCCAATTGGATAGGGTTTTCATTGTACGAGATGCACGAGGTGTCATGTGTAAGATGTTTTTTCCTAGGACAATCCACAAGTATGGCAAATGTCTCAATAACTTAAACTTCTTCTGGAAAATCAACATTACAAATTACTATAACAACTTTAAGCTTGAATCATCCCTAAACCCCCCACATCCAAAACACTAAGCAATGGAATTCCACATCCCCCAAAGGTTAGTGTCAACAACCCCTATAATTTTGAAAATCCATCCTTTAATTCTTGTGATTACACCCAAGTGGCTAGCATATGCCCATTTCTAATCTTAAAAGGAAAACTAATGTCGATAATGGATAAATTAAAAGTGAAGGTTAAGAACTTGTACCCTCAAGCACATGCATGCATGCTAACCATAGGTCTACTTGCCTATGTCCTACACCAACACATCAAGAACATGGTCACAATAATGGCAAGAGTAAAAAAAGGGAAAATCCCATCCATCAATGACATGATCTCAATCACCCATCCACTAGCCAATCATTGAACATGAGAACTAATCAATTATTAAAGTCCTTTGAGACTCTAAATTGTTGTCCAACGAAAAAATAATTTCTTCATTAAGAGTACCTGCATCCATGCCTAGCCCCAAAACCCTGAAAAATACATAAATTTGTCAATTTGCATATAAATTCATATTGCTAGAGTTCTTCAAGACATATGTAACTTGATGGAGCCAAAATACCCACAAATGCATGATTGTTTCAAGAGGTCCTGCCACCTATAATGAAACTAAATACTTCATATTTGGCAAATGAATTATTGTCAAGGGCCCTTGTCATTTGTGCTCAACCCATTTTTTTTCAAAAACTAACATGAATTCGATTAATTTCATATTGTGCCACCAAAATCAAACGAGATCTAAGGACATGGATCTTATAGAATCTGTAACAATCCAATTACTCAGGAAAGAGAAGATTTTATCAAAAATTGTGTTCCAAGATTATGAACATTTGTCTTAGCTATCGACTATTGATATTGTTTGTGGAGGTAGAATGTGCATGAAGAATCGGTGCTGCATCTATTAGTTGTCATGGTGGAGAATACAGGGGTCCAAAATATCACAAACCGAACTTCTTGGCTAGTTAACTCCACATGATGAAAGTGGAAGAAATGTTATTTTAATGGTAGTGGATTTGTCAAGGTTTGACGTTTTTAGGTATAAGCATCTTGATCATAAAGACCCAAAAGCTCAAATCAATTTTTTTACAATATAGTCAAATTTTCAGATGTTATAATTTTTTGGTTCATTGAGAATGATCAAGTTCATTCACTATAAAAATTTATCTATTTACAACAATCTATCTTTTGACACTTCAACAAGTTTTTTCAAAAAAATCATTTAAGATTTTTAAGAATTATTTAATGTTGAACCTAACCCAAAATTACAATATCACAAAGGATGTTTAACAAAATGTCATGAAATGAATAACATTATTAAATAGTTTGAAAACTAATGTAATGAAAAGTCATGAAAAGAAATCTTGTCTTTTTCGACTACCCAAATTCACAATTGGGTTTCTAGTGAAATAAGACAAAATTGACCAATATGCAACTTGTACGGTTGTGATAAAAAAAAAGGACTAGTTGATTGAAACATTTTTAGTGAAATGTTTTTTAGTCATTTTGAATAGTCGCATGTTGCGTTAGATCATTTTTAATAAAAAAATTATGACATGGGTATATGAAGTCCCAAATTAATATGACGTGGAATAATGCACCACGTCATCATATAATTTCTTGTTTTCCCTAGATTGTGGGGTCACAAAAATTACATTTTTGCCATAGCATGCCATGACAAATTTACATGCCATGAAAAAAATTTAAAGTTTTTATTTTTCCCAATTTTTTCAACAAAAATGTTTTGACACCATTTGAACATGATGTACATGTTTGTGTATTCACAATGATGTATATGTTTGTAAAGATATACATTAAAACATCCTTCCATCAAAGATTGAACCCGAGACCTTTCGGAAAGACACAAAGGTCTTAACCACTAAACCACTTCAACATTTTTATTTTTAAATGAAAAAGTTTAAATTTATCACGTTTGGTATGAAATTGTTTAAGAAATTTTAACTTTAACATACGTTTTATTTGCAAAATTTATTCAAATATTACAAATGAAAAGATGATCTTGAATCTTATTCATAAATTTATTTTAAAAAAAATTATGATTAAAAAAATAAATTTAAAATGTTAAAAACACTTAAAATAATATTTCATGAATAAATTAACAAATGTTTTTTTTAAAAATTGACCGAAAATCTTTGTAAATTCAATATGAATTTAAAAGAGCATTTGTTAAGTCTTTTATTTAAAAATCCATTACATAAAATATGTCCATTTTTTGAAGTATTACAAGTTCTTATTTCCCCAATATGAATGTATTTATTTATTTTTACGTTGTTAAAATGGTAATCATCCATAAGAAGATTGCCACATTTGGTTATAGATAAGTTGTGTAGTTGGGATCTTGTTTAAATATTTCAATATTATGGATATTTACGATATTTTATTATAAAAATTAACTATATATATATGGCCCAAAAACAATTTTTTTCAAAGAATTTCTTTTTTGATTTTGTGATACCTTTAAATTGGTAAAAATTAGTCATAAGAAGAAACATTAATTAAGTAGTAAATATAGCCATTTAATTATCAAGACCATATTTGTTTAGTACGATTAATCATACATTAATACTAATGATCAATTACACAACTTTGAAAAAAAATCACAAGATTTTTTTTTTAAATGATGTAAAAATATATTTTACATATGTTCATTTTGTAAAAGGAAACACAATTTAAATTGGTGAAATTTTGATTTAAATAGTTTGATTAACCCCCCCCTCCCCCCAGCCAACAAGTTTTTTGTATTTCAAAATTTTAAAACTTAACAATTCTTGTTGGGGAAAAAATGGAAAAAATAGTACATATTCAAAGAAAAATGTAAAAAAAAAAAAAAAAAAAAAAAA
>Ga0116227_10002890_pt1 | contig 38672 bp, 31 predicted proteins | sample S1TSphgellanicum_FD_89693 | JGI IMG/M metagenome (GOLD analysis project Ga0116227, IMG submission 89693) | Host-associated microbial communities from peat moss isolated from Minnesota, USA - S1T2_Fb - Sphagnum magellanicum MG | ecosystem: Host-associated > Plants > Peat moss > Unclassified...
AAAAAAAGAAAAAAAAATAAAAAACAGACACAAAATTGGAGGACAATTTTTTTTTTTTTTTTTTTTTTTTTTTTTTTTTTTTTTACAATACTCAGAATCCTGCTTCCAAATTTTTTTTGCAACTGACCCCCCAAATCACTCTAATTAATTTTTTTTGCAACTGACCCCCCAAATCACTCTAATTAAATTTTTTTTTTAAAGCAAAACCAAAGGTTCTTCAGAAAGAAAAACTTAAGAACCGCCCAACACTAATATATACATATATTGAGACTGATATAAAAACGGGTACAAGGCGGGTATTACCTCAAGTCCCTAAAGCTATTTGTTATGAGGCTTTCTATTGGTATATATATAATAAGGCTGGGCAATGCTCAGCTCATACCAAACTGGTAGTGGGGTAAAATGTTTACCAGGGGTTGATACCAGGCGCAACCCATATACATATGATCCCAACATTGGTATCAACTGTGGACAATGGCAGCAAGCGAGGACCCTACCAAGTTCATGTAACCTGAGGTAGTAATACCGACCTTGTACCAAAGGCAGCAAGCGAGGACCCTACCAAGTTCATGTAACCTGAGGTAGTAATACCGACCTTGTACCAAAGGCAGCAAGCAAGGACCCTACCAAGTTCATGTGACCTGAGGTAATAATACCAACCTTGTACCAAAGGCAGCAAGCAAGGACCCTACCAAGTTCATGTGACCTGAGCTAATACCAACTTTGTACCAAAGGCAGCAAGCAAGGACCCTACTAAGTTCAGGTGACCTGAGGTCATACCAACCTTGTCTCAAAGGCAGCTAGGAACCTACCAAGTTCAAATGACCTGAGGTAATAATACCAACCTTGTACCAAAGGCAGCAAGCAAGGACCCTACCAAGTTCATGTGACCTGAGGTAATAATACCAACCTTGTACCAAAGGCAGCAAGCAAGGACCCTACCAAGTTCATGTGACCTGAGGTAATAATACCAACCTTGTACCAAATTTATACTTTGCCTCTTTCCTGGGAAAACTTAGTCTTTGACTCAAGACCAAGCTGCTATGAAAGTTCTAAAAAGTACCCAATGGCCCGACCAAGGCTGCTATCATTTCTCAAAAAAAGAGGCATCCAATACCAGGACCATGCTGGTCTTCAAAAGTCAGATAAGAAACCAAGTTACCTGCTTACTTGCACCTTCTTTTTTTTTGGCTAAGTTATCTACACAAACAACCATGTGCATAATAATTTAGGGGCGCATGATGTTGATGAAACTTCCTAAAATAACTTGCTGCTTGTTATATAGTTGATGATGATGATGATGATGTTTTTGGAAGTAAACATTGTCAAAGAAAGCTATAAGATGAAGCCACTCATCACCGAACATGTCCTTATTATCAAACAATTTTCAATATTTTTCTCTTTCCTTAATCAATTTAAGCGACTTTTATGTCATTAGACGTGCAAACTAGACATGCAACTATTTTCTAAAGTAAACATCAACAAAGTTATAAGGTAAAACCACTATTTCCTGAATGGGTGAACGTTCTTGCACTGGACATGTAACTATTTTCTAAAGTAAACATCAACAAAGTTATAAGGTAAAACCACTATTTCATGAACGGGTGAGCGTGTGCATGAACGTGAGCAAGGTTTCATGAACATGAAGGAATATTTTCAATAAATGTTATTCACATTAGAAAGCATTATTTTTAACATACTTTGGTTATGTGGAGGAATATTTTTTGACAAAATCAAATATTTTTTCATGTCACCAACGTGTCCACGTGACTAGGCCACATGGCATTAAATGGCTTCAAATTGCTAGAATTGAAAGGGCTACGGTGTTTATGAACTTCCATATCCTACAATAGATTAGGAACAAAACAACTTGGATCTATGCTTGAATTCTCATGGGAATTTACAACAAGATTTACAAACAGATTTTAGGGTTGGTGAAACAAATCTAATTTGTTTTGACTTGTGTAATCATTATGCCATTTGTAAATGTTTTAAGGTTCCATGCTAGCAATCCTATACACATCAAATAGGTTTCATGGTAACAAATAAATACACAAATAGATTATACACTTACAAATATGTCACTAGACACATATGTTTGCAACCATGGATTATTTTGGGCAACCAATGTAATTTTCCTATATGAACTTGAAGTAAACAATAAAAGTAACCTAGTTTTGACTGCTTTCATTTCCAACATGTGACTATATATCCATATCCACAACATTCTTATCAAACACTACTAGATTTGAACTTGTATCCTTATATATATATTGGAAAAAAGCTAAAAATGTAAATGTAAAGTACCAAGTAGAGGTTGGGATATCAAACATTTTTTAATCACTTGCAAAACTACAAGATATATGAAACAGTGATTAAAATGTTTATATCAGAGTTTCTAAACAACTTGCAACAACCACTTGGAAATAATGGCTAACAAACTTGATGAACCAAAATTTCAAAAGACAATTCATTATGAAAAAATTGTGTCCATTGCAACTTATCTAACGCAACTAGAAAGTGTCCAATAGAGCTAGATTACAATTAAAAAATGTCCAACAAAACTAGATTACAACTAAATAGACAAGTTACAAACAAACATGAATTTTCATAGTGATTTCACTAGCAATGTGATTACCTATTCGGATTCCAAGTGGAAAAGAAAATAAATGAATCAATCTTACAACAAAAATGACCAAAATTTTATTTTGACGTAGAAAATGATGCATATGAATTATCTACATTTCCTACATCAAGGAGATGGATTAGCTAATGTTGACAAACAATAAACAATTTCTCAATAGTGAGGAAGAGAAACCAAGATCCCCAACATATCTAGAAAAAGGAATGATAAAAATGAATGACAAAAAGGAAACCACGCCTATCACCATAGAATGCGCAAAAGACGAAATGATGGACATCAATGAAAAAGAGCAAACCACGCCATGGGCTACACCAAGGTCAAAAATAGGTTCCAATGACACATGAACACAACACCTTCCAAATATTGGTTCTATGCAGTACATTTAGAGCAAAGTCCAATGATGTCATTGAAATTCACAATTGGAACTAAAAAACCACATAGACAATAAAATCAATATGAATATTAATGAACAATTATGAGTGACCCAAACCTTCACAACTTTGAAGATCAAACTTGAATGTTTGATTGATTAAAATTTGATTAGACAATGGACATTTAAAGCTAAAAACATTTTGTATATTGTTTATAAGCATGGGTATGTTTTGTGATCATTATCAAGAAAGTTCAAATGGAAGATTGAGTATGCCAAACAAATGTGTAGAGATTTAATTCATCAATAAAAACACAAAGGCAAAAAACAAAAAGTAACATTACATTTAATAAAGCTAAAAACAACAAACCATGAGAGTCAAGGAAACGAAACTTTGGAAAAGAGCAACACAACTAGAATCAAAATATCTAAGTTCATCCATACAAATACATAAAAAGAACATCAGTCCACCATTGGGCAGATTGACAAGGTGAAATATGCCCTTTACACCCATTAGAATGGGTAACCTTAAGCTCAACCCATTCCATCTTAGTTGAATGGCCATGGCATATCATGGCATCAATATGGAACATGATGGAGATCTCATATAAAAGTTTTGAAGACATCATTGGAATGAGGAAGCCTTTTTGAGTAATATATCATTTATAGTTTGGGAGAATATACATCATAATCATCTTATGTAAAAAATTATGACATGTCATCAATTCTTTTACACTTTCATATGTGAATAGAAGAGTGTCACCAAAAGAAAAGGGGAATACTTTCTTCATTGTATAAATCCCAACACTAAACATACAGAAATTGATGTGTGTTGCTAAAGTTTTATTAAGACATAAATATTTGCTTCAAGTATTACTTCTTCATCAAAACCCTTGAAAACATCTAAATTTTCTTGTCTTATTTCTATGGACGACAAAGGATCAATTTCATTCTTGATTTCCTTTCTAGGAGTCAACAAGTTGTTTCATAGGAGTGGTAGTTCATACCCAACAACAGAATTCCCATAGAGACCAATTCAACAACTTCACATGATTCCTCTTAGAGACTGGATAGAAATTTAAGGCAAGATCAATCAAGGTAATATATTATATTCTCAAGTATCCCTTTCCCAAAAGCCCAAGAGCTCCCACAAATGCATCAAGTACTCTATCCTCAATATGGAACAGATTACGCACTCATCATCTCAAGATCCCCAAAGTCATCACACATGAGCTACCACATAACAACTTTAGAAATCCTTGACAAACTTATCATCTCCCTTGTGTTGGTCCCTAAAGAAAAACATACAAGACTTCCAGACCTTTTCCTAACATTCTTGGCACAACAAAAATTCAATCGTTCAAGTTCTTCCGATCTAGCAGTCTTAATAAAGTTTTATTCTTAATTAATTACCACTCCCAATATCCAAATCCTACACACACTTCTAGTCTTCAGAAAGTCTAACCACTTAGCTTTTTTCATCACCAAAAAACATGTCTTCTCTTCCTCAGTCGGCATCAAATATACTCCTCATAACCTCATCCCTTCACTCCCCAAAAATCTTCCTACTAATCTTCTTGCAGAACCGTGATTCATAAAGCTCATGAAGAATTTTCATTGAGTAGCTAGGATTGTGCTCCATCACAGAAACCAACTCACCAAGTTCCTTTCATCACAACCTACAAAGCAACAAAACACACCAAATACATAAACATATCATAAATAAACTTTTCGGCATCGTTGAATCATTGCGCTGCCAGCAATTCAACCACCAAGTTGAATTAGGGTTTGCAACCTTCATCCACATAAAACATCTGACATTGTTTTTAGGTTATAGTGACATCATCATGGACTATATATGTTAGTGATATTCAATGAGCTCAATGTGTCATGGTTTAGGAAATCTCAACATGACAAACAACCTTCATTAATAGATAGTTATTTCGCTTGGCATTTTATTTATATAAAAAATGTAACAAAAGAAAAAAATATGAATGCTAGGTGGAGTTGGAACTCCATTTTGAATTATGAATTCTACAATAATAATAGTTCATCAATGGATGAATGAAAAGCAAATCTTTCCAAGGATGGTGGAATATTAGTCAATTAGAATTTTTTCCTTTTCATTTTACATCTTTTTTTTGGTATGGTATTAATTACATGTATAATATAAAAAGAAAAAAAACATTTATGCAAGGTGGGTTTAGAACTAATGAATGTATGTTTGATTGTGAATTTCTTTCCTTTGCAATATGTAACTATGGTTTTTCAAATTTTGATTTTAGGTCCTTGTGTTGTAGAGCCTAATGTGATTGAAAGTTTTTTCCTTTATATTTTGCAAGAACATTTCCACCACTTTTTTCTTAAGGATCTTTTTAATGTAGCTTAAAATGACTATCATCCACACGAAGATGTAGAAAAAATGGTAATCATCCTTAGAAAGATTTAACCAAATTAATTTATACACGAAATATGACACAAATTTTTTAACCTTTTACATTTATGGCTACAAATTGAAAAACCAAATTAAAAAATTTGATAATTCATTTTTTCTCACTTATGGTGATTAACACTTTCCAAAATCATTCTATTTTCAATTTTTTATTTCTCTTTGTGACAATATTTTGTTCTAGGGAGGTGACTTCCATTTTATTCCAATCATCATGTTTAAAAAAAAAAAGTGCGACTTATTTTTTAAAAAATATTATTTATAATATATTTAAATGTAAATAGGGTGCCTATAATATATCATTATTTCATAGCATATTTAACAATACCCTTTTATATCACGTGCTTCCTAAAATATATAAGGAATGAACTTCCAAAGATTTCATTAGTTTAAACAATCTAATTTCCATCCATAACCCCTTTTTGGGTTTCAAAGAGTGGAAAACTCCAAAGAGGAAGAAGGCAACATCAAATCATAACCAAATTGAAGAAGTACAAAGGTAGGAAGAGGGTGATGGCATTGTCCCCATTACCAAAAATGTTCAAGTGATGCCAAACAAACTTAAAACAATCCTCCATTTTAGCTTACCTACAAAACTCTATAGAACTCATGTGCTTATTCAAATCATTTTAAGATGCCATGTTATCCTCTATCATGGGGGTCCAAGCTAATATGAAGACCATATTGATATAACACTTCTACACATCTAGGTTTTTATGATTGATTTTTTTTATTAGATTAGACATTGCACAAATTTGGCTATAGTCAAAACAAAATGGTCATTTATGCCACAAACTTGATTAAGTATTTGATAAATGGATGCTTACTTAAGTCTATGTCAACTATTGTGATTATAGTTCTAGTTGATGTGTTTTTGTCTATTGTGACAAAGATGACCTAATGCCAACTAATTAACATGTGTGACGAATATTCTGTTTTTAGAAGGTGACTAAAAGTGGTATAAATCATGAACATGTTCGTTAAATGACATGTCTATTGTGACTAGGTTATTTAATATTTTAATTGATGTGGCTGCTAAATGACATGATTATTATGATTAATATGTCTAGTATATGTGGTGACATGGATGTGAAATGACATGCCAATATGTCTAAGTTATCTAGTATTTTAAGAGACATGAATACCAAATGGCATGTGTATTATGTCTAAATTATTTAGTGTATAGGTGACATGGATGCCAAATGGCATGTTTGTTGTGTCTAAAACATCTACTATTTTAACGGATCGAATGCATGATGGCTTGTCTATTTTGACTAATTTTATGATCGATGTGACTACTTGTATGCTTATGTAGCATGCCATATTTATGTTTATTATTAGTGTTTATTATTGTTTGATTAATTAACAATAATTTGACTTAAATCTAGCCCTAAATCTTATACTATTTACTAAATATACATGGCAACACACACTACAACAAAAGGTGTCCTTGTATGCCAAGTGATTTCCTTGGAATAATATAGTAATTTTAGTATTGTAATTCATATAATTAATATAATTAATATAATCATTGTAATTACATGAATTAAAATAATTAAACTAATTATTTCAAATTTTATAATAATTATTACAAAAATAAATATTAAGATAATATGAATTATTATTTTATTAATTATAATTGAAAATAATTATTAATAATAACTCAAATATATTATTATTATTATTTAATTATAATTTTAACTAAAAGGTAACCTTATGAGGCTAGCATAATACTATTGTTAATAATATTATTATGTCATTTAATTATATTATTCATTTTTCAATGATAATGATAATAACACAAAAATAATAAAAAAATTTAAAGGATAATAAACCTTGGATAAACTTGTAATACGTTTTTAATATATTCTTTGTATATTATAATTTTAATAATTTCAAGATATATATATTTATTTATTTATTTATTATTGATGTATTACCACCCTTACATATACCCTAATGTGAAGTTAATATATTATATAGTTTTTCAAACCAAACTGAACTAAACCATGAAAATGACATTAATATATACCTTGTGAATGTAAAATAAATAATGTATACATAAAGCTTACTATACATAACTAATGATTACCATTTTTTGGTCACTTTTGTAACTAATGGGTCATTCATGGGTTTTCTAGGATGAAAATAATGCAAAAAAAATCCCATTGGATGAATGAAGAAGCTAGTGGTTACAACATAGTCGCAAATGTGACCAAAAGATGTGTAATGTGATTTCTAGTCGTAAAAATAACCAAGGTTAGTTGCAAATGACAATTAGTTGCATTTAGTCGCAAATCAATTGGTTACATTTTGGGGTTTTTCTTCTAGTGAAGCAAGATATGTTTCAATAAATTTTTAATTGTTCTTTGAAAATTTATTGCTAGCTATCACATAAGGGTTAATGATGGTGGCAATTGCAACATCATTGTTGTTATTGGTGACACTATCATGTAATGTTGATGACGAAGTTATGGACCTTGCAAAGACATATTTTTGTTGGTATTACATAAATGCTAACACCATTGTAGTTGTGGAAACTATAATTGGAGATTTTTGAACAATGGGCAATGGCCATATGCAACATGGTGCCTACCGCTAGAATTGTTGTGACATTAAAGGTTGATGCAAGATGTTGTGGGCATTAATGTGGGTATGCAACATTTGATGCAACTATGGTTTCAAAATCAAGGACACTATGCAATGTCCACCCTTGAGGCATTCGCCAACTTGTAAACCATCACAAATACATTGGTGTCATTGACCATTGAGGAGGCCAAAATGCAAGAGGAACTGGGTTTTGGGACATTGCCAATACATAGGTGGTCATAAAAAATGGTTTTATCCTTCTTCATGTATAATGTCCCATCACCGCCTTTGTATTGGCACCTTTTGCATGAACAAGTCACAAACTATTAATATACACTATTGAAAATGTTGTGGTCATCAAAAACAATCCCATGCACATTGATGCCAAGGAAACAAGTTTCACAAGCCTTGACCTTTCATAATATGTCTTTAACAAAAAATGTACTCAAATTAAATATTGCAATATGTAAAAACAAAGAAGAGGAAATGGTACAAAATAATGTCTATTTGGTAAAAAAACAACACATGACACTTGGAACATATAGACATACAAGACTATGTAATTGAATCATATGACAAAACATCTTGCAAATTTTCACATTTTGAAGTTTGAAACTTTTTACAATTTGTATAAGCATATTTTACAAACATTAATGACTTTGGAAAAATTCATAATCAAATTCTTCATCAAGAAATTGTAAGAATCTTGTAATTATGTGAATACTATAAATTGAAAATATTGCAAATTTAAAGCTTTGACGCAATGCCATTTCTATTTAGTGCATCTAATGAAACATTAATTAATGTGCTAACAAAACTAGCATGTATTATGTATGAAATACAAATCATGTGAAAATGTGAAAGTCATTCACAAATGCAAGAGAACGTGTGAAAGCAAAAATGTGATAAACAATAACCCTTGAGGAAAAAATAGGAGGGAAGAAGGTGTTTGAACCTTTAGAGATCAAAGTGAATTCAAATTTGAATCTTTTGAGTGTTAACCATAAAATGAACATAATGTACAAATGAGCATATGACAAAGTTCAATTACATAAGTCACTTTAATCAAAGAAATGTAACTAGCATGACTAACTTCAATCACATAAGTAATTTTCCTCAAATTAAATTGAAATGATCATAGTGCAACAATTAAAATCAAAATAATATATGTTCATATTTTATTTACAAGATGATATAATGCCTTACAAGTTTTTTTTTGGCAAAGTTTCAAATTATGACAATAATTGTTTTTAGAAAATAGTTGTTAAAAATTTGCTAAACTAAAAAGGAATCAAATGGAGATGGAAACACCAACATCCATGTTGGACCAATATTGATCAAAACCTTCATTGATTTTGAGTGATTATGCATCTCATGAGTTCTTCAAAATCTATTGCAACTTGGAACAAAAACAACAATTCATGGAGTTGATATTTCCAACAAAATAAAAAGGAATGAATGACCAATTATTTGACATTAAGGGGAATGGGTGGTCACTTGGCATTCATGTCCACTTATGGTGAAGTAATCCTAGCACTTTTTTGTGTATAACAAATGTTGCAACATGAGCTTCTTCATGTAAAAAAGTAGTTGAAAACCAAACCAATAGAATGAAATGAATAACCTTATTTTACTTTCATGTATTTATGATCTATACACAAATTCTTGGTTAGAGATACATGTTGTGATGCATTTTATGAGTATTTATCTACACTTTATGCATTTTCACATGGGTTTTATTAAAGTTTAAAAAGTTCATTATGAGTTGAATATCATAGATATTCTCACAAAGCTTTTACATTATGTTTTGGTCATTGAATACATTGTTTACATGAATCTTGTTCCATCATTTGCACATATAAATAGGAATCTTTTATTGCAATTAAATTTACCTAAATCAATCATATGTGACATTTCATAGTCCATATCAAAAAGTTGACAATTGTTTTTAGTTAGTCAATTAGAACCATATGAACAAACCAATTTCCACATGTAGATGGGGTTGTCTGATGTGACTATAATGCTAACTGAAGTTAGTTAGAACAAACATTACTATTATTTGATTTAGTGAAAAAAAGATGTGACTATGGTTGAGTTTATAATAATTGCAATCACATTGCTAGTAACATAAAAATCTTGTTTTTGTATTAGTGGAATGTTCTTTTTGACAAAGGAGGTGACATATTTGAAACCATAGGTAATACAATAAGAAGCTTCTAAGAATGTTAAAAGGTTGTCTTTTGTAAGAAAAACCACCCATATGGTACCTAGGAATGGAAGAGTATTCCTCATTTTCATTGCAACCAATCACATTGTGTGGTTAGGAATTGATGAATGTCCCCATTTGCTCCATACTTGTTCAATAGTCCACCCATGCCAATGACACTTTCGGACAATCCAACAAACAATGTAGAAAAGGTTTTTCAAATTTTAGGAAGAACAAGAAATGTAGTGAGGGTCCACCCCCATACATCTAAGCTAAAAACCTTAAGGAAGATCATTGTTAAGAGTGAGCCACATGAACATTGAGACCTTTTGTGTTCTCAAGCCATGTTAGACTATGTTAAACATTTAGTTGGGGGTGCAATCTTTTCCAAGTTCTAGTTTTAGAATGTAAATGAATTGTGAATTGATTGATCTACATGTTTATCCTTATTGGACATATAACTACGCTTGGTAAAGTATAAATAAAAAGCATTCCTCAAAAAGGGAACAAGATCTCATTGCCATCCACCAAAGTCCCAAGGCAAATGCTCAATGTAGCCTAGATCAAATAGCCAAATGAAGAATTCAAGTTTAAAGGTTGAATTAGGAAAGGGAAGCTTGAAAGAGCTACCCAATTTTTGTTGCACCAACACCCAAACAACCTTGAGGTTGTGAGATTGCAATTGCAAATCATGGAGGTTGGTTTAGTTGCTTGCTTATGAAAGGTCATAAACATGTTTTTTTTGTTAACATATTATAATTAACTTGTTATTTTACATCTTGTGACATTATAAACAAAAAAGATAAAAATGTAGGTATAAATAAGTAGATAGGTTATAAGTTGATAGATGGTCAATATTTCAATACACATAGTTAACAATCTACAACTTGCCCACCTACCATGGATTTGTTTATGACTTACTTATCACGTACTTACATGCCTATATGATTAAAAAGGTTATATGAATCTACTTGGATGAAAAATATAAAAAATCATCCGTGTTATTACTTACATACATCATTGATTGCATAATAGTTGCATCCATGATGTATGAGTTCAACCTAAGGGGGACCTACACACCTACATGCTTAGGCACATCAATTCCCAAAATATCATTAAATGTAGCATATCTGACATATCACACAAGCCACAATGCTAATAAAAATGACTTATAATAGTCATTAACTTGTAAGCACCTACACCATATAAGCACCCAACATGCCATGTGTAATTAGTAATGTCCAATATGACTGAAAAAGAAAAAGAAAATTTAAAAATTTAGACCTGAGTTACAGGAGATATTGAATTTTGAGTAGTTTTATGTCATTAGAAATTCAATTAAATTACAAAAATAAAAATAAAAATTGGTTATGCAAGGAAAACTTAGTTAGGTAACAAGTTCAAACATGGTTCTGAACAACACAAGAGAGTTTCCCTTAAAGTCACCCTGTCTTCACCCTATCTTTGGGCCTCCTTTCACCCCCTTATCACTAGTTAAATGATATCATTTAAATGTAACCACCTAGGCCAATGATTAGGACCAATGAAAAAACAATCATTTCCTTTTAGTGGGCTCTCAAATTTGGAGGGGGCATTAAATTTAAAAGGGCCTATATTGAGTTCCACACTACCTTCTTTACTAAACTTCATCCAAAAGAGTTATGCCACTATCCCAATCAATAAACATATGAGAGGGTGGAAAGTAAAATGTGAGTCACTATTTAAATATCACCACATAGACCAATCATTATGACTGACCAATCAGAAATAATAATAAATTAATTTTTTAAAATTTTTTTAAATTTTCGTTTTGGCTGGCTCTCTTTTTGGTTGGGGCATTATTATAACATGAGCATTCTATTTACAGGCCCAAATTGCATTTCACACTATTGTGCTCCTAAACTTCATCTAAAATCTAGTGTACAGGCCACTGTATTGTTGTGGGTACAAGATGCTATTTATTAGATAAAGGAGAAGAAAAAGTACTTTAGGGAACTTGGTCTCTTCTTGGGAACGTTGGGAACTTCGTCTCTCTCCTTCTGTTTTTGGGGGGTGGGGGCGCGGGATGCCGCTTGAGAAAGGAAAGTACACAAATTGCTTTCCAGGAGGAGCACAGTAGTGCAGTCGCGGAGTTTTTTTGTCTAGAGCACGCCTGGTGCACTTGGTGTCTTTCTTCACTACTTTAACATCGTCATTTGTTTCTTGGGTTTGAGAACGGGCATAACATTTGTGGAGAGAGAGAGAGAGAGAGAGAGAAAAGAGCACGCACATAGCCTATGAGACTGGGATGTTGAACAAAAATGGTTACAATGAAAGTGAGGGTTGGAGTTATATACTTGTGTATAAGGAGGCCCTTCGTTATTGATGTTCCTTTGCCTTCCACTGAAAGGAAAGAAAGGAAATCATCAGTTTGGAAACACCTAGGAACGGAAAATAGACTAGACGATTGTTAGATGTGAGAGAGAGGGATACTTCAAAACTTGGGGTGAGAGAGAGAAAGGAAGGGAGAGAGTTTGCTCCCTTAAAAGCACAAGTGATAGTGGTAGTAGTCGGAGTGTGGAAGATTTACGTTTCTTCGTTTTCTTTTTTTGCAGAGTGCTTTGAGAGAATAGAGCAATGAGATTTCAAAGGCAGTTGATACCTCCATTTCGATATGCAATTGTTGAAGACTCATTTTTCAGGTACGTTGCACCCCAATTTCTTATGCCTGTGATTTCCATCTTCATCATCATCATCATTATTTTCTTGTTCTTCTTCAAATGTTTGAAAACTTGTGGGTCTTTTGCATAAGCGAAGTTCATCCATAGAGAACTCTGTGATTGCCAGCTCTCTTTGAGATGCTTATCCTGAAATTGGAGCTTAAGTCTCTATAGTAAGAACACAGAGTCTATAGGTCTCTAGGTGGATCTATCTTGTTAGACCTTGAGACAGACCCTTTTTCTGTGTTCTTGCTTTGTAGCTCCAAGAGAGATCCTTCTGACTGAATTATTTTTCCAAATTTTTGTGGGGTTTGATGCACCACAGAGGTGCATATCCTACGATTAAGAATTTCCGATTCATGAGGCGACTGCATTTGAAGACGATCATTTCTCTCACCCCAGAAACACACCCAAATCGAGATATGCGGGAATTTTGTGAGCATGAAGGCATTACTGTCCATAATTTCTATGTTGACAAATTTCAGGTGGGAAATCCTAAACCCTAAAGCCCTCCCCATTAGCTTCTTGTTTTTCCTTTCTCTTGAAGCATTATCTTCCTTTTGATTCCTTGGTCCTTCTTCTGTCAATGATCTGTAAATTTGTGGTGGGCAGCTAAGTTATGAGTTTAGATGTGTCCACGTTCTCTAACTTGGTTGTTATTCTTGAGTGTCATTGTTTCTTCTACTCATGGTAGTTGATCTATCTTGTGGATTTTGTGTGGCATTTTCAGTTGTCCATACTTTCTTGACAAACAATGGATAGCAAATATGTAAGCAATATTACAGAGACTGTAGATTCATCGACGATGAATGAATCCCTCCATACATCTGACTGTTGAGTGCTTCATTTTGGTTTTGCTGATGACAGGTGGAAATGGGGTGGAATTCTGCAGGATAGCGTTACTCTCTCCAACACCAAAGTCATCCAAGTTCTTCAGATCATAATCCGCCCAGAGAATCTTCCAGTCTACTTGCACTGTCTTGATGGCACTCACGTCACTGGCCTTGTGGTATTCTTCTCCTCTTCTTGTTACCTGTGGTGGTCTTTTTTGCTGTCTGTGTTTTATGACCTTGATGCATCTGTTCTCTTTCCGAGGCTGTATCTTATCACACATCCAGATGTACAGCACCATCATGTTTTGCTATAACATTCTTCTGGGACTTAAGCTTTCTAGTGGTAAATTCATGAACATGGGAAAGAACAGAGACAAGGCACATCAACCAAGGAAGAAGATGTTCCTCTGATGACAGCAGGGACTGTGGGCAGGTTATGTGTTTTCGGAAGTTACAAAGCTGGAACTTGTCAACATCAACAGCTGAGTTTTGTCAGTTTGAAAAAGATGCTGAAATCTCACGTGAAGAGTCTCAATTTGTGGAAGCATTCCGTGGAGAGATTGAGATTCCACCAGTGATCCCCAAGTGGCTTTGGCAGGCAAGAATATTTTTACCTTTGTTTGCCTCATATTGTTGTGAGTGATGAAACCAGTTGCAAAGCAAATAAGGGAGGCAGGAAGGATTGCTGCTTGGATGTCCTTTTAGAACTAAGGCATTAGAGTGCAACTTTTTGGAGCTCACCCAGTCCATCCTTCTGCATTCTGAAATTTACCCTATCAGCTCAAGATGACAACAATATTCCACCCACATGCCACACTCTGAGGACATTACTCTACTGCCAAAGACACTCCAACATGGGCTGCCTGCCTGCCACAAAGATCATGTGTCCAAAAACCATAGCAATCTCCAGCTACAGAGTTTTCTTTCTCTGTGATGAGGTATTATGTACTTTAGAAGCATAGTTTGAGTGACAATCGTGGTGTGGTGCATATGTTAGGGTATACGGTCTGTAAAGCATCCAACATTCCGTCTGCGTTTGCTTTCAGACCCAAGAGAAGAAGAGGGTACGGTAATGGCACCAAATGCTCGTCAAAGTGAACTGCCCAAAACCTTAAACAGATCTGGATATTATGCAGCTGGGGCAACCATTCTGGACTGGGCACCTGGAAGTTTGTTGAAACATCCTGGAGCAACTGGAGTGCCTGGTGATAACACCCCTCTTAGTGGTCTCATTCCCCTAACTGGGGTTGGGGCCCCAGAAGGTGGGGTCATCTATGGCAATGGCAAGGGGATCAGCAGGAGTGGGTTTGGTGGAATAAAGTTGACCAATGATCTTCCCAAAGGAGGGGAAGAAAGTTCAGGCACAGATCGTGGAGTGGCATATAAGGCTTCACTTTTGAAGGTTTTTGATCGAAATGCTTCACCTATTGTTGGATTACCGCATAAAGGCTCCCGGGACCTTCATGACCGAGAAAGTATGCGGAATCTAGAGGTAAAACTTGGGGGCTATAAGTCTACCTGATTCTTGTATGCTTTGTTGCGTACAGCAGAAACTCAACCCAGGGCTAGCCAGTAGTATGGCTGAGTCTTCCTGTTGCTTCTGGAATTGCAGCAGAAACTCAGTAGGTTGGTGCTTGTCACTGGCCTTTACCCACTGTAGGGAGCTGATGAAGTCAGTGGGGAAGTTTTGGTAGTTAAGGCACTATCATATGTACTACTGTTGATGGTCCCTGGACAGGTGTGAGACTGGCACTTTTGTTCATACCAATGTGTGTTTTTTTGTTTTTTGTTTGTTCTTCCCCAGTTTGGTTCTTTCTGTGGCTTCCTGAGGAAGTGTTAACCTTACTGTTTCTTCTTCATCATGAGAATGGAGATTTCTCTATTCTTATGAAAGATATTTGTTGTGTACAGTAGAACCTCAACCCACACATGTGATTGTGGACATGTGAACTGTATTTTGATTTCTATTAGCACATATCCCCTGTTCCATCTTAGGTCAGTAGGGAACAAATGCTTGTGCACAGGGCATAATCACAGTCGTATAAATGGCCTGGTTAAGAGGGTTTGCAGCATAATCCAGCAAATGGTATAAGCAGGGTTTAGGTTTTAAGGTTTGATGATACAGGTAAGCCTCCAATTGTGTGATCTGCTTTCAAGGTTTTGGTGGAGATCAGGCATGGCATGTTGCAGAGATCAATGCCGGCTTATCTGTGGAGCTTGAAGTGGGCAAGTCAAACTATAAGTCTCCTAGAACTAAGCCTTGATTGTGATATCCGTGGAAACAGGCATTAGATTTGGAGGGCATAGATGTGATAGCTTCCCGGCGATTACAAGCCTGGCCTCATCAGGCACGGCCTCATTCCATGATCTCTTCCAGCAGTGGTAAAATCCTTTCAGGCTGTACCCATCATCCCTCTTGTTTAATCATGATAATGAAAAAGCTTGAATCTAGTTTCAACTTGAAGTCAATCAGCAACCTTTGGTTTTGACCCATTTATTTCATAATTTTTGTGTGTTCCAAAGACATTGATAAAGGTTTAAATTTTCTGAGACAGTTTTTTTATTGCCTTCTGATTCAGGAAAGGGTGTTCCACTTTGAGAAAGGGAGGGACAAATAAGGCAACATATATACAGCAACAATCTGAGTGACCCACTTTGAGAAACCAAACATGTCTGTAGAAACCATTGCATTGTAGTTGGTTTTTTCCAAATATCTATTTGGGGTGGAGTTATGAGTGCTTTCCATGTAGCAGTTGGAGTAATGACATGGTTTTTGCTGGCTTGATTTGCTACAAACAGTCGTGAAAGTTGTGCAGTTGTTTCTTGGTGATAGTTTCCCTTGCAGTTTGAGTTGTTCCTTCATCTTTTCATGCAGAGCAGCCTGTAAGTAATGCTTTGGAATAACATCTTCAGTACCCCCACTTATGGGTGTCACAAGAACTCATCTGCCCTGCAATGGCTATGCTCTCCCTTGGCGTTAGGAGGTGGCACTGGCAGGATAGTATTATACAGGACAGGGTACATCAATCCACTACAAAACCATATTGCAGTGTATCAAGGTATGAAGATTTTTCTCTTTGTTAGCTCTGTCCAGAGGAAGAGACTTTGCATCTGTGTAGGATTTGGGATACAATTTTGGCTTGAACTAAGGATGAATTCAGGCCTGATTCATGGGCAGGTGTACAGTTAAACTTAGATTGTATTCAATTTAACTAACCAAGTTATTAGGTTCTATCATCTCATGTTTTTGTTTGAACATGTTTGAGGAGGAGGAAAAAAACCATGAAACCGGGTTTTGTGGCTTAAGTTTGGAGGAACCCAATAATTGAGTGGTACCATCAACCCATTTTGACCTGGTCTATTTTAGAAATGATCATGTGTGTGCACATGTGAGATATATGCATTTAAACAATTCCTAACTAAATTAATTTTGTATTGAGATAAGTGTGTTTTTGTTCCCAAATTCAAGTTGCAAAAATTTCCCCAAAAAACAAAGACATTGATGAAGATTGTGCTTAGAACTTGTTGAAATAGGTATATTGTAAGTAGTGTTGGTGTTGTGAACAGTTTTCAAAGTATAAATATACATGAAACTAGACTAGGATAATGACACTTTTGAGTCTGAATAATCAATTGGTTTTAGGTCATGACTTGGGTGGAAGGAGTAAGTACTAGTCTTGGAAATTCAAATGTTGCTTTTCTCAATTGAATAGGTGTCAATCTATTGTTGTATACATGTCCATTTTTGTGAACAACTTCAGAAATTCATAATTATTTGTCTTTTAATTGGATGCCAAATTGAAAATGGATGATCAGTATGATTACAATGCATTTACACAATTAGTTTCTTCACTTCCTCTTCCAACATAGATTTTGAGGGACATGAATTTTTCTTTCAAAGGTGACTATTGCACACCAACCATGAGGCACATAAACAAGATTGCAAATGGAGTTTGGCAAAATAATCAACCATTCCAACTACATTACATAATAACCTTGTGAATACCATGGTATGAAATGAAGAATTGACAAGAGCTACATGATTCAAACTACAATTTCTTCATTGAAAATCAAAACCCAAACACACAAATTAATTGTTGAGGAAAGATTGTCATTTCCATTAAATGAAAAATTGACAAGATCTACATGATTCAAATTACAATTTCTTCATTGAAAATCAAAACCCAAACACACTAACTAATTAGAAATAAGATCATCATTTCCATTAAATGAAGAATTGACAAGATCTACATGATTCAAACTACAAGCTCTTCATTGAAAATCAAAACCCAAACGCACTAAACAATTATTGAGGAAAGATTGTCATTTCCATTAAAACAAAAAATAAAAAATAAAAAATTAGCAATAGGTTTATTACTCAAGTTTCAATTGGCTTATTATCAACAATCATCATTCGATGAATTGGAACTTTAATGCATTCAATGCTCCCAACCCATTCTATAGTTCATATATGATTTTGTTACAAGTTTATAAACTTATAACTTTTTGTGAATTATATGGAAATAAGTCTTTAGAAAATTAAACATTATGAAATAGATTATTAAGAAATTACTCTAGTGTAAGTTCAATTTTAATAACTTATGACTATTTTTTGTTATGACTGGTCAAATATCTACAAGTTTGACCGTAATGTATCTTTAAGCCCATTCAAACAAGGGGGTTGTCACAATGTGGCCTTGCCATTTACATTAAAAAAGTTTCTTAAGGCAAAAGAAGAATTATGGAAACTCAAATATTTCACCATGCAAAAATATACCTAATCTTCAAAAAATATTCTAAAAGAAACCAAATCCTTCAAGATATTATGACTATATAACTAAATCTCAAGTTTCAACACAAGCCAAAATATCATCTTTCAAAAATCCTCATATAAAAATAGACCTATTATTACCTATGGGCCAAAATCCCTTAAGCTATTATATTCTATAACGAATCTAAACACAATATCCTTGCCTTGGTAGGCAAGGCCAAAAAAGTCAAAAAAAGTTATTTGATTGATAATTAGCATTCTTATTTTCATGTAGGCACCAAAATATATATTAAGAATGTTTATAAAATTGTAGTGCATAATTTGTATAATAAGTTTAAGGAGTATTTTTTTTGCTAAATAGATTTTTTTGCACCCCAGTTTGTTTTACCTTATGTGGGTCGAAAAAGTGAAAGTTGGTAGGTTACAAAGGATAGTAGGTCACAAGAGGAAACTGTAACCCTAACTTTTGGTGGTTTTTTCACAATGAACAAAAGATCCTTGAGAACACACTCTAAAAACTTCTTGTTTTTCATCTTTCATAATAGTCTAGATGCAATAGCAATGAGGCAATCTATAGGAGCGGCATATGATTATCTTGACGAGGAGAAGTTAATCTTAAGGTTTATACTGCTTGTAACAATGAACATTGGGGAGAAATGAATTGTTCATGGTTGCATTTGCTTATTGCAATTGGTTGCAGACGCATTTATTTGCTTGGATCTAGGACAAGGACAAATAAATAAACAAAAAAAAAAAAGTAGAAACATCTAGAGAAGAAGAAGATGTTTGGATTATAGGATCCCTAGTAAACAATGGCTATTGCTAGTGATAGTTTAATCAAGCAATGGCGATGGTGTAATGTTGCAGATGGTACGGCACAAGATGTGAAACAAAATAAAGATTGGTGGAGTAGCTTTGACATTTTTTGGCTTCTTAATGTGTTACTTTGGTTCTTTCCAATACTTGTTATTCTTTCCTTTTTTGTTGCAAAATATTGTTAGTTTTTTATCAAATTACAGGTTGTGGCATGGGAGTGAATCGACTCCTAATATTTGGCTCTTCAAGATCCAAACCTAGATATTTGGAAGTTTATGGTGGATTATTGGTATATATCTACAAGCTCATGCAAAATTATTTGCAAGCAACAGGGAGACAAATGAAAAAGCAGCAAAGACTCATTATTGCCACTTTGAATTTGACATTGCAAACACGATGGTTGGAAACATGAGGACTTGAACTTGTGGAATATTCTACAAATCAAATAAAGTTGTTCTTCTTGGCAAATTTTTTTTCAAGAGTTAGTGTGAAATTTTTTTATGTGCATGAAAACAACAAGATGGTGAGATGCACAAGGTTTTGGAAGGGCAAGAAATGGCAATTTATAGTGAAACAACAATGGCAACAAGATGATGATGGTGATGATGTTGTGGTGAGCACCGATGATTTTCATTTTGTCTTATGCAATCAACATGCTTTCAATGCGAGCAATTCAGGTGTGTGCATTGTGTTATTTTCTTCATTCTCCTTTTTTTCTTCTTCTTTAATTTCACTAGTGTGAACCTTGTGCACAATGCACAAGTGTGTTATTTCAACAATGTTTTTGGTTTTTTAAAAAAACTTTTCTTTTCAAACAACTGTCCGTGGCTAGGGCGCCGTTCTCGAGAGACGGGCTGATTGCCTCTGGGGCCCTGTCTAATTTGGTCTAGGGTAGGGTGGTAGGTACCTAGGATGATCTCGTGGTTTCAGCAGGCTTTGTGACCTAGGCTAGTAAGTACCTATTACCTACCCTACAAATAACGGCATAGTGAAATCACTATCCGTCCGGAATCACTATCAGTTGAATTAATAACTGTTAGTTGGGTATAACCCTGTCACTGACTGACTGACTAACAGACTTGCTAGAAGAAACATTGGTTTTGCATCCACCATCATCCTTGATGCAACACAAACAAAACTTCCTTCTCTTCTTCCTCTTTTGACACCATCTGTAAATTAAATGTTTCATTTCTTCTCTTTCCAAAAAATTTTAGGCATTTATTATTGGAGAGCTACAACAATTTATTATTGTTTGTCAAAAGTGAAGAAACAAAATTCTTGCAAATGCACATAGTAATAGCAATAGGAGTTGTAAGGCCAACAAGAGTAATGAAAAAGGAGAAGATGATGGCATGGGGTTGTTGGACAAACATTGGAAGATAATAAGAACAAGCTCTTTTGTTGTTGTTATGTTGGAGGAAATGGGTGGTGTGAAAAAGAAAAAAGAAGAGACTTAGATCAAGGAACAACAACAAAATGTTGATTTGTACAAGACAACAACAATAATGATGATGCTTAGGACATTGTTGTGGAGGATGAGGATGTTCAACTACTTGCCAAATTCAAAATATGTGAATACTAATCCTCATTATTGTGAACTTTAGAGAGAAACAAACATATAATGATGTAGTGATAGATAAAAAAACACACGCCCACAGAGAGAAGTGTTGGTAGATGTGATTGTTCTTGGAGTTCCATTTCTTTTAGATGGAATTAAGTCATAAGAATCAATGTTGGTAATTATGATTATTCCTTGAAATGGAATTAGGTCAAAAGAATTAGGGCTAGTAATTGTGATTATTTTTGGAGATGGTCCATCTCTCAAAGATTGAATTAGGTCATAAAATCAAGGATTTTTTCTCTATAGATTTTGGCTCATGTAATTCTTGGGTTTTTTTTTTCATGTGTTGTGTATGTTTTCTTCACATTGTTTGCCAAGTAAGACCATGTGTAGGTGTTGGAGGTGGCAAGAAAGGCATAACATCCTCAAATGGGAGCTTGGATTCTTTTTCTTGACAAACTTGGGAACATATGAAGTGTTTACTTCCAACAAAAGGTGTTCACAAATTCCTATTATGATGTGTTTGTAACTTTTTCACCACGTCTTCTAGAGCATGGTGCTATTAGAATCTCAAACTATGAGTAAGTATAACTGCACGAATCCTTCAACATTTATGGCCTACCATAAATATGGAACTTGATCCAACATTTATCATGGTTACAAGGCATTTTTCCAATTTGTCAAAACTTGAAGAAAAAAAAAACTTGTTGTAAGTAGCTACACATTTGTTTCCATTATAAGAACACATGATTTTTCAAAAGTTTTTCAAAAGGTCCAACTTGACTAAAATGTCCATATTGACCAAGGGGGATGGTCATTTTGACTAAAAGCTTAATGCATGAAAAACACAAATTACGTTTGATTGAAACATTTGATTACAATGACATTATTGATCATGTGACAAACCAAACATTTGTTCGTAAAGGCCAGATGTCCATCAAGATGACCAAGATTTAGTCAAATTGACTATATTTAATGGCCATTGTGATTCACAATTAATCAAATTGGTCATTTTGATTTGACACTTAGTCAAATCAACCATACTAATTTGGTTATTTAATTTACAAGTTTATTTTGCATAAGGTACATACTAAACCTAAGTTCATAGCTAGTAGGCCCTAAGTTGGGCATATTACATCTAGTAATTACTTATAAAGTTTAATAGGGTACTTACATGTTACTTTCAAGCACATGTAGGTACTTAAATTTAATACATTAATTAATTAATATTTAATAATTGATATTTAATACACAATAATTTATGATTAATATTTTATATAATTAATTAGTCACCAAATAAATGTCAATTAATAACCAATAATTAATTTATCCATCAACTTGTTAATTGATGAATTTTATTGTAAAAATATCAATTTTATCTAATTTTTTGGCTAATACTTGATATTAATTTATAATAATTAATAGTAGTCAATATATAATTGTAAATAATTATTGATAAGTGATTATTTAAAACTAATTTGCTAGTTAATAATAATTATACATATATTAATTCATAATAAATTATCAATAATAAATATTAAATAATTATTAGATAATCAATAACCAATAATTAAAATTTAAAAATCGGTAAATAATAATAATAATAATAATTTAAATTATTAATTCGTAGGAAATAATCAATTATTAATCATTGATATTATTTAATTATTTATAATTTATAGTAATTCATTGATCATTTTAAATTATTTTTATTAATTACCTATAGGTAGCCTATCCTACTAATTAGGTTAGTATCCTAGGCCACCTAAGCTTATCTACTAGGTAAGTAGCCTAATTTAAGCCATTTAGGCCTTCTAGGTATGTAACATAGTTTAGGCCATCTAAGCCTGTAAAGTAGGTAGTTTAACCTAAACCACTTAGGTTTACTAGGTAGGTATGTAGTTTGACCTAGGCTACCTAGGCCTACTAGGTATGTATCTAATCTAAACTATGCCACCTAGGCCTATTAGGTAGGTATGTATCTTAACTTAAGCTACTTAGGCCTACTAAATATGTAATTAACTTAGGATATGCCACCTAGGCCTACTAAATATGTAATTAATTTAGGATATGCCACCTAGGCCTACTAAATAAGTAGCCTTGTCTATTAAGTAGGTAGTTTAGCTTAGACCTATTTAATAGGTTAGGCTACCTACCTAGTATGCATAAGTTAGGTCTATTAATAGGTTAATAAGTACCTACATAGCTTATTAAATAACATAGGCATAGATAGCTTATTAAATAGGTATAAACATAGACCTAGTAGGTACCTATAAGGTTTAGTAGACTATAACCTACATGTTATTTAGGTACATGCATTTATTAATGTGTACCTCCTACCTATTTAGGCTACCCTACCTCTAAGCTACTTATTTATGTAAGTAGTATAAAAAAATTCAAATTCATTTAGTACAATATGCATGTTGAAAAAAATTCATGGAAGTTGATTACAATATGTTGGTCCAAAATCATGTTTATTACAAATATGTTGTTTAAGAAAATCACCTTATAAGGTGGTGGTGCAATGGTTAAGGACTTGATTTTTCAATGTGTAGGTGAAGAATTCAAATCCCCACACTTGCAACCTAAGTTACTTTGGCTATTTAGGTGATCTAATTAAATAGCCTAAGTTGTAAAAATCACTAGACCCTAAACCCTAAACCTTGCTTAAGGGCCTAACCTAGGGGGCTTGGCCTAGCCTAAGTGACTTGGTATAGCTTAGGTAGCTAAGCTAGGTGGCTTAGCCTAAGCCTAGGACATAGAGTTGATAGGTAAATAAATAAATAATGTTTTGGCATTAATTATTAGGTTTATTAATTAGGTAAATAGGTATGTAGGGTAATTAATTAATTAATATCTTCATATTAATTTTAAATAAAACAATTTAAACAATTTATATATTTTTATCATTGCACAAATTATATTATTGTCACTATGATTTAGTAAAAAAAAACTTGATAAAAAAACTCAGTAAAAAAAACTAACCAAAAAGACCTAGTCAAAATGGTCAGGTTCAAATCGATTTGTCCAAAATGGCACTTTGGTCAAGTTGGACATGGGGGGAAAAAATCGTATAAGTTTTTTTTTTGACAAAATTCCTGGTAAAAAAGCAGTGAATTTTTTTAGTGGTCTAATGAAGACAAATATGCAAGAGTATTTGCAGGTAGCAGGGAGACAAATGAGGAGGGAACAAGCACTCGTTGTTGCCACTCTGAATCTGACATTGTAAACGTGATGGTTGGAAACACAAGGACTCAAGCTTGCAACCAAGGTCTAACCTTTGGAAAACAGATTAACTCGGAGAGAAGCTATTTCCAGGAGGTAAGAGATTCTTCATATTCTGATACAAGGAGATGGATGCAATTGTCTGAACTATTACTGGAGGATACTCTAAACCCTAGCATTATCAGCATCACATCTCTCTTCTTTTATACTAGCTGATCATTGATGGAGCTTTCATGTGTGTGTTTTTGAAGGTGGAATTATGGTGAATTGTGGAGGCTCATGAGTGGAATCTGAGGGATGGGCGAATTACAATGGAGGAGACACTTATGGCCATGGCTATGGCTTTTCTCCGGCAATAAGGTTTGCAGGAAAAATCTTGGGGGGTTTGGGAATAAACATAATAGCTTTGACTGGACCTGCTCCTGATTTGGATGTCTGGAAACAAGCCTTGCTTGAGTGCTTCAAAGAAGGTGCAACATGTTGGGCTCATGTCTTCCCCAACAGTTCATGATGCCCATTGATTGATCAAGTCCCTATTTCTTAATAATCTGTGCAGCTTTAAATGTCTTGTAGATCCCTGGAGCAAGATTTGCTGCCAAAGACTGTTGAAGGAGCTTGTACCAACTATAGAAACCTCTGCATTTGTGATGGAAGGTCTTTTAGAAATAGTTGGGAGATTGTTGTCATTGTGGGAGAGTGGACCTGCTGGGCTTGACCTTGTGCTAGTGAACTTCTTGATCAACAAAATAGTGATTTCATTCTACGCCAGTGTCAGACAACAGAGGATGTAGTCTATGTGGAGAAACTTCTTGTATATGTCTGGAAGAAACAGTCTTAACTATTAACTGAAACATGGTTTCCATGTGATGGCCCCTAATTTGCAAAACTACGTCACCTTCTTCAAGTCAATAAGTATCACAAGCTACTGATTATTGCTGCTGGAAATTATGTGCTTCAAGGACCACTTTGAAGTTGGAAAGAAAGTGCCATTGCTCAGATTATCTCCTTTCTCATGCTCTTTCAGTTTCTCAGCTAGAGTTCTGAGGTTTTTGGAGTCATCTTCCTTTCTTTCTGCCATTATATTCATCTCCAGTTGTGAAGTGTTTTTGAAACTGTCTTAACACAATTTGGCTCTGGTTTTTTATGGGATCTCGCTTTAAGAGGACAACCATAGTAATCACGGAAGAAAATAACATGCAAGTGGCAGGGCTCTCGGTGAAGGTTGCCAAAGAGAAAGATGGTGGTGGTCAATGCTGCACATTTTTCTGTTTTATGAAAGGCTATTTTGCAAGAACTTTTTGGCAGCTTGACCCCATCTGGTATATCCATGAGTTCTCTCACTCCATGTCTGGGGATATATTTTGGATAAACTTTCCAGCATCTTCTGTTTAAGATTTCAAGGTTGAAGACATGTCTTAAACCACCTATCAGCCAAAGTTTCACTTATCCACCAGCTGAAGAAGACCTTTGATGTGAGCACATACTTGGCAATGACCTCTGTGGCTATACAAAAAACAAGCAGGTCATCAATGCTTGTCAAGTGCCATGTAACCAAACAAGCCTTAATTTCCTACCTCTTTGTACTCCCAACAATATTTTAATTACTGGGTTGGATCAAATTAATTTTGATATCATAAACCCAACTAACATTAACATAACACTAGATGCAATAATAATCATTTTGGAAAAAAATCACAAGTCTAAATATCTACAAAATGCCAGCATATATAAAAGATTAAATCCTTTGATGAACCCATGAATTTGAATAAAAATGTCTTTGTTACAAGTAGGAGCATCCTTAGTCTCAAGTAGGTGCTGAAAATTATAAAATATTTTTTACTAAACCTTTTCATTATAAGAAATAATTGTGCAGGAGCAATCTCTTAGCTTCCATATGAATAATCCCCCAATTAATTTATCAACCCCTATCTCAAAAGAAGATAACCAATCTATCTGTTAAGGAAGGAAGATTGTTTGTTTGTTTTGTTTGCCATGTTGAGATCTCCAAAACTAAGGTGCCCACACTGTGCTCTTGGTACCATTGGAAAGTCCTTAATGACTAAGGGTGCATCAAGATGGTTTGGTAGAGTTTTGCCTTGAAACGCAAGAGTAATTGAATTATTGAATAATTTTGTAAAAAAAAAATCAACAAAATCAAAACTAAACTTTTTTGAGAAATTGGGTCAAGTTCTTTGTATTTTTGGAAATCCCTTGATGAGTGAGATTTCTTGGAGGTGGTTTTATAAATTGTTGGCCTAAGGTAATGGCGATATTGGATTATGAGTCATTTTGTCAATGAAAGTTAATTTAGATTTTTAAATAGTTTTTTTCACAATAAAAGCTTTATCATCAAGGTCTTGTTCACACTTGGGCTATTGGCACATGCCATATTAGACTATTTTATGAAGACAATTTCCTAAATTTTAGACCAAAGGTGCAAGACTAGATATTGTATTTTGAGTAATCTTAGTCATTGAAAATTCAATAAAAATTCAAATTTAATTAGTTGGGTAACAAGTTCACACTTGGGTTAGCCACACAGGCCTGAGAAATTCTTTCCAGTTATCAAAGAGAGGCCTCCATAAAGCTCGCTTGCTACCATCAAAAACAGAGGATGGAGAGGTGGTTGTGTGTCAGAGGACAGACATGGGCCTTTTGTCACCATAACATTTCAATCCAGGGATCTTGCATATGGAACAAGATTGCTAGAGCCTGGAATTTAAAATAAAAATAAAAGTAAAATACCAAGCCCCTTCCTCACAAGATGATCTTCTACAGAGGGAGTTGTGGTAGGCCACAAAATTTAAGGGAGTAAAAATTTGGCTTCACCAGGAAGAGAGCTGCTGAACTTTGGAGCAGAGGCTTGAAAAAAGTTGGATCAATAGCACATAAACAATTGGTGTGTCACACTGTAGCCTTGCCATTTACATTAAAAAAGTATCTTAATGCAAAAGAAGAATTATGGAAACTCAAAATATTTCACCATGCAAAAATATAATCTTCAAAAAATATCCTCTAAAAGACACCAAAATCCTTCAAGATATTATAACTTAGTAACTAATCTCAAGTTTCAACACAAGCCAAAATATCATCTTTCAAAAATCCTCATATAAAAATAGGCCTATTATTATTACCTAGGGACCAAAATCCCTTAAGCTACTATACTGTATAATGAGTTTAAACACAATAATATCCTCGCCTTGGTAAGCAAGGCAAACAAACTGGAGGTATATGGACTGCAACAGAAGCAGAACAGGCCTTTGGACTGAGACCAGAGGAAGGACACTTATGAGCAAGGATAACATATCATCTCAGTGAGTGCATGTTGCCAAGACCTCAAACATTTGCAAAGGAGGGTAGCTAGGGGTAGAATGGGTTAGCCTTTTCAAGCAGCCAACTGACCCAGATCCTTTGGCTAGTAGTAATGTCTCAAGCATCTGATGCATTCAAGCCTAAGATCTCCTCCTTCCCTGTGGTTTTTACAATTCTCAAAGGAGTTCCAGTTTTCTGCCTTGGATCACAATCTTGATCTCTACAATCATGCCTTGACTTAAATGTTGAGGAGCATGGTTGGTCTTCCTCAACCATCTGGTTTTCAAAGGTCAGAATCTAATGCCCCCTGTTCTCAACAACAAGTTGAGTTTGTTGTTTGGAGTCATCTCCTTGATTGTGGGAAGATTGGTTTGGAGAAATGTTTGGACAAGAATTAGTGAAGTCCTAATGGAGAAGATAATCCTCTGTTTCACTTTGATAACAATTGGGGTGCCAGACATGTTATATGTCTCAGAGTGGATAGGAAAATCGTGTGGAGTTTAGACTAAACTTATTTGCTCCAATTTTTTTTTTTTTTGAAGTGCAAGAAAAACAACAAGATATAAACACACAAAAATATTGAAAGGGTACAAGACCAATTTTTATAAATAATAATAATAATAAAATTGAATTGGAATTTGATCTATGATGAATTATAATCTGAAATGACTTTGAAACTTTTGCAGCGACAATCACGAAAATACCCATCTTACATAAACCACTTCCAATGAAACGTCTTCACTGGAATTTAAAAAAGAATAAAAATCATCTCATTATTTTCATCGAAACAATAATTTAGTGAATAAAACCATGAAATGCACCCATCTTTTGTTTTAGTGCATCAAAGAGATTAGATTTGTTGACTTTGCCTACCAAGGCAAGGATATTGTGTTTAGATTCGTTATAGAGTATAGTAGCTTAATCGATTTTGGTCCCTAGGTAATAATAGGTCTTCTTTTACATGAGGATTTTTGAAAGATGATATTTTGGCTTGTGTTGAAACTTGAGATTAGTTACAGAGTTACAATCTCTTGAAGGATTTTGGTTTCTTTTAGAGGATATTTTTTTGAAGATTATATTTTTGCATGGTGAAATATTTGAGTTTTCATAATTCTTTTTTTTGCCTTACGATACTAATTTTTAATGTAAATGGCAAGGCCACATGGTGTGACGCACCCCTTGTTCTCTCTATAACAGCACCTCCATTGAAAGTAGCATAATGGTTCGTTCTGTAACCTACAATTGCACAAGCTTAAATTGAGAGGGAGAAAAATTTCCAGAATTGGGTTCCCTCTTTAACTACCTGTAAGAACCCGTTTGGGCCGGGTATCTGATTACCCTAATACCCATTGGTTCTGGGTCTTTGAAAAACATTCAGAATCAAGGAACCACGAGACCTGGGTACGGTGTGAAAATTTTGGGAATTGAAGAACCATTGGGTTCGGGTATTTGAAGAATTCAGATTCAAAGAACTGCTTGTTGCGGGTATTTCTAAAACTTCAAAGAACCATCAGGTTTACATAAAAGAACCCAACGGTTTTAGGCAGATATTTGATTTTTTTTCACCCCAAAAAATAAATGTTGAGAATCATGGTTAGATATAGTAACTGGATATTTGAATTTTTATGGCCATGGTTATCAAATTTGATACCCAGAAAAGGGTTTGGTGCAGTTTTTAATACCCGCCTCACCCTGGTGATAACTGATTATGAAACCGAATAATCTTAAAACGTGCAAGATCCAAGTAACCATTAAATTAACCCCAAAAAATTCAGAAGTGACTTTTGTGTAATTTTCATTTTAGAAAATGTTTTCCTAATAATGAAAAACACCCAAAAGAAAAATAAAAATGAAATGTTGGAACTTGTAATTGAAATTATAAAATGATGTTGTGAACTTGTGACTATTGGGTGAAATTATAATTTTGTTGGTAAGTTAAAAATTGTGTTTAAATAAAGAGAGGCCTCATAAATTATAAATTTCCATTAAAGCCCTAAATGTGGGCCCAATTCATGTAAAACAAACCAAAAGAAAAACACACACACACACACACACACAAAGTGATGAAAGTGTTTTTTGTTGGAAATAAAAACAGACAACAAAAGAATGGATGAATATCATAAGTTAGTACCTTGGCATCTTCAACAATAATAATTATTTTATTTTTCAGAAATGTTGAAATTTTCAAACAACAAAATTCTGTGAAGACATGAGAGAATCTTTCAGTATATTCCAGAATATTCTTTTTTGACATAGACTCTTTTTCAAAATAAAATAATTATTTGACAATGAATTGTTTGAACCTTGTCAATGGTACACAAAATAATAATATAAAAATTGCATAAAAATCAAAATAAAAATGGAGTACCTACACACATAAATACAACATACAAAAGAAGATCAATTTCATCAGTTGGATGAACAACACAGCCCTTCAGTAAAAAACGACAATCATGGATGTGCACAAATGGAGGAATGGAATGAACAGAAAAGTGGGATGAATACTTGCCATGGTACTAGGACGGTACACAAAATACAAAAATACAAAATACCCGAATAGGCTACCTACCTACAGTACACATACAAACCAAAGAAGAGTAAATTTCATCCATCGGATGAATTTTTAAAAGCCCAAAGAGCCAAAATACGACTGGAAGAATGGAATGAACAGAAAAAGATGGATGAAAAGTAGATGAATAGTTCTTGCAGGAGAAAGGAGGGAAGGAGCGTTCCCGCGTCCTCTCTTCTCTCTCTCTCTCTCTCTTCGCTTGCGGTTACTCTTCTCTGCTCGACATCTCGTCGAATTCTTGGTTCGCAATGCCATGTTGAAACTCGTCCATTTCCCAATGATTGTCTCTTTCAATGGTCCTCCAAAAGGCGCTCCCATCGATATAAGAAACCACGCATAGTTAGTTGCACATTTGGCCAGAGTTTTCAGTTTTGTTCTTGTGTACAAAACCAAAACAGAAATCAGGGAGTTTTTATGTTTCCGAAGGCTTTTGCTGGTGCTTCGCTTCTTCGGGAGTGTCATCTCTCTTCTTCAGGAGAAGGAACGAACGAGGAGAAGAGAGTGGTAGGGGGAATGGATCGCAGTAGCATCAGTTTTTGAGATTCGAAAAAGCATGGACAACGACGATGACGACGACACAGGACAGATTCTAGTAGGAAACGGAGGCAATCCTGACGACGACACACAAGAAGAAGAGGAGTTGTTCTACCAGAAGGCTTGTTTTCTTGCCTCTTTAGTATTGAGAATCGGGAAAGCTTGTGGCATTGAAGCTTTGTGTAAAAACTGTCATTTGTTTCCCGTGACGTCTCTGGAAATCGCAGCACTTTGTGAGCTCCCGAAATCGCCTTTGCGTCTCAGCATCAGCAGCAAAGACGCCGCCGCCGCTGCCTCCGCCACACTAGTAGATGTCTCTCCTTCTTTTTTGCTCCAGCTTCAAGGATCGCTCCGAGTTTTCCGTGCTCACAAGGAAGTCCAAGTCTCCCCTGCTGGCCATCATCATCATCATCATCATCATCATCAACACGGTCCTCACGGTTGCGCCGCAGGAACAGGAGCAGCAGGATCCCCACCACCACCATTGCTGGTGCAAAACCCTCCTCTATTGTCTGGAGCAGCAGCAGCAGCAGCTCTCCAAGGATCTGACAACAACAACAAACAGGTGGGTGGTGGTGCCTTTTTTTTCCTGTTGCTGCTGAAGTTTTCCACAGCCTCAAAGCAAAGCTCATTCCTCCCATTCTCATCTCTCCTTTTGTGCTCTCTTGCAAGCAGAAATTGAGCAAACCCAAGCATGTTCCTGAATTCAGGGACTACGTGGTAGAGGGAGAAGAAGGAACTGGTACCCAATCTGCTACCCCACTCCCCCACCCACAAATCTCCTCTCATTCATTCTGGATTCTTGGAATTATTTTTTTCCTACTTCATAAGAAACCCTGAGAAAACCACTGATTCTTGGATTTGTATATTTATTTCCTTCATAAGAAACCCCAAGGAAATTCTGCTCCACTGAAACCTTCCCCATAAGCAAAGCTTAGCTCACTGACCATCATCCACAAAGCTGGCTGATGAACCCAACCAGCACCTGTGGTGGGTGGGTGGATGGATTTGTTACAGGAGGCTATGGTACAGTATATAGAGTGAAGAGAAAAGGCGACGGTCAACTCTTTGCAATAAAATGTAACCTCCCTCCCTCTGTCCTTCCCTCCCTCTCTCCCTCTTGCACCTTTTTTATGCACATGAAGGAAGCTGCTGCTGCACACATTCAGACCAATAGGAAGTGTTTTTTACCAAGTTTTACATGCAGTACTGTATTGCATTTTTCTCTTTCTGAAAGCTATGTTTTAGATTCCTCAGTTTCCCCCTGATGTCAATTACCACCATCAATGCCATATACCTGAGATGCAAGAAAGCAACAGAAAGAAAATTAGATGGGTAGTTTGAATGCATTCAATATTTATTTACCCGATTTGGGAAATATTTTTTTTGTTCCCTCTCTGCAGGTCCTTTGGAGAAGACAACTTTGAATTATGTCAACCATGAAATCCGAATGCTTCAAAGAGTTGGGTTGGTCTACTAACTTTGGATAGTGAAGGCCAGCCCATTGGTAGCAGCAGCAGCAGCAGTAGCCCTTTTGTTTTGTCCATTGCCTATCTTCTTCATCACCTGTGCACAACTGTTTCAAGCAATCTAAATTGTTGTTGCTCTAGTATTATCCTCACTACTGCATAATTTCATGAACCTTTTTTTTATTCTAAATACACAGGGGCAAGCACTGCATCACACGGTGTGAAGAGGTGATACATGAGGAGCAGGGTGTTGCAATGGAGGAGGATGGTGGTCACACTCTCATCAGCAAGCGACCCAATCTTGTGCTTCAGTACATAGAACATGATAAACCTGAGGTTCTTTTTTGCTGCACCCTGCTTTGTATATTCTCTCCTCTTCTGGGGCTACCCTTCTTCTGCAATTTCCCCTCCTCTTCAGTCTCTTCTTTGTATAGTTCCTTCTCTTTTCTTTCTCTTCTCTGGGTCTGCCACTATGAAGATGAGGTGATCAAAGATAAACTTCCTAAACTTTAACCCTAACCCACATATTCTAATCCATATACTTTGCACCCTTCATACCCAAACTGGGACCAGCAAACTTTGATACTCAACCTCAACCTAGTGTACACTGAATGCCCCTAGACCCTCCTGTGGGTGCAGGTTTTAAGGAAAGAAATAACATTTGAAGAGCTTCAACAGTACGGCTTCTGCCTTTTCACAGCACTTGCACATCTTCACAAGCAGGTAATGTTGCTACCATATTCACATCTTTTTCTCATCCTCTTGATTCTACAATGAAGTATTTTTTTCTGAACTGCGGTCCTGCAGGGTATAGTGCACCGAGATGTAAAGCCAGGAAATTTTTTGTTTTCCCGGAAACAAAGATTGGGTTATTTGGTCGACTTCAACCTTGCAATGGTATGCCCAGTACATCATAATTCAACCTTTCTGAAATTTGCTTGTGTCATCGCAATATCAAGATTTCCTTCAATATGAAAACCAGAGTCTGTACAATCCAATTGCAAGTTTTACAAAGACTTGTATAACTGTTGCTGCAGTTCAATCTGCTCCTTAATTCTGTCTTTTTTGGTCTTGTTTTCTCTTTTCTTCAGGGTGGGGTTTTCATCTTTTTCATGCTGCTGATTGTTGCTGGTTATTGGTCAGATCTGAAATCTCTTATTATGTTACTAACATAGAGCAATCTCTCAATTCCTTTCAGGTTGACAAAAACTGTAATTATTTATAAATTCTCACTACTTATGAAGAGATGTATTATGTTTTATGAAGAATTGTCAGGCAGGCAATGATTATTTCTGATTCTGAGTGGGTGTTTCTGCTGTTGTGGTGCTGGGTGTATAGGTGGTTTCAAAGTCAGGTTGGTGTAGAAATTTCCTTTCTCATTTCCTGTCATTTTGTAACAACCATTTCCATCACAGATTGTGGATGTAGTACTACTGCACCTCAACAAAGAACATCAATGCAGATCTGATGATGGCCTGTGTTGAGAAATTTGCATAACATTCACCACCCGTACACAATTGTCTGTGTAGGAAGAAGTAGAAGAGGGGAGGTGATCAGAGAATCAAGCACAGCAATTGGGAAGGTGTTGGGCAAGCGACCCTGTAAAGATACTAGTGAATCATGTCCTTCTAAGCGTCAACAGACTATATCAAGGTACAGAGCATATTCACATCCAATTCTCCTCAAGTCAGACCCTCCACTATATCTGAAATTGTGGAATGCAGCAGTGTGGTAAAGCTCATCTTTTAACAATTTTTCTGTCAGGGAGACAATGCTGCCATGTGAGAGGAAACACAAACTTCAGCAAACTGCCATAATCATTCCCAAAGTGAGTGTGGCAGAGGAGAGGCAAATGCTTGGTGATGACAATACCTGTAAAAAGTCTGTTGCAGCAGATTCAAGCTCAAAGGCAGCTGTAGTTTTGAATTCTCATGCTGCACCACCACCCTCTGGGTCACAAGAAGCTCAACTGTCATCTAAGCCTGCAGTACATCCATGACCAGCTTTCTGCATTTCCCCTGTTTCATTGAGAGCATGAACATGAGTAGTCAAGTGTAGTCTACTAGCTTAGGAGGGCTTAAAGAAATTTATGATTGAATGTCACATACTGACATGGTATACTTCTTTGCAACACGAAGCTCCTTTGCTTTCTCTGGACTCGTCAAATCAAGAGTAAGCTGATGATATGAGATAAGCTGCTTTTCACTACAAGGACAGATTTGAGGACTGTGGGCATTTTCTTTGGGTTAGCAGGTATGTTCAAGGGGTGCATGTGATGGAAATGCACCAAATTTGATGTTAGGAGAGTTGGCATGGATGCCCCAGACAGTAAGTGTCTTGAAGTATGCACAATACTTCAACAAGAACCGAAGCCAAAGTCCTGCCACCACCACTGCAACAACCAGTAATCCACCTGCTTCTCAGCACAAGTGTGTGGCAGCATCACAGCACAAAAATCGAGCAAGCACCAGAGTTGCTGCTGCTGCTGCTGGTGTGTCTCTGCCAAAGGGACCTGTAAAAGGTATCATACTTCGATTAGTGAAGCTTTCATCATCATTTTGAAACTTGGTGTTCTCAGTCCTGGAAGTTCTGGGCCAAAATCCTGTGAATGACCCAACTTTCTGAGTGCAACTTTCTGTGAAGTAGAGCTGAAATTTTGATGTGGTTATGTGCAATGGCTGCAGGGGGGCGACAAAATTTGGTAAGAGATGGACCATGTGCTGGCACTAAAGGCTACCGGGCACCCGAGGTCTGTGTCCCTTCCCTTGGTCTGCACTTGTTAAGACTAGAAAATAGTTCTACAATACATCAAGACTGGACAAAAGCTTGGTTGTCAACTTTTTCTCTGCTCATAAAACAGTTCTGCAAAATCTGCTGATAAATTTTGATGGACTTATTGGGCTTATACATGAGACTCAACTGAAGAGACTCAATTCTTCTTTGCTCAAGGTACCAGACTGAAAACAATTTCTTGTTTCCAGTCTGGGTGGTATTTTGGCATGCACCCTTATGCTTGCCTTCTTCTGAAAAGTAGAAGAAAAATAGACAAATCAGCCCTAAAATCCAGGAAGCATGAAGGGGAAAAAAAACCTCCAAGACCCTAGCTTCCAATCCTGAAAAATTTGCAAGAAAATTGAAAGAGCTGATTATAAAGTGCCAGGTAAGCATACAGGGTATGTACCTGAGGTGACAAACCATGGACTGGTGATTGATGAATTTTCTTTATTTTCCTCCTCACTTTTGCTGTCATTTTATGTGCAGGTCCTGCTGAAATCAAACATGCAAACAACAAAACTGGATATCTGGTCTGCAGGCGTCAGTCTACTACAACTGGTTGCAGGCAAAGCACCTTTTCCTTCAAGCAGCAGTGAACAGTAGGGCACTTTCTTTCCTACTCGAAACTGGTGTGCAGTTGTACATTTGAACCCCCCATCATCAATACATGAATGAACACTGTAATATATCTCACATGCTTTCTCCAGAAAAGACTGACACAATGAGTTTTACCTGTCTGATTTACAAGGAAAGACTGACATGATGACTTTGACTTGTCTGCAAGCCATGGAACCATGTGGAAGGAAGGCATGCATGCAATGTTTTTTGAATGTGACTGACAGTTTCAGAAATGGGGAAATGCAAGTGCAGAGCTTTGAAGGATATTGCAAAATTGCGAGGTACCAGTGACCTGCACAAGCTTGCCGCAGTACATGGTTGCAAACACAAACTACCTCCGGTATTTTATCAATTCCTTGCACTAGGTAGAAAAGGATTCTGACTTTGTCTTCACTTTTCTAAAATTTCAATGAAGCGTTCTGAAATTTGGGCATTACTTGCAATTGAAGAAATTTTCACACATGAGATGTTGATGATGATGCAGGGTTTGCAGACACTTAGTCACTTGCCTCTCACAGTGAAGGATTGGGTAAGTAGCAATGCCCGGAGGGCTGACATGAGAGACAAGCTTCCCAACTCCCTTTGCGACCTTCTCGAGAAATGCCTACAAGTGGATCCCAACAATCGCATAGATGCAACACAAGCTCTGTGCCATGAGTTCTTCTCCCCCTGTCACTTGTCTTCTTATCACCATGACATCTGTCAGAGTTTGTCAAATAAGTGCAGTTAATGCAACAAGCTTCTGTTGTCATTGTTTAGGCTCTGGAACACAGCCCAGACTATATTCTCTTAGTAAAGCAATTGTCATTATTTGAAAATGGTTCTTATTCCCTTTTTCAACCTCAGTTTCTTTGAGCTTTCTGGTCCCTTCACACACCCCCTCAAATTTGTTAGAAGGAGATATGAATAGTACATGTCTGAGTGATTCCTCTCTCAGAGGTATCCGGTAATCACAAATCAACTAAGATATATACAACTATCTATGAGATTGCAGAGACATCTCCACAATGACTCCACAGAGGTGGCATGGTGTTATGTTGAGCAGATTTAACAAAACTTGAAGAGCGAGTAATACTTATATTGCTAGCTACCATGATCATGGCTGCTGACTTTCATCAGCTCCAACAGAGCAAATCTTAGTCCTTACAAAGCAAATCTATCCAAAAAATTTAAGGCAAACAAATCATTCAAAAATCTGCCTCTAGAGGTTCTGGAAGAGAAGATAAAACCTTGATTCCATTTTAGTGCTTCTGGAAGTGGACTATTTGTGCACGATAAGATATAGGTACACACATGAGAGAAAATGAAGCTCTCTTTGCATTAAAAACCCAATATGTTACAAACTTAACATCTCTTTGTATTCAAAACCCAATATGATACAAACTTCACATCTCTTGAAAAACATGTGATATGGCAACCAAGAGGCAGTAGTTCAATATTCTCTCTGTATAACTTAATGAAGTTCTGAAATTTCAGAAGACTGAAACCACAACTTCCACTGCAATTTATTAGCCATAAACCCTACACCTGAAGCACCACTAAACATGCATAAACCCTAAACCTGAAGCACAACGAGATATGCACTATGGGACGCAACAGGAGGAAAAGGGGCGGGATACACAAAGTGTCTTTGTCTGAATCGTCAACTAGTACAAAACGGACTACAGAACGCAAAATTGATCTATGGAAATATTGGGAGCTCAGGCAAGTGACAGGAGCAAGAGGCTGCTACAGAAAGAGTGTTTTTTCTTTTCCTCTGAATCATCAACTACAAGCGGGATGACTACAGAATGCACCTCTGGCGTAAGAAGAGATGCTGCTGCTGCTGCTGTACTTACATGATTACGCCAGATTTCTCAGCAGATTCGAACTGTGAAGCTAACCTGTCAAGCTGACCTTTCACACTCATGTCGATGAAGCGAGAGCCATCCTTGCCGTACTTCACAAGAAAACCTGCGATCAACGTCGGGTCTACCACGTTCTTGATTCTCACATTCTTAGCCCCGCTCATGCTCTGGATCTTCTTGGCAATCAGGGCCAGTTGCGGCTGCTCGATCTTGACGGCGGAGGTCACGGTCGCCACTTGCGTGTCCGTGGACTCGTAGAAGATGATCTGAAACTCCTTGGTGATGTCCTTGATGATCGGCAAGCGCTTCTTGTCCACCAAAAGGAAAAGAAAGCTCAGTGTAATATCGGGCTTGAAGTCGGCGTCCTCCGCTATTGCTTTCAAGATGCTCTTCTTCTTGTCGTCTTCCACCACCGGCGACACCAGAAACTCGTACAGCTCGTTGTTGTTTAGCAACTCCGTCAGCTTCTCTACATCCTTGTTCACTGCTTCGAGTGCGTTCTTCCCCTGTGCGAGCTCCGCCAGTGCCTGTGCATATCCCGTCGCAGCTGTCTCCGTCCTCATCACTACTCTTGCTCGTCTCGAAGACTTCCCTAACGAACAGATTTCCCCGACGACATTCGCGGCAACGGCATTGTGTCTGCAACTGGAGCTACCCGCGTAGAATTGCCTCCTCGCAATGCTTACATTGGACACGGTTTTTCGCCGAGCGACAAGAGCACGAGTTCCGCCGGCTTTATTACAGCTCGAAACTCCTGTGACTCCTGCAGCCACCGCTACCTTCACCACCGTCGTCGTCGTCCCAGTGACAACAACAGCGAAGTCCATGATACCTTTCTTCTTCTCCTTCTTCTTCTTGTTCGCCTGTTGTTTTGTTCTTCTTCAACAAAAACACAAATCGCTAGTTATATCACCAAATTGTTCTCAAATCTTTTTCTTCAGCTCGCCATGACTGTTTGATAATTTTTCTTTGGAGAAGAAACAAAAATCTTCGCGATGGAACACTTTGGAGTCCGATTCTTGTAGCTCCTCGTTACTTTAGTGAGAAGCACCAACCGTTTTATGCTGGGGAAAATTTTTGAGAAGGAAAAAAAAAGAAATTTAAACTGCTTTTTCTAACATCACTGATCTTCTCAAAGAATCCTTCAATTGGAGACTAAGATCGAAATGGGGATTCTTACACTGCGGAAGACGGAATTGAGAAACGGTGATCTGAAGAGCAGCGAGCAGCAACCGGAGAAGGAAAGGACGGAAGCGACGTCTTCCTACGACAAAGCGGATGCCTCCCGGGAAGGCTAAGGCAGGGATTTCGAAAGTCGTGAAGCGTGCGATCTAGAGATCGGACGGTCTGTAATCGGATAAGATGAGATTAGGTTCTTGGGGGGG
>Ga0116227_10002891_pt1 | contig 38664 bp, 28 predicted proteins | sample S1TSphgellanicum_FD_89693 | JGI IMG/M metagenome (GOLD analysis project Ga0116227, IMG submission 89693) | Host-associated microbial communities from peat moss isolated from Minnesota, USA - S1T2_Fb - Sphagnum magellanicum MG | ecosystem: Host-associated > Plants > Peat moss > Unclassified...
AAAAAAACAAAAAAGAAAGATTAAATTAAAAAAATAAATATAAATAAACCCAAAAAAAAAAGCTCAATTAGAAAAATAAAAAAATCGACCTAAAAAAAAGGGTGTGGGGCATTTCACAAATCATATTATAACCCTAAAAAAATGGGCCTTTTACAAATCATATAATTATAACCTTCAAAACATGGGCATTTCACAAATCATATAATAATAACCCTAAAAACATGGGCATTTCACAAATCATATAATAATAACCCTAAAAACATGGGCATTTCACAAATCATATAATAACCCTAAAAAAAAAAGAGGGCATTTCACAAATCATATAATTATAACCCTAAAAAAAAAATGGGCCTTTTACAAAGCATATAATTATAACCCTAAAAACATGGGCATTTCACAAATCATATAATAACCCTAAAAAAAAGGGGGGGGCATTTCACAAATCATATAATTATAACCCTAAAAACATGGGCATTTCACAAAATTATATCCCCTAGGAAGTAACTTGTGGGGCTCTATTGGGAACCTGGTCACATGGTTTTTCCTCTTCATCTGGCTCCAAATCTGGATTGTGGACGATCTGGATTCGGTCGGCAACCAAATTTACTCGGGAATTTTTATTTTTTATTTTTCATTCAAAAAGACAAGGCGGAGCCACTAGGTTCCAATTTTTATTTTATTATTGTTTTTTTTTTTAAAAATCAGTTTTTTTGCTTTGTTGTGAAGCTTGTCGTACTCCTTCCTAAACCTTTGTGGACCAAATCCGGTCATCCCCCCCAAGCTTAGTTGTGAGAGGTGACGAGCAAGCCAACCGTAAATTGTGGGTAGCCATGCCTGTGTTTTTAGTTGTAGTCGGAGATGAGTCGAGTCACTTTGGTGGGGCGGGTGGGCGGGTGGGGGAGGGGTGGGGACAGCACCGTATAAAGCACTTGTAAGTAACAGCTCCCAAACACATGGTAGAAATAGGTTTGTCCTCATGAGTGAGGTGGCACACAACAGACACAAATTGTCATGGAAATAGGCCAAAGTGATGTCGGACGGGGAGATATTTTGTTATGTATTATTATTATATGATCCGGGTGACCACCCATAGAACATTGGCGGAAAAAAAATAAAAATAAAAAATGAGCTACTGCAACAAACATCATTACGATGCTCTCTCTCTCGACTATTGAAAGACGGACGGATTGTGAGAATTTTGGGTTCCGGACATTGACTCACATAACTAGAGTGGTGTTCTCGGTGTTCTCCAACATTGATTCACCTAACTAGAGTTACAACCGGTGTTCCCCACGTTGATTCACATAACTAGGGTGGTGTTCTCCAACGTTGATTCACCTAACTAGAGTTTATTATTAAATGCCTAACATCTCATTGCCAAGCAAAATAAAGATAACTTTTTTTCTTTTTTTATTATTATTTTACAATCCTCAACCACTAGCAATTTATTTCAATAATAATTTTTTTGAGGAACTAATAATACATGGGTGGTTTTTAATAAAATTTTGGTAATTTTTTAAAAATTAAATTTGCATAATTTTTCGTATGGTCATCCTTGGACAATTTCAAAATCATTTTCAAGTATAATTATTTCTTATTTTATAAATTATTTCACTCCTTTCCTTTCTCACCAACATGAATATGAAAAGGCAAAATTAACTTTTTTTTTCATGTTTATAATATTCATATTAATTGAAATTAAATTTGACATTGACATAAATAATGATGAATTATTGATAATCGTATGGGAACATGATAAGAAAAGAAAATATCATTGATAACGCATAGTAATGTAGAGCCCAAGTTTTTTCTTTTATTATGATTGAATAATGTAAATTTATTTTTTCTTAGAAATTTTTTTTGTGATTGAAAAAGAAAAGTTTCAATAAAATTGCTTATCAAACAATAAATAATCAATTTAAATCTCATTTTTAAGAAAATCAATTAAGCATAAAATTTCTTAGAAAGGTCAAAACTTTGATGCTCCAAAAAGTTGATTACCTTACCTCAAGGTTAGTTTTTGTCATTAAATAATCCTCAAAATAAAGAAATGAATTTTGGTGAAAATATGAAGTTAACATGTTGAAAATCATCATAATTATCATAGGCTACACTCCAAATAATTTCACAATTCTTGTGACAATATCACAATAAACCATGGAAAATCCAATAACTTTAAATTTTTAAAATGAATTAATTTTTTTGAAAAATAATAATAATTTGGTTTTGTCAATGTGAAAATTGACCCTAGGCTATGGTATATATTGTTTTTGTGTTTCAATAATAATTATGCAACATCAAAATATAGTGCACCTTTTTACACTTAGAAAAAATGAATTGCCATTTTTGTTCCACCCTAGAATGCTTCTAACTCTAAGCGAGGTTGATTTCTTGTTGTGCACAAATGACTACCCATTTTACCAAACACATTATTCAAAATGAACATTGACATTATTTTTGATTACGAGATGTTTTAAAGCCCATGATCAAACATATAATCTTTTTTTTCCCTGAGTGCCTGGTGTTGAATTTCCAACCAAGAGTAATTTAAAGCCAATTTAGGGTAATAGGATCAATTTTTTAACTGGGCATTTGGTCACCCGTGATGAGTGTTCGGTGAAAGACGATTCTATCCTATGCAGGTAGAAAAGGGCAGGGCATTTACCTTGGAATAATTGCACACATTTTCTATCAAGTAATGTTCAGGATTGGGACATTACATGTCGTAAAGATTGGGTGGTCTTTTTTGCAAAACAAGGGACACTATGAAAAAGGGAAAGGTTTTTTTTTTTAAAAAAAAAAACTGTTCATCCACAATATGGGAGAACGTTCCAAAAACCAGAATGTTCACCTGCTTTGCAGTGGACCAATTACGCCTTATAATAGCACCTCTATTAACATCCATGTGAAGGTTCCATATAGAGGGCCTTCCAGATTTTCGACCAACCCTAATTTTCGAGCAGTCCTTTCAATCTGAATTTCTCAAATACCTAGAATCGATGGGTATTGCAAAAATCAAAGACTTGACCCACACTAGTTGATACTAAACCAACACTGGAAGAAAGGCTAAGAATACATGATCTGTGTCCTTTGGATCACTACAAAGTGAGGATACGCCATTCATCCAGTGTAAGAGCATCTCCACCGGTGCTCAGTATGTTACTCTGGATAATAAAATTAAATGTCTAAGTTTACCTTTTTTTTTTTGGGCAACCCCACCAATAAAAATGTATTTGGAACTGCATTTATGTGGGGGACTACTGATAGCAAACCACCTGGACCGATCGTTATAATCGACCAATGAGAAATACTGAGCGATAGTCAGGTCCAATTTATTACACTCTTTTTTGGAGGTGCACAACTGTTTTGCGCCTTTCACCAGCCAAATTTGGTGCAGAAAAACCAATTTCTTGAGCTAAACTGGCACATTTAGGCTTTTTCGCAACAAATTTTACTGTGTGGAGTCACATACTGAGCACCAGTGGAGATGCTGTAAGAGCATCTACAGTGGTGCTCGGTATGTGATCCTGCACAGTACAGTTGGATGAAGAAAAGTCAAAAAATGCCATTTTGGCTCAGCATAATTGAACAGTTTGCTGGTGGCTGGTAAAAGGCGCAGCAACCACGTGCACCTACAGAAAAGAGTATAATAAATACGATCTCACTACTGATCGGTATTTCTGACTGGCCCATCATAATGATTGGTCCAAGTGGGTTGCTGTTAGTAGTTATTTGCTGTCCCAGTTTCAGTTTTAAGGGTGGGGTTGCAAAAAAGTAAATAACTAAACTTGGATGTGAAAAATAATTTTGCATGGTCGGATACTGAGTACCGCTGGAGATGCTCTAGAAGACACTAAACAAAATCTTTCTGCAAGGCATCCAGTGCCAATGAGATTGTGCTACTTTGCTTCCATCAGGTTCCCAAGATCTTCAGTCTGCACAACAAATCATATCATCAACAAAAATACTTATGGCAAACAACCATACAATATAAATGATTTGTTCGGAGGTTTTCTATCACATTTTCCAGAAGGCAACAAGAAGAACTCTCTGAATCATGATTCCAACTACTAGGTTATACTCATGAAGAAAATGTCTAGCAAAGTGTAGAACTTGGTAGAAAACTACACTTAGACTACAAGGCAAATTCACCCATTCACAAATCCATGATTTCTCTGGATTGTAACAATCTCTTTGTATCACAATAGAGTTATCCGCAAAGTCAGCCAACACTTTGCCAAAATGACGATACAAACTCTCAAGTTGGAACTCTCAAGTTAGAACTCTACAAACCCTCAAGTTGGAAGAACTCTCAAGTTTGAACTCTACGAACCCTCAAGTTGGAAGAACTCTCAAGTTTGAACTCTACAAACCCTCAAGTTGGAAGAACTCTCAAGTTAAAACTCTACAAACTCTCCAGTTGGAACTCTCAAGTTTGAACTATCGAGGATGTGAAAATAAGTTTGTTGTGGAAAAATACACTACTACAAAGCATCAGCTCATCAATCAAGATCCCTTCATCAATCGAAATTCCTTCTGCCACCACCAAAATTGAGGATCGCTTTAACCATATCTTTTAATCTCATCTTCCAATTCACTCCTTGTACACTGCTAATTCATGCTGAATTTAGAGACCACCCAAGAATTCATAAGCGAATTTTTTGATTTCAATTCAACTGGGGATGATGAAATAGGGATTTGAAGGTCAAACTAGAGCCCAAACACAAGGTGACTTTATATGAATAATTTCAATGAATGAACTCATTCTCCTACTTACTTCATCTAGCCTAATTGTGTTGGGATTGTGTTGTTATTAAGTTCAACATTTGGTTCCTTCATTCACCATTATTTGAGTAGTTCTAGTTGTGCTTATGTTGTTGATAGATTCAAATCTTTGGTTCCTTCTTTTATTAGGGTTTTGTGATGTCATGATCATTTCATTTGGTATTCAATCCAATTTACATTGTGACCCTTTGCTTCATCCATCAATGACAAAAGTAGGTGAAAATTTTGACATTGAAATTCCCATTGCTAACATGAATTTTCAACAACCAATTTTCTCTCAAATGGTTCACCAATTTTAGTGTGATAAATGAACATAAAATTACTTTACTTTCATTTGAATACTAATTAAGTGCATAATTAAGTTGATTGCATGTTGTAAGAAGCTTTAATGTTCATTTTTCAAAATTCCACTTTTAACACAAATGATTTTGATATTTTCTAATTCTAATACATGAATCTTGAATTGAACATTAAACTTGGTTGCATGTAAACTAGTTTCTAGGAAAACCTAGGTGGTGTCAAAATTGCAACTTGGAATTCTGAAAATAGTTGAACACATTTAAAAGTTATGTATATTATCATAAGAGATAAGAAGATGATCGCCAATGCATTCATTTTGTTAATTGTTGTTAGTTGTGGTGTTAGTTCATTTGTTGCTTTTAATTCTCATGTAAGTGTTTAAATTCAAACGAGAAACCTATATTCATAACAATGCTTATGTAAATGAATAAAGTATATTGACATTATTGCAAAGTGCTACATATCAACATGTAATTTAACTTACATTGCAAAATCCATATAAGATTTTTATTTTTTCTAAATGAAATATACTTTACACCTTGTGACCAATGATCTCTTTCAAAAACATGTGTCATTTTGTCAACAAATAATGTGAGAAAATTTTGGATATATATATATATATTAGTGTAAATTTCAACTATTTTTTTCTAAATTTTGGGGGGAAAATTTGCAAATTCTCTAATAACAAAAAATAGGAAAAAAGAATGAAAAAAAGACCATGCTTATGATTTTAAAAGAGAGTAGTGTTATATCATCTACAACACCTCCACTTCCAACAATTCTTTTTGTGTTTATTTGGTTCATTTTTTTGTAATTGTTTGGCTACTTCACTAAACTAGCATATTGTTAACCTTTTGTCCTCAAAGAACATTTTCAAATTACATATTATCACATTTTCCTAGTGCATTTGTTCAAGATAATGCTAAACCTTCTTTAGTGAACACACATATAATTCCAATTTTCTTCCACTATGAAAAACTTACACACATTTTAATACAAATATCCATGCAAACTATCAAGGCAAACCAATCTTACTTGGTTTTCAATTTTGAGCAAGAATATAAAATTTTATAAAAAGAAAAGAAATTAGAATTCACATTTAATCTTGAGACCTTGATGACTGATGCAACCATATTGCTCATAATTAGACTATGGTCATTTTTAAAACTCTAACATATTTCAATTCACATAGACTTTTCCATATAGAATCACAATAACCTTGTTATAGTATCAATCCCATCTAAAAAATGTTTATTATCATTTAATGTTATTTTTAAGAAAAAATTGTATTAAATATTAAGATATTTAAAAGTTACTTAAATAAAAATTAATTAATTTTAATTATCAAACATGGTAATCCATAATCATATAGATTATCCATGAAATCATTTTCACTTTCATTTATTCTAGAACATGATACTTAATTTTCATCTACTAAAATTCTAACATTTCTAACACCCATGATGTTTTTTTTTTGACAACCCTTTTGATTAAAACAATCTTTTGGGGCCTTAATTTTCAACATCCCCGTGACCCTTGGTTTCCAAAAATATAAAACATAAAACATTTTCAGCCCTAGTACTTTGTATTGTCCCTTGTGTATTTTTTATGCCCTTGTGCCCTACGACATCATATCCAATGCCTTCAAACTTTTATTGTTTGAAAAGGAAAAAATCATGTCCAACCAAGTGCCCTTGGTTGATCTAAATTTTTATTAAGGATGTTTGAATTTGGGAATGTTTGTTAAGTTAACATCCCATCTTGAGATGTCCTTTTAAGATCTTGGTTTAACAACAATCATAGTGATTTAAAAGCTCATTTTTTTTATAAAAAAAAATGTTAAACAAGTTAGATATGCATTAATTTTTAAATTAAAAAAAATTACCATGAGATATACATTCTATTGCTTCAAAAAGAAAGAAAGAAATATTTTTAAAAAAATTGTTTACCCATTCCTAGGAGAGGGTGGTTAGAAGGGGTAAAATAAAATGTCCAACCCCAACTTGGCTCCAAGTCATGATTGGAGATGATATTAAAAAATTGTTAGATACCACTTCTCATTGAATATATTGGACTTTCATATTATTTTATTCATAATTTTATTTTCAATATAAACCAAAAGTTATCATCATGTTAAATTCAAGGTTATCACTTGTTGGAGTTATGAACATTATGAAAGTTAGTCAACTTCAAATCCATTGAAGCATGTATGGACACAAAATGCACTTTGATGCATTAAAACATACCAAGACATGTTGTTCCTTTCATATTAAATAATTTAAGATATCTAGGACAATTTGAAATCACCATGTGTAGGTTTAGGATTCATGTCTCAAAACATAAATAATGTATTATCTAATAAGTCAATAAGCCTAAAAGTGTAGTCATTGAAAGAAAAGGTAAGATATAAATGCACTTGAGGGTGAATCATGCACTTATAAATAACATATGCAAAAGAAATTCGAAGTTTTCAAGACTGATAAATAATGATAGTACATTGAAAAACATGTTATTTATTGTTAACCTACAATTGATTTGATCAAAATATTAAATCTTTGAATAATGTAAAATCTTGAATTCGAGAGCTAGAGTTTGAACATGTTTCAACTACATAAAAAATGGGAAACTTTTATAATTAAAAAAATTGATAAACTTATATGATTTTTAAAGTTTTGCCCGTATCTCAATTTGCACCCAACTTGCAAGCATTGGTATATTGCCCCGTAACCTAGATAATTTATTATTATTATTATTTGTTCCCATCTTCTTTCCTTTCCTTTTTCCTTTTTATGAACCTTCTATTGTAACAAGACATCCATTTTTCCATGCATTTAATTCAATAAAGGACACACATCGAAAAAAAGTTGCAACCCCTACAACATATTCATGGGATCTAAAATAATATATGATTTAATAGATTCATATTTTTTCAAGATCACTTAAGTACATTTAATTCATGTAATAAAAAGGTAATTTCAACACATGTTTGGAGAATAAAATGAAATTTGAAATTTTCATGTTAAGAATAAAATATTTTTGAGTATTCCAGAAGATAATTGTGTATTATTCTTCACATAAATAATATCTTCTAAAAAATTAAATTTGAAAAATTATAATATTCTTACAAATAACTTAATTAATGTCAAAGACACAAAGGTATTAAGGTAATATATAGAATTTAAATATGAAAATGACATCCATCTACAATATGCATGTTTATTCCATATCATCAAATTGTGCATGTTTTATAAAATGGTTTTCATTTTCTATCATCTTTTGCAATATCAATAATAGTTTTAAAGGTTTATAAGTTGCAAGGATATTTTAAATTTATACAATAAGAAATCATCAAATTCTTATAGTATATGTTTATTAGAATTTATCATCACACAATGACATTTGTAATTATGACAATGTCAATTGTCTACTCATAGGATCAATGATGTTTCAAATTAAAATTCTAATTAATGAATCGGCAAAAAAAACTATGAAAAGATCAAAAATTTAATCAATCATGAATACATAGAAGGATCATTTTTATTCAATAAAATATTTATGCAAAGGGCTTTCTATATGTTTGTAGTAAAAAAATTTGAGTTGTCAAACATGCCATTATCCCAACAAATTGTTACTAACCATTCATTTTGTCACAAGACATGCAAAAGTTGATTATTTATTCATATTATGTATGCAAATCTTGTAGCAACGATCATAGACATTTTGCATGTATTATAATGTTTTGTAAACACTCGTAAATCCTTATTCAATTTTGTTAAAAATTGATTTTACGAAACAACAAAATGTTAAATGTGAATTTCAGAAATAAAATTATTTTCAAGTATAACTTTTCCACCATTATTTGATCTTTTTTATATTATTTTCAAAAAAATTAATTTGTTGCTTCGTTATGTTTAATTAATTTGACATATATGTAGGTTTTAAGTGATTAGGTTTTTTCTTTTCTTTTGAAAGATAAATACCCATGTCATTTATAACATGCATGTAAAGGTATAAATGGGTTGATATCATATGGCTTGTGTTATATAGTAATGATGTGATGTATAAAACTTAATCAAATTATATTAAAAAAATCAAAATATTCTTTTGGCCACAAAAAAAAAAACATTGAAAGAACATTAAGGAAAATTATATATATATATATATATTGGTCCACTATTTTTTTTAATCGTTTCTTTTCACACAATGCATACTTAATGAGGTGAACATCACTTCTTGTGTAAGATGTCATGTGAAACATCTTATGTGAGTACAAACCACAATGAATGAAAAAAAAATGTGCGTGCCCAAATATAGAAAATTCATCAAAAAAAAATGTTCCATTTAAGCCTTGTGGAAATGGTTGTGTTTTTCAGGGGATGCACATGAGGGAAATAGTTGTGTTTCCCAAAAGATGCATGTGCTCCCCAAGGGAATGGTGGTGTTCTTCAAGGAAATGTTTGTGTTCCTCACGAAGATGTGTGTGCTTCACTAAAAAATGGTTGTGTTCTCTAGGGAGATGCTTATGTTTTCCAAGGAAATGATTGTGTTCTACAAAGAGATGTTTGTGGTCCCCATGGATCAAAATTCTTGTGCTCTTCCCAAGGGGGAATGGTTATGTTCCTTGGGAAATGCTTGCGTTCATTAAGAAATGCCTTTCCTAAAAACAAATGTATTGATTCCTTAAGAAAATGGTACAAGTGTTCATGAGGGAACATGGTTGTTTTCCTCGAAGAAATGGTTGTGTTGCACTATTCGAATGGTCTTTTCTCAAGTTTTAATTAGGAATGAAGGATTTTCAAATTTTAAAAAAGAAATGACTTTTATCTTTTCCTCGAAAAACATGGCTTGACCCTTTTCTTTCTTCCCTTAGCAAATCTTTTTTTAATTAAAAAAATATTATAAACAATAAAATAGCAGATCTCATTTTTTTATGCCTTTTGTTTTCCTCCATCAAGTATAAAAATGAACATGTTAAAATTTATAATAATTGATAACTTTGGATTTTAATTTCATTTGCAATTAAGTGCTTCAATGCATATCACAAATGATTGTAATCTATGAGGTTTAAGGATGAGAAGTTCTTATTTGTTTTAAGAAAACCTAGATTTGGAGTAAGTAATGTTGAAGATGACATATGTTCAATGAATGAAATAAACATTACATGATTTAATGATAGGTTTGATTATAAACTTGTTGACTTTTATGTACTAATTTTTAAATTTTTTTTTGTAGATAACATAAAATGAATAATGAAAAAAAAAGTGTTTAATAAATAGTTGATTTATTGAGTAGGTAATTTTATTGTGTTTTGTTAAATTATTCTGATAAATGTAACTTTATTTTACCATCAATGTGGTTGTGACATCTTAGTTTCACTTTTTTTGTTTTTATCATATTATGAGGTTTAATTACGTAAAAATAATATTTTTATTATTCTTTTTGCATTCAAAATGTATGGTGTGATTTTTTATACATTGGATAATATGGATGTTTTCTTGGTTGAAATTTCTACCAAAGTGTTTATAAATCTATGGACTTTGTGAATTACCTACCTCTGCATGACATTGGTTTTTAAAATTAGGGTTTTACATTGTGCATTGTAAAAGCTAAGTGAATTTTTATGCAAATTGCATAAATGTTTTCATGTGAATATCAATGCCTAATTTCACATTAAATTCTAATCATTTGAGATTTGATATTTGTTATTCATAACATTAAATGATTTTAAATTGTTGTTGTGGGTTCAAATATTCATTTCACATTACAACCAACACTTGATAAGATCTTTGGAGTTTTATCTACTAGTTTGAAATAATTACATAAAACCTATTTTCATTCTCTTATTCTCTCACACTCAAAAATACATTTTGACTAAGAGAAAAGAACAACAAGGTTCTTTTTTTTAAAAATCTCAACTAGGTCTACTAGTGAGGATCCCCAACATTAATTATCATTAAATGACGACTATCCTAGGTAGCCTACAAATGGTGATGAAGGAAGTGCCTAGGTCTAAATGTGACTAAATTGTTTAAAAAAAAATTTCTAAAAATGGTGAAAAAATCCCTGAAAATCATTTTTTTTCTTTTTCTTGAAAAAAAATTCACCAAGCTATGAAAAATTTGCCCCCGAGAAAGAAAAGGAAAAAAAAAAGGACCAAGTAGTAGGCACAAATTACAACATATCCAATTTGCAATTCAAAATTAGACATTACGACTTAAAATCAATGTTGCAATGCCAAGTGATTTCCCAAACTAAATATTTACAATGTTATATAAATGCATGACCACCAACTTGAAAAGGAAAGCAACCTAGAGTTTAACCCCAAAAAATTTATTTAAGTTTGCATTAGCACAATTGACCCCTAGAAGAAAAATAATAAAATAAAATAAAAATAAAAATAAATAAATAAATAATTTCACAAAGCAATAAGCTTGTTAGCCTTATTAAATTGTTACCACTTTTCCAAAATGTTGATTGAAGATAACAACAAATGTGATTGAAAACACTTCCTTCACATCATAGCCTACTTTATAGGATACATCCTTTCAATGGTGGAGGTGGGTATTCCTCGAAAGAGATGAGATATTTTTAAGTTTGTGCCAAGTAGTAGTAAGAATGAATTAGGGTTTAGTAGTAGGGTGGTTGGTCAAATGAATATCTTCACACGAAAGAAAAACAAAATCAAAATCTTTGCTATGTTTTTTTCTTGTTTGTTTTGTGTTTTTGGTTTTGAGGCATGAAGCATGTGAGGAGTTAGGAGCTAGGACTCCAAAATATCCAAAGAAATGATGGGTTACATTTCTATGGTGGACTTGTAAAGGGGGAAGAAGAAAGATATGAAAGGATTGAACAAAGGCACCTCTACTATGGCCTTATCTTGTAGGCTTTTTCTTAAACTTGGTAGGGTGTATAGAGAGGCTTGTTGTGAAAGCTAGTAGTATGCTCATTTCCAAATGGGTTTTTGACACCTTTGGGTTTAGGGTTTAGGGCTTAGGGTTGTGTGTGAGTCAACCCAACTTGAACTTGTTCACATCCCTAATAATTTCTTATCTTCCCCCATTTTCTTTTGCAAGATATTTCTAGATCCTTTATTTAAAGGAGCAAATCATAGGGCTCTTTTTCCTTGTGTTGAAACTTGAAAGAAAATTCATATAAAAAGGGAAGTCCATGGCTTTAGAAGGAAGTTCCATGGCTTTAGTAGTAGACATAAAATGGCAAAAAAAGAAAAAAAAGGGTGAATTTTTTTCTTTCTTTAACAACACAAAGGGAAAAATAAAAAAGAAACTTCATGGTTCTTGTAAGTAATGAATTTCCTATATATAATAATAATAATAATAACCTTAAGCTATTTATAATTGGACACATTTTGTGAAGTTTTTATTAAGAGTAACATAACAAAACATTTTTTGTTATTAATTTATATAGTTTATCATCTATCTATTTAGGAAGGTAGTTAGTTATTTAGTTAGTTAGTTAGTTTTTTTGGTCACCATGAGATCTCTCAAACCCTAGCACCTCTTGCTATGCTCATGGGTACCTTTGGAAAGCTTTCAATGAGTAGGGTTGCACTGAGGTGATTTTGCAATGTTTAGGTTATATTTAGCTACTGTCCGTGGCCACTGTCCGTCCTGAGTCAGGGGAGGCTTCATTCTTCCTTTACAATATATAATTTAGGTAACTTGTGAGATTTATATTTAAATAATGATTATTTTGGGGGATTTGTTTTTACCGCTACATTTTGGGGGAGGGGAAGATATGTCTCCAGAAATATCTCGAAACTGCTTCTCCCTGCCGTTGATTCTCATCCTCTTGCACTCTTTGCCGTTGATCACGGGGGAGTCGGAAGGCCCGATGATGGCCGTTGATTCTTCCCCCTATCCGTCCGTCCAATTTCTGAACCACCCATCTCTCATTGACTCATCTGGGGTCGGTTTTCATCCCCCACTCGTTTTCTTCATCCACTTTTTTCATCCACATACCGTCGTCTCTCTTCTCCCTCGAAGGGGCGGCAGTGTCAAAGAAACGCCTCTTCTCTTCTGGACCTCCTCTCTGGCCATCGCCGGCGTCGTCGTCGTCGTCGGCTTCTTCTTTTGCAAAATCTTCTCGAGTTGTAGTCAGGAGTCAGTTGTTTTACTCGAGTCTGTTTCCATTGAAAGTTTTTCACCTCTCTGTGTTTTTTTCTGAGCAGAAACGATTGAGAATCGTGGATTTGAGCTCAAGATTCTCCGTGGCGGAGCTTTTCCGCACGAAGGTGGAACACAGAGAGGTTGTTGCTTCTTGTGTTTGTGCTCTTAAGATTTTTTTTCCACTGGCGGAAGAAAAGTTCTTTTCAGTCGAAGCATACGGATTTGGAGCAATAGAGAGAGCTGAGCTAGTAGTGCAAGTTTGAGAATGGGTGTTGGAGTTTTTGCGTCCAGCCCACAGATTCTATCGCTGTCTTGCTCTCCCTCTTCTCCTCCCTTATCATCTGTCTGCTGGTGTCCATCATCCCTAGAGGTGATTCTGGCAGATGTTGGAGGAGGAGGAGGAGGAGGAGGAGGAGGAGAGAGCCTTACTCGCAGAGCCTCGGATGTAGCAGCGGTGGCGGCGGTGGCAGCATCGGCCTCTTCTTCTTCTTCCTCCTCGTGCCTAGAGTTGGTTCTTCTTAAAGATGGGCGAAGAAGCAGCCTTACCCGCAGAGCCTCGGATGTAGCGGCTATGGCTGGCTCAGTGGGATTCTTGCAGGCGGAGCTGAAATCCCTCAAGAATTCTTCTGCGGCGGCGGTGGCAGCACCCAACAAGCTCACAACAGGAAGTTCCCTCAGGAGGTCACTTTCCTCTGGGCCGTCGTTGCTTCTGCTGAGGAGGGTTTCCCAGGAATGTGGCACTGATCCAATTTTTCGCTCCAAGAGTTCAGGGAACAGCAGGGATGTGGGAAGATGTGTTTGTAAGGCTTTGAAGTTCTCAGGAGCAGAAGCAAGCCATCAAGGGGATGATGAAGATGGTGGTGGGTGTGGATATGACAGTGTACTCAAGCGTCGTGTGGAGGGTCAGCAGGATCAGTTCCTGGAAGAAGAAAGGAGGAGAGATCCAGCATTTGAGGGTAGCAGTAGCAGCAGCAGCAGCAGCATGTGGCAGTGCGCAAAGTTTGGATCAGAAAGGTTGCAAGAAGATGTGGATCTTCAGTGCACTCCAGCTCCAATTTCAAGAGAAGAGATTCTGCCCAAAATGTCTCTTCCATGGTCTACTTCTCATCACAGAAGGGCTACCACTTCAAAGGATGCTTTAAGAGCTTTTGATGAGCGAGGAGGAGGAGGTCTCTCTAAGGGATTTGAGGATGGAGCAGGATGTTTGAAAAAGATGAACAGATTTGAGACCCCAAGGCCAAGTCTATGGCAAGGAGCAGACATGATACTGGTTTCATCTTCATCTCCTCCACCTCCTCCTCGTCCTTCTTCATCTCCTTCTCCCTCTCCTTCTTCTTCTTTATTGAGTTCTCCTTCTAAGAAACTGAAGAGCGCATTATGTGGGTTAGCATACCAAGTGGAGGGGGGTGCACAACTTCCTGTTTCATTGCGGAAGCTGAAGAGGAGACATTTTGAAGGGAAGGGAACAGCAGCACAGGAATCTGATTGCGGTTGTTCAATAAGGAAAGCATTTGCATCCATGGTTTTTATGATTGGAGCAATGCAAAGCTATGTCTTGCAAATGCGGCAGGCACTGTTTTCCGAATGGGATATGCAGGAGGTTCTGTTTTTAGTGCACCAGGAGCTTAACACTTCGTTTGTGTGGCTATTCCAACAAGTGTTTGCCTGCACTCCCAAGCTCATGGTATCTGTCATGATTCTTCTCGCCAACTTTACTGTGTTCTCCATGGGTGAGAGAATTGCGGTTGCTGCTGAAGTTTTTAACCCCCCTTCTGCAATCATTATGTCCATATTAGAGGAGCGGCAAGCTGGATTGGGTATGGATTCTGATGCCGAGGAGTTTGCTGCAAGAGCTTTGTCATCAGGGTCTTTTATTGAGGATACACCAGAGGTAGCAGGAGGTGGAAATGGCTCCAGCGGGGGGAATAATTCCAAGCCTGTTAGTGTGGCAGGGGATCCTGATGGAGATTCATGCCTTGGGATGTTGTCACGGAGGAATACTATGTTTTCTGAAAAAGATTCTGGCTTGGAAAGTTATGCTCCTGGTCAAGTCTCAGACCCCCGTGGGTTTGGTAGTGCACAGTCATCATCATCATCATCATCATCATCATTGTCTGCTTCATCTGGGAGCCCTGTGGTCAAAGAGAGTGCAGTGGGCACTGTTGGATCTGATTCATTTTCAGGCCACAAAGTTGGGGTTCAGGATCAGGGTGAAAGGATCTCAGACAAGGCTATGTTGCAAGCTTTGCTGGAAGAGACAGCAAAGGAGCTAGAGCTCAGGATAGGGGAGCCTCTTCAACATGTGAAACTGGACCAGGAGACCATCCGGAGACTTGTGGCCCCTGTTGCAGTGGATCTTGAGCCTGATAATTATGCTTGTTTTGACCGCACTGACCTTGAGTACCAGCATGCCATCAGCATGCAGGATACCAATACTTTGCTTCTTGCAAATTATGCACAATTTCTCTATGTTGTCCGCCATGATAACAACAGGTTGGTTTTTCACGTACCTGCCAGGTTTAGTTTGAGGACTAAGGGTATTCGCTTTCTTCTCTAGGAAATGCCTGTGTGGAAATTACTGAAAGTGGATTCACTTATGTAGAACTCCAATGGGAGATTGAATGGTTGAGATTAACTGGCTTTGAAGCTGATTTCCTATTTTTTTGTTGATGTTTCTGTCTTGCTGTCATTTCTTGGACTTTTGATAGGCAAACTGATGCATAGTGGAATATCCAAGAATACTGGGTGTTTTGCCCTTTGAACATCTGTCTAACAGTGGCATCTGAATGCAACAGAGCTGAAGATTTTTTCCATCGAGCACTGCAAGTAGACCCATCAGATGGAGAGATACTGGGCCGCTTTGCCAGTTTTCTTTGGCTGGGTCGTGGGAACAAGGAGGCTGCAGAGCGAGCATACAAGGCAGCCATTGCATCTGACCCACAAAACCCATATCATGCAGGCAGCTATGCACACTTTTTGTGGCATACATGTGATGAGGAAACCTCATGCTCTCTTGGGCCTTCAATCACTCTGTAAGAAAGGGAGAGTTGATGGAATGGGCAGTCCATTTTTCCATGAATTGGACCAATTTGTCAACTCTCCTCAACTGTAATGCTGCAGTCAATTCTCATGATTAGTGTTGAATGAAGCCAGTGAGTAAAATTTTTCTTGTGCATACTTATTCTTTTCTTCTCTGTGACTAGAAGAAGGCTGTGTATATGTGGGATTAGACTGTACCAGTACTAAGTGTTAAATGAAGACTTCTCAAATGATGGGCTAATGTTGAGAGTTCAAGATCTTTACCCCAAGAGTCTAGGAGAATATCCAGGAACTAATGGCTCTGATCAGGTCAGTCATGGATTATATGGTTGCAGTGAGGTCCAAAATGGAGTGGTGTGCTGAAAGGTTATGTTCAGGGCGCAGTAGGCATAATGAGCACCACCCTCTATGTAGTAGCTGCTCTATGCCCTGATGCTTGCTTGTACAGGGTTGAGCTAAAATGAAATGCTTGCCCTCACAAGCTTGCTGCAGTTTGAACAAGGATACTGGACTTTTTTATTAGCTATGTCTTTTATGTACTATCTCACATTATGACTGAGTCTTCCCATTGCTTTCAGAAATGGGAGAGGTACTCAGGATGGCAGACTTTGTATAATTGTTTGCTGAAGTTTTGGGCAGATTATCACAAACTCATCTTCACCCACTTGTCAGGAGCTGATGAAGTCAGTGGGAGAGTAATGTCTGCTTAGTCACTGCCATTTGTGATCAAAGGCGATGGTCTTGTACATTGTGACCAACAGTCACAAGGTTATGAAACAGCATGCATCCTAGTCAAGTTTGTTCTGGTTTGGCTGGAACTGACACAACAATTACATTTGAAAGTTTGTTGAGTTTTCTCTGCAATTTCATACAGATGACTGAAGCACAGGAGCATCAGAGTGAAGGTTATGCCTACCTCTTTCAGCTATTTTTAGCTTAGTCTAGGTGTAATGGATCTACTGTTTTGAGATCTTGTGTTAGATTTAATGTTTTGAGAAATGCAAAGTTTGGCATGATCTACGAGAAGAAGCAAGGTCCAATCTTTCGACTTGCAAGATTTCCAAGATCATAAAGATACTAGTGCGACTTGTGCCACTGGCCCAAGTGTGAACAAGACCTTACGATCAAGCTCAATTGTGAAAGAAATATTATAAATTTTAGATTAGTTTCCAATGATGAAAGTCAATCAAAATTCAATATCTCCCTCACCTTAGGTCTAAAAATTTAGAGAATCAACTCAAGAGATATCACCCATCAAGAGTTTTTCAATAGTATCAAGAGCTTGTGCAAATTTCCATAAAATATTTGGATTTTGATTTTGTCGAGTTTTCTTTGACAAAATTGTCCAACGTTTGACAACTTTTGCGACTGTAGGCTTAAAAACTATTGAACCACCTCAATGATGCACTGCTATTTGTTGAGGGCTCTCCAGTACCAAGAGCATGATGGAGACACAGTCATGTTTGGGAGATCTCAACTTGACAAACAAAACAAACAAACAATCAAGCTTCCTTCTAGATGATTGATGTCAAAAGAATGATCCTGGCCCACCTCTCAAGCCCTTCAGATCTCCAACAGCAATAATAATATTGCCCAGGTGTGTATAACTCTATGTATGTATACCTTGCTCCCTGCTGTATTATTGTGTTTTCATCCATCATGCGCATTCCTCCTCCTCATGGAACAAACTCTCAAGGTATTTTGATCAAGAGATCAAAATTGTGCCCAATCCCAGGTTTTTGTACAAACAAAAAGGAGTGTCTTCAAACTGTGGGCGGAAGTGATAACACCACTAACCTTCCTCTTGAGCTCCACAAATCTTCACAAATCTCTTGGCATCCTTCAATTTTATGAGCAACCCATATTCATTCAGGTGTGAGGGCAATTCAGAGCATCTCCAGCAGTAGCAGTATGATGGCTTGTTTGCACACAATACTTTTGATGAATATCATGAAATTGAGGTTGGATCTGCAAATATGTACAAGAAAGATATAACCTAGCCATTTACAAAAGGGCTAGTACAAAAAAATGCTTGTTTTCATTAGCCAGTTGTAGCTTATGTCAAAATTCCAAGTGTTTTTGAAGGATGCCTTATACCCATGAATATCCTTCATACAAAAGAGGAGGGAGCTTACGTCGACTCCTTAAGAGTGGGAGGGATCTTACAGCTAGCTGTAAAGTAGCTAACATGATTTCCCTTTCATTCTTAAAGAGTAGGTGTAAGAACCTTCCCCCTCTCCTACACCTTGTGATCTAAGGTAGAACAGCCTATCACCAAACACTTTGGCAAATCCTTCTCAATTCTTCTCCATTTTGAGTGATTTAAAATATTATAGAAGCGCCTTCTCAAGCTCTACAAATCATCCTTGAAATGCAAAGCCAAAGGAACAGCCAAAATTAGCGATTAAAGAAAAAACATTTTTTCGAATTGCAAAACAAGTTTTTTTCATTTTTCTTCATTTTGGCCCCTCCTACTTCATCAGTGCATAACTTTCTCATTTGTTTTTGGTTCAAATTGAGCAATTTAAACTGCTCTGAAATTGCCATCTTCACCTCTACAAATCATCCTGTAACTCTAAAGGCAACAGAGTAATATTTAAAGACTTTTTGAGAGGCTCGGAAATAAGCTACGAGAGCTGTTCAATCGAGAATTTTCTGTAAGAAAATTCCCCCCTTACTTTAGGGGGCTATAACTTTCTCGCCTTTAATCAATTTTTATTGATTTTTAGTGTGACAGATGCGCCAACAGGAGGGCTCCATCTACTCTTTCAACACCATAAACAATGGGCCCTCCTGCAAAATCGGCAAGCAAACCCTACCTTAAGTGTTCGGTTATGGGCTGTCCTACCTGATGTATGTTTAAGTCCATGATAACAGAGCTGTCCGTAAAAGTCACGCGATCAGGGGGTGAGAACAGCTAGTTTGAGCATAATAATGCATCAAACCCTGTGACTGAGAATGAAAATTTTACAAAACGAAATAACTGGGACTGAAACTAGTTTTTCCATCAATTTTGGTGTTAAACTGAGTTTCATCCTGTCTTTCCTTTGCCCTGAGCGCCACCACTGCTGCTCCATAGATTTTCACTGCTCCTACCTGTACAACTACTGTGATTACTGTGGAACCTTGTGCATTAAATACTGAGTTTCAGCATTTCATACTGAGATTTAATGAAATTTCTTTGCTTTGCGGTTGCTGCTGAAAGATAGGATAAGGGGTGAAATCAGGCCCCCAAAATGCAAGGCCAGACTTAGCTAGCACCTCGTCAGCGTGTTTTATTTTGGGAATGTTCCCCATACGAGGCTTTACCATGCATATAATGACCTTAACAGGTGGTGACATTTAAATATCACAGTACCATACCTTCAATTGATGTTCAACACTTTTTTTGTCAACTATTTATTTATTTATTTATTTATTTTTAAAAACGAGGTTCAATAATTTCAAATTAAAAATTTCAGAATTACAATGGTTGAGAAATAAATAGGCAAAACACATCTTTTGTGTTGTGCATTTGTAATAGTAACCCAACGGTTTTCAATATTCAACAATGTTGTTAAATATCAATAAAACTTTCTCTTTTTTTTTATTACACCATTTGCAAATTATTTTGTGTGAAACATCAGTTGCTCGTACATACCTTATCAAGTTTAGCACTCACAAGTTGAATAAACATTTTTTTAAAAAAATCTCGTTCAACAATAAATTGACAATTTATGGGATTTTGGCTTGATATTATTTCAAAATAAAAATATTTAACAAGGATGATTGAGCATTGCACTTAATGTCCACGAAAAGATTTAATGAAAATAGAAGTTACTACACAATTTTTGAGGTGAAAGTAACATATCTCCACTTCATAGAACATAAGTGTTTTATAGCATAGATTAGAGGTGGTATTAAACATAAGTAGGTAAGTGATTGGTAAATTTACCTAACTATTAGACCAATAACTTATTTAGTGAATATTACCAATAATGAAAACAACCCACAAGTACAACATACACAACTCTACCCTACTATACTACCTTGGGGCAACTTTCAACACTAATTATATTATTGTGAAAAAATGTTGAAATTTTGTTTTTTCTCAAATAACAAAAAAGTTTGGAGGAAAATGTTGAATCTTCAAAGAATGTTTTATTTGTAGAAATGAAAATTTCAAAATTAATTAATTATTTGAACAAATATGTGTGGGAAGCTGCCAAGGGATTTATTTATTTTTATTTATTTTTATTTTTATTTTAAAATGGGTAAGGGGTTGAATTCCCTTCAAGTTCTCAAACAGTTCCCATCAAATTCCTCTTGTTCTTATAATAACTCATTAAAATTCTTTTGTTCCCATCAAGTTCTCATCAAATTCCTCGTGTTCTCATCAATCACCCATCAAAATCCTTTTGTTCTCATCAAATTCCCATCAACTTCCTTTTGTTCCCAACCCAACCCTATATAAACCCACACAGTAAAGCTCTAAACTGTGAGACTCGTGAGAAACTCGGGCAGAGTGCTAAAAGGAGCGTCGCAGTTCCTGGGCAGGACGGAAGGGGGAGCTACCCGGAATCGATATGTGGACCACCCGGCGAAATGCTAGGTCTTCTCTCTCTCCCCTCGTGTCTGCTGGTAGCTGCTGCGCGAATCCGTTCTGCTCCCGGGGGTGGTTCTCTCTCCCGACGGCACTAAAAAGGATCTGATGATCTACCTCTTGGCGAAATTGGCTGTTGTCTCAGGCTTTAAGCCCAGGGATGAGAGGATTTGTGGAAGGAGAGAGTTTTCTGTTCTTTGTGTGGGAAGATACAAGACGGAAATCGATGCAGAAACGAGTTTGAGCGAGCGATCTGGAGAGAGATCGCTCAACAACTAACTCTCTAGGGTGTTTTGGAGAAGCTAGCATATCAGATGGGAGGCGGAGCCATGTGGAGCAACGGTGCTCGAGTGCTGGGAGTTGCCGCTCCAACAAAGGTGGCGGTGACGAATCCAGCAGCTCAGTACTGCAGCGCTTGCACCGCCTCCTCCTCGCCTTCGTCCTCTGCTCCACTCACCTCTTGCTCGTGCCAGCAGGCGATGGTTTTTAGCTCAAATCTTGTGCCTGTCGCCAACGATGATCACGAGCCTCTTCTCTCCTCCGATGATGCAGCAGCAGCTAGCCCCTGCACCGAACGACAACTCGATCATTCCAGTTCTCTGCTTCTTCCGCGATATTCTAAGGTGAAGAAGCCGCTCTGGTGGACCGGCTACTGCCACGGAAGATGGCATCCCTCGGAGGGAGTGGCGTGCAGCTTGGCAGTGGCAATGGGGGTAGCGGTCGCGTTCTTCATTTACGGCGTCGTCACCATGCAACAGCAGCAGGATCTCGTGCCCAAATCCGATGACGGTTACGGACTCTCGCGCCCCCTAGAGAAGCTCGACAAGCAGCTTGTCATCTTGATCTCCTCGGATGGATTCAGGTGTGGAAAGGTACCTGCCCTACTGGAATGAAATTTGTTCATCTGAAAGAAATGCTTGGAGCTCTCTACCCTCCCACCCTCCCCACAGTAGTAAATCAGACTTTTGCAAAGGAATACCGAGCTGATTGTTGTTTATAAAACAATTTCACCCTGCCAGTGCTCATGAGCAGTATTCCTTCTGCAATTCTCAGCAATTTTCTGCAAGAAAATACGAAAACGCACTCTTCCTCATCATGGCTACTTTGGCCACTGCAGTAAAAGAAGAATGTTTGATCTTTGATATAAGAATGAACATCAGCAGTAAAATCTTAGGTAAGTAGGATGTATATAGCATGTGAAGGACTACATTATCATCATCTCCCTCTAGTTTGGATTTAAGATTAGGGTTTCCACTTCCTTGGATCCCATGTTAGCTTGCATAACTCTGCAAGGTATAAAGGTCCCGACACCAAACTGCTCTGTTCCTTTTTTGTTCATCAATTTCCTGACATCTTTGAAGTAGCTTACAAGAATATGAAAGCCAAACATGATGGGCAGGATTGAAGCGCATTATTGGTTAGGATGCCATCAATGCAGATGATTAGACCAAATTGCATATGTGGTATCACTCACTGCAATAATCAGTCTGCAAAAAAAATTATGAAACACAATTGGGGAAATGCACAAGTTTTTCAGAGATGCTCCTCTTTGTCTCCCACAAGTCAGCACCATAGTGTTCTCTCCCTTGTGCATCCATTCAAGTGTGAGATGAGGGTTTCTGACTAAAATGTTCAGGACAGCAGCAGGTTGGATCTCTTTGACTGGAATTATGTCTCATGTCCATTGTCAGGTGGGGGTACAATTGGAAGGTTGCCACTCCCAATATTGATCGCTTGCGGTTCAATGGAGTTGAGGCAGAGCCAGGCATGATTCCTGTCTTTCCGACCAAAACCTTCCCGAATCATTACTCGATGGCCACTGGCCTGTATCCTGCATACCATGGGATCATCAGCAACTCCTTCAGAGACCCTGACCCTACAAGCCAGGACAGGTTCAAGATTGGGAACCTGGATCCCAAGTGGTGGCTGGGAGAGCCAATCTGGGAGACTGTGGTGAACCATGGCCTGCAAGCTGCCACATATTTTTGGCCTGGATCACAGGTTGTGAAAGGCAACTGGACATGTGACCCGAAATATTGCATGGATTATGATGGGTCCATTCCTTATGAGGTGCGTGTTGATTCTGTGTTGAAATTTGTGGATATGCCTCCAGGGGATCGACCTAGCCTCATCACACTCTATTTTGAAGCACCTGATGAACCAGGACATCAGACAGGGCCTGATGATCCAAAGATTACAGAGGCCGTGGCTAGAGTTGACAATATGATAGGACGCTTGCTCATAGGGCTTGACAAGCAAAATGTCACAAATGATGTGACCATGATTTTGGTGGGTGATCATGGAATGGTGACTGTTTGTGAAAATAAGGTGATTTATTTGGATGATCTTGGCAAGTGGATTTATATTCCTGATGCCTGGGTGGATTCTTACACCCCTGTGCTTGCAATCAGGCCACCACCAGAAGTTGATGTAGTAAGTGTGTTTCAGAAAATATCACAAGGACTTGCATCTGGAAAAGTACCAAATGCAGAATTCCTGCAGGTCTACTTGAAGGAGCAGTTACCTTTGAGATTGCACTACTCGGATAGTCCAAGAATTCAACCTATCATTGGATTGGTTGCAGAAGGTTACAGTGTGGTCCCATCAAGGAAAAGCAAAGTGTCCTGCGGGGGGAATCATGGCTATGATAATGCTTTTGCTTCAATGCGCACCATCTTCATTGGTTCAGGCCCTCAGTTTCCTAAAGGCCTCAGAATTCCTTCCTTTGAGAACATTGAGTTGTATCATTTGATAACCTCCATTCTTGGGTTGACTCCTGCACCTAACAATGGAACGAACTCCTTTGCAGAGTCTCTCCTTCTTCCTCACCATTAGAAAAGAATCCGTTGACCATTTTTTAACGTGGGTTTTCTTGGTAGCTGTGCATTTGTCACCATGGCTGCTGTGATGCCTCTGTAATTCATAAGTCACTCCCATCCCATTATTGTTTTATACAGAGGGGGGAGCTTAACCTTATCAAATGTACTGCTTCCTCAAGTCTGCTGTTGCAAGATCAGTGGTTGTTATATATGAGATTTAACCAATGCCATTCTGACAGAGATCCACTATAATTTATTCAGTTCTTACCAGTTCTGTTCTCTTGCTAGAGTACCTAATAACTTAAATCTTTTCCAGTAGTGGCATACTTATGGAAGGAAGTGCAACTTTGTTTTATCATTTCAACTTGCTAAGTGCAAAAGAATATACTGTCGATCTAGGGAAAAAGGTCTTTGGAGTGAAGGTGTTTGTGTAAATTTCCTCTTTTTATCACTGGGTTTCTAGATTGTTTTTGAAGGGTTACTATTGAAAAAGATCTCAAAGCCCAGGTTTTATTCTTTCATTTTGTTCTCTCAAATTTTCGGTATCCCTGGTTAAAGGGTGAACTAATGTATTTCAGCCTTTCCAAAAGTATTCCACCTAACCTTGTTTTGGTGATGGCGAGTGTGACTTATTATTGTGCTCCTCACTGTTTCCACGTCTCTTTCAAGGCCTGTGTTAGGTGGTTAATAGAAAAGGTGCTAAATAACCGGTGGCTATCAGAGTGGTTATTAAAAATACACAATCATAGTTTCTGAAAAAATCAAAGAACTTTGTTTGGATATACAGCCATACATGGTTCTCAAGAAATGCAAGAACCAAATCCAGTACATAATTGCAGTTCTCAAAAAATCTAAAACCTGGCCAAACAAGCTTGTAAAGCTGCTGTCTTTTTGCCATTTATTTCATGAGAACCACCCCATTCTTTGGGGGGTGTTTGAGAAAACCAGAACTGGAGGTTCTTTTATTCTAAAATCTTTCCAAAAATTAGAACCAGAGGTTTGTGTTTGTGAATTAGGGTTGCTTGGAAGGCTGAATACATATGGATGCTGCATCAGAAGCAAGTGCAATTTGCGTCACCAGATCCAATGGAGGCAATATTGCCTTTAGTCCTGGTAGCCACCAAATCCCTTACCTTCTTATGTACTTATATAGGAACCACTAACATTCCCAAATTCCTTACATAGGTTGTTTACCTGAGGTAGCGTGAGGTGGAAGGCAGGCTAACAAAATGGGCTCCCAAAGTCCATCCACCACTGAGTCATGTGCAAATGAAAAGATCAAAATGTCAGCAGGATAAATCTAAACTTTGCATTAAATTTAGCAGGTTTGAGTGGGAGACAATTAGTTTACATACTTGAGAAATGTTATGTTGACGATGTGAAGCCTGTCATGGTTTACATAACTGCACAGTAAAGTTGGCAAAAAAACATTGTTTGCTTTCTGTCAACTTGGAAACCTGTTTAAAAGTTTTCATAGAAGAGTGAGGAGCCCATTTCAATGGCACCAGCTCTGTCTCTCCCCATGTGGGAGGAATGACCATATCAATCAAGCTGCTACAACAGTCTTGCTGCCCAATTTCTCTAGGATCAAATCATCAGTTGAGAAGTCAGCTTCTTTCCGGAATGTGCCCCGCCCAAAGTCAAGATTGTACGAGTCCGTAAGACCATCCACCAAACTAAATTCAGGGGCCCAGTCAAGTTCTGTCTCTGCTTTGGCTATTGAGGTGAAAAAGTGCTGCACAGAGATTGTCCACAGTCCCATATCCAAGTGTGTTACAAACAATATCATGGTTCAGTATTCATTATGGGAGTGAATGCAAGGCAGAGAAATCAACTGTGCAGGAGAAGAGCAAAAAACATAGGCTTCACAAACAGGAATTCTAGTATTTAGATGAAACTGGAGAAGCAAGTGACAAAATTCTCACCTGATCTCGAAGAGGGAAGGCCTTCTTCTTTCCAAAGTCAAAATCCTTGGGATTGTAGTGAACAATTTCAGGGGTTGCAAAGCCACCAGCCTAGCAAGCACACATGAAATCCATGAGTGAGCCAAGCTAACTTTCAACTATAAGCAAAATGCTCATGACAAGTTTTTGTCATCAAATGTGGCTTGTTGAAAGTTCTCAGGATATGATCTGATTACAGGACACACCTTAGCACATGCTTTTGCAATTCCATCAAAAGTAACATATTTGGAGCCACTGATATTGTACACCTGTCCGTATGCTTTCTCATTCGCTAGCACCTTTACAAATGCATTTGCCAGATCCTGCAATCAGACATTGAGTGTGTCATATTTAGTACATCTGAAACCACAGCAATCCTGAAATCACTTGAGTAGGTAACAACAATAGAAGCATTAACCCACATATACACAAAGTCACATTTCTGGAAGCAAGAGAAGACTCATTCGGTGTTGGCTAGCACTTAAAAGAGATCATGGAGCAAACTGCAGGACCATAGAAAAAAAACCATAACAAGAAACAAACAGAAATGGAAATCAAAATAAATATAAAGAGCAGTATGAACCCCAGCAAGAATCTCTTGCAGGCAGATGCAGGGACCATCCACAGCAACATGTCTGAGTAGTGACAAGTTACCACAACATTGAGGCCACTAACTTTAATCAGCTCCTTGGAGTGCCTGTATGTCAATGTCAGACCCCTAACCAATGTACCAAGTTTGTGCTACAAGTTTGGAGGTAATGCAAAGATTCAGCCATGATGCTGGCTAGCTCAATCAACAACAGGATTGGACTCAATTAGATGTGCTTCAAGAAAAGAAACTCAGATGAAAAGAGGAATTTCATAAAATGGACTGCACAATTAGAAACCATTAGGATACCAATAGATTCCTTGATGATTGACTCAAGAAAGGTGAGAGCAAGTGTGCATCAGTGGATTATTCTCAAGAAGAGAGAAATGACCTTCACATGACCGAGCTGTGTGATCTGAAGACCAGGGGCAGGCACAGGAATGGGGCGACCAGCCTCAAGTCGCTGAAAGAACCACTCCTCTACAGGATTGTAATTGAGGGGGCCATAAATATATACTGGCCGTATTGATGTCCATGGCACCCCTTTGCTTTGAAGCAGTGTCTCTGTGTCTAGCTTTCCTTTATGACGACTCTTGGGGTCAACTGCATCAACCTGTCAACAACAGTCCCTCATAAAATGCATTCTCACAAAGCATAATCTTGGAGCTCAAAAACAATCCATGCACAAGTCAAATCTTATGATATAGCTGCAAGTACCTCAAGGTGTGGGAGCTGATCTGACTTGAGATAAACACCTGCTGATGAGCAGAAGATGTATCTGCCATCCCCACAACATAGCACAGACATGCAATGCCAAGTAAGCATTTTGGTGGCCTTGCCATCAGCTGTTACCTGAAGGAACTCATTAAATGCCTTGGCTGTGCAAGAAAAGTCCTTTTTCAGGAGGAGGATGTAGGTTCCAAAGCCTTGTCATCCTAGATGCAGAAGAGATGACATGAGCAGGACTAATTTGAAACATTCAGCAATGTGATGAAGGGCCAGGAAACAATGAATTTAAGTAATTGGTATGAAGCAGAGGGGCTAGGAGGGAACGAACTGCTCAAGGCCAGGCAAAGCATCCAAAATTGGCTCCACCTCTTTACCTTCCCTGCCTGACAAGTGACAAACATTGTTGAGGCCACTTATCAGTTTCTGATTCAAAGATTTCATATTTCAGATTGCTTTGTAGCTGCATTTTTCTTTCAAATGTCTGTCACCACAAAAAAAAACTTTGATTATGAGCTACATGTCATTACTCCCCCACTGACTTCATTAGCTCGTGTTGGTGGGTGTAAACAAGTGTATAATAATCTGCTCTGAATTTTCAAGAAAAAATTACACAGAAATCAGTGTCCTGAGTTTCTGTCACAGTTCCAGAAGTAATGAGAAGCCTCTGTCATGCTGTGAACTGGCACCAAAGAGGCATAGCTAATAAAAAAAGTCAGTGGAATTCTCATTTGAGCTACAACAAGCTTGTGAGCAACTACAAGAACCACCTGCAATATAAGTCTATGGTTCTTTACCATTGATATCATAGACAATCTGAAAGCCAGTGCCAGTCAGCTTCTCCTTCAACCCATCAAAATCTTGACGATCACCCTGGATGTGCTTCACCTGCAAAGGATGTTGTTGTGATATTAAGGCTCAATCAATGTCAACGGAAGCAGATTTTGCACAGCACCACCCCTAAGGATATCTTCTTCCTTGAATACTTGGAGGTTCAATGGACATGGAAGCTCTGAACTCAGACTAATTTGTGGAACTAGCTTTGACATTTTTCTGTTTAGCGGGCAAGAGCACTAACCTTTGAGGAATACACTGAAAATTCCTCGTCCGATTCACCTGGGAGCTGTTTTGTAACTGGTGCTTTGCCCCGAGTAAACAGTGTCACCTACAGCAATTACCACCACTGTGAGAGAAGAGTGTTGGTGTAAATAGAAAAGAAGCTCAGTTGTAGGACCCCAATTTCATGCAGGAAGAGCCAGAGTAATGTAAAGATAGATAATTTGGACACTGAGGAATGCACATTGCACTAATACAACAAACCTGATGGCCTGCTGCAACAAGCTGGCGAGCTAGGAATAAACCTATGAAACGGGTGCCTCCCATAATCAAGATGTTCTTAGACTCCCCTCCTGATGCAAGAGCCCTTGTCATCACAACTGCTTGTCGCACACCTTTTCGTCCAATACACTGCTGATAAGCTACCGGTGGAGAAGATGCAAGATTGGGCTTGTCACCCTGCACAGAAGCAGCAGCACATGCACAAACATGAGTAGTAATGGGGGTGCTGAATTCAAACCCATGCATGATTCTAATCAGGTCTTTTTTCTTTTGAGGGTGAGAGAGCTTGATTCCTTTGGAAAGAATGTAAGGCAACCCAAAACTTGATCTTTAGTGGTTTTCACAATTCAAAACTGTTGCAGATTTGTACATTGGTATGTGTTTGATCTGAAGCTAGCTAGCTTGTTCAACTTCACACGATTCATGAACTTAGAATCTGGTGTAATAATACATCAGAGCAATAACCACCGACAACAGCAGTGATAGACTTGGGTTTGTCAACTCACAAGTTTCCCAATCTTATCAACATTGTTGGATTGCCGCATGCCCTCAAAAGTTGCGTGCAAATCTCCAAAAGATGCTGCATTTGAAGAAAATCCCAAACAAAACCCCAAGCACAAAAGAATCTCAGGACACCACCATTTCCTACACAAACAGGACAACAAAACCACCTAGCAGGAACACTGACTGAATGATGTTCCAACAGGCGAATTCTCCTCCTACCTATCCTTCTACCTTGACAAGAAATATGATTTTCAAAACCCCAAGTATGTGTCTGAATGCAATGCCCCAGACACGTATATTTCCAAGGAAACCACAGAATTCGAAGATGATTCAATTTGATATTATAATGGTGAAAGCTTTTCAATGCACTGACTGGCAAGCGAGAGAGAGAGAGAGAGAGAGAGAGAGAGCTGGAACTGTTACCACCTTTACAGTGTAGACGAGGAGCGCCTTGCGGGAGAGAGTGTCTGGACCCAGGAGCTGCTGCAACACATGGTGCCGATGAGGTAACTGCTCCCGGGAAAGACGACGACATCCCCGCCATCGTCTCTTTCTCTCTCTCTCTCCCTTTCCTCCTCCTCCTCCTCCTCCTCCTCCTCTTTTAATTCCTCCTGGTCTTTCTCCTCCTCCTTCTCTTCACCACTCTATTTCTCCTTCTCTTTCTCACCCTCACTCTCAAATCTCCACAAACCAATTCCCAGAAGACGCCATGGCTATTGATACTGATGCTGCCGCCGAAATTGTCCGCAACTTGGTCGATTCTCCAGAATCCAAAGCGATGGAGTTGCAATGCTCTTGTGTAGCGTTTGTTCTATTGTGCACGCACTTCTTATCGCCTTTGGTTTGCCCACTACCATACACGGACGGATAACAAGCTCTTTTTTCCTCTTTTTTCTCGCTTTTGTTTTTCCCCTATACTAAGGCTACAGGAAGCCTAATTCGACTTTTTGGCCAAAATCTTTCAGTGTAAAGACTATGCCCAATAGCAGCAGTAAAATGCCCCTCTACAATCCTTTTTGGAGCTTCTTCGGGCCTGGAAAAGTTCAAATGTTACCAGGGCCCTCCTCCTCCTCCTCCTCCTCCATGTTACCATATCCATCTACTGTCACAACAACAAACCTTTTTGCTTTAGGGCATCATCCTCCTTTTGTCGTTTTTGCATGTTTTTTGTGGTCTGTTTTACACAATACCTCCAATGTGTCCATTGTTTCTTTACATGCCTGCACCCATTGTCAAATCCTCTCACAACTCTTTCTCTTCTCCAATGCATTGTCAAATCCTCTCACAACTCTTTTTCTTCTCCAATGCCTTTGTCATCATTGATCGATTACATCAATTAGATACGAGTGATGGAGTTGATTTTTACAACATGTGATCCAAGTGTGTGCATTGCCCCATTCACAGGTCTCGCATTGCTCGCACTTTGGTTGTAGAAATTACAAGTTATAAGATTGTTTCCATTGGGCAAATAACTAATCAGGTACAATCCCACTGACCTTGATATAAGAAGTGATTTTTGTAGTTGCAATCCATGCATTTGTACCTTATTAGTTATTTGATGTGCTCTTGTTGTAACCAATCCCACTTACCTTGATATGAGAAGTGATTTTTGTAGTTGCAATCCATGCATTTGTACCTTATTAGTTCTTTGATGTGCTCTTGTTGTAACCAATCCCACTTACCTTGATATGGTAATCCCAAAGTGTTGTGCTATTTGACAATGTCTTTGTGTCGCCTCTACAAATCAATTGAACAACATTTTGTAATATGTAATTCAATTCAAGAATGTGTTCATTCCATGCAGTCTCAAGCTATTCGTTGCAACATGCTCACAAATTGTATTTAATTCTTTAATCTTGCTTAAATTGCCTTATTCTATCAACTCAATCCTAGTTGAAACATGGCTTACTAGATTATGTCAATCTCAAATAACATGTCTATGCCTTTGTAACAAGCCCTCTCTTGCAATATTTTTACATTGTGAATTATTTGATGAAATTTGTTTGATATTGTTATTATCATGCTCATTTACTTTGATAATACCATAATCCCAACATCTGATAATGTCTTGGAACATGTATTGAATTGATGTTATACCTTGTTAGTTAGCTATTGTAATTTGTTTTACCTTCTCTTGTGACTAATCCCACTTGCTTTGATGTGTCAAGTAACCACAATTTGTTCATGTAACATCTAACAATGTTATAATGATGCCCCTATAGATCAATTGGGCCACATATTGTAGCCTAAACCTCATCTTAACAAGGTACTCATTCCATGCAACTTCATGTTTCCCCTTTATAACATGCTTACGAATTGTGTTTAATCTCATCTAACATGTCCATGTCTTTGTAACAAGCATTTTCTTGTAAATATTGTACCTTGTGAGTTATTTGATGGAACTTGTTTGATGGTATTGTAACTAAGTCCACTTGCTTTGATAATACCATGATCCCAATTTGATGTAACATTTGACAATGTCTTAAAACATGTACTTATTATTGAATTGTTGTTATACCTTGTTAATTAATTGATGTAACTTGTTTTAACTTCTCTTGTAACTAGTCCCACTCACCTTGATGTGGTAACTTCGATTTGTTCATGTAACATTTAATAATGTTACAATTGAATCACAATTTATAACCTACAACTCATTTCAACAAGGTATTAATTCCATGTAGCCTCATGATTTCCTTTGAACATCTTCCTAAAGTTTGTTAAATTGAAGAACCAATCATTTTTCTCTATTTTTTGTTATATTACATACATAATATTTCACCTATGTCATTTTCCCATTCAATCCCACGACCACTTCAACCCAAGGGAACTTTCTCACCCACACATCTTGGAAAACATGATTGGATTCCCATTTTTTTTTCTATGTTTTTAGCGAAAGGTAATTGATAACTACCAAACCATTTTTCATAGTGCTAAAGTGCACTTGAACTTCATACACAACATGCTTCACTTTTGGATCTAGCACCATACCTTCATTCTTCATTAAAAATATTATTGTGCACATCCACATGGATGGAAGAACTAGTACGCAAAGAACTTTGAAAACCCATGGATTGTTAAAACATGGAATCTCCACTATGTAAGAAAGATCATAGGATACAAGCAAAAGATTATTAAGCATGTTCCAAATGACATATTCAAGTCTTATGAAAGAAAACACGAATATGTACAATTTTTTTGAAACATCATTTTGTGAATGATTCATGAGGAGGGTGATGAAGATTTTGTCAATGTGCTCATTTTTTTATGTTGACTTTGTATTGTTATTAATTGAATAGGTTGACTCCTCCCCCTAACATACCAAATGAATTTGGTATAGATGATGTTGATGATGATGACAAAGTAATAAGTGACATGGAAGGCACTACACGAGATGCAACTAATGACATGGAAATAGACTTGGATGAGGTGAGTTGGTGTACACAAATAATCATGCAAAAACATTGTACAAAAAGGCTATTGTTTTTTACATTCTAAAACAAAAGTAAAACATTTATTAAAGTACATTATATATGTGTGTGTGCGTGGGTGTGTGTGTGTATAATATGCATATAATTATTTCATTATAAATAATAAAAAGGCATGAAATATTGACCAAGAAGCATGCTCAACAAAAATTTGGCCATTGTGTGTGACCATGCTTATAAAACGGGTGCATAAGCAATAGGTGGAGACATACAAAGATTGTTCAACCTTCACTTGGGGTTAACCATGGAATGTTTGCATAGTGGTGCCATAGGGTTGCATGCCCATGTGCAATCTATAATCACAAATGTTTAGAATTGGGCAAAGAAAAATTTCATAATGCAAAAGGAAATCAAAGTGAAAACTCACCTTTTAAAGTGCAAAAAATCAATAACAAACTTATGCAAAGTGTGCAAAGATTAGAATGTATGAAAGTTGAAATGCATGAAGGCCATAAATCACAAATGTTGAAAACTCTAGATTAATTATCATTGAAAACTTATGATGTTTAAACTCAACATGAGAAGGTAAAAAAAACAATGATGTTCAAGCTCAATGTGTGAAGTGTGAAAATAAAAAATGCAACAATGTTCAAGGTTGACTCAAAAACATTTCTCCCAAAAGCACAAAAACCAAAAATCAACTTGATTTCCAAACTCAAAATTCAATAACATCTTTATGTACAAAAAAATTTAATTAATTAAACGATTGATTTTTGCAAAGGAGAAAATTACAAAGGTGTCATTAATTTGCAAATGCAAAAAATGTTTGTACTTGTGACAATGAATGAAGAAATTCAAGCTTCGTCATTGTTGTTGCTTGGTAAAAACAAACATTTTTTAACCTACAACCTTAAACTCTAATGGGAAGCTCCATATCTAGAATTTAGACCCTTTAAACCCTAATTGTAATTGAAGGATATGCATGTGCATATGCATATTTGAGTAGCTTAAACCTACCTCTAGTGAATATGAATATTTATCTATCCATATTCAAAGCCCTAGTAATAATAACTTATGAATATAAACAACAATAATCACATCTAACCTCTTGATATACATAATTAACTGTTATTGGTCAAAAGTTCTTTATTTGATACAAATAACCTTAAATTTTGAAAAAAAACACAAAATCAAGATATGATTATGCATATCCAAATATTATATGGATTTATATCCAAGATTTTCCGCATAATCAACCAACATCAGGAAAAAATAATTCTACATGAAATATTCAAAATTAATTAATTACTGGAACAAACATGTGTTGAAACTTGCTTTGCACTTTGGTATTACAAATTCACACTTAATAATTTAATGATTTGATTCCTAAATTTTACTTTTAATATTTTTGTATGTGTTAGATGACATGAAAACTTGCATGTTATGGTGAATAATTGAGGTGTGTGAGTGCCCAGGTTATTCACAATAATCAATGCATTTGAGTTCATTAGTAGACATAACCTATAGTGTAGAGGTTAGAAAGTGATGACAAAACCCTCTTGCACATGGATCAAAAGTTTCGTCATCAACTTATAGATGGGCAAAAAAACATGTTCCCCTCTTCTTAGTGGACAAAAACTCATAACTTACATCTTTTCGAATGAAATCTACAAGAAAAAAGAAGAGGGAGAGAGTATGCATCATGAGAGACAAGGAGGACCAATCATAAGCTTGAGGAACTTTAAGTTTTAGCTTATGTTTTCTTTTTTCTCCTTCCCATCCATCATTTTTTTTTTCATAAGTTCTTTCTATTTTTGGCCCAAAAATGAAAAAAATGCCTCCCAAATAGTAAAACCAAGCTTTTAAAAACTCTCTTCCCTCTCCCACATAAAACTCTTCCTTTTCGTCCAATGCCAAAATGTATTTGTGTTTAGCGGTTTCAAACAACAAAGCTCAACTATGTTGGTTTTTTGTTAATGAACAAGATATTTTTCCTTGTGTTATAGATTCATTATAGAGTATAGAAGCTTAATGGATTTTGGCTCCTAAGTAATAGGTCTATTCTTATATGAGGATTTTTGAAAGATGATATTTGGCTGGTGTTGAAACTTGAGATTAGTTACAGAGTTATAACAATATTTTGAAATTTTTTGGTTTCTTTTAGATGATTTTTTTGAAGATCATATTTTTTGCATCGTGAAATATTTGAGTTTTCATAATTCTTCTTTTATCATTAAAATACCTTTTAATGTAAATGGCAAGGCCATAGTGCACCTCCATCATTAGTTGATTTGTGGCATAGGATGCCTTTTTAACATTACGCCTTCCATTTCGTTATTATTATTTTGATGGTTTTTATTTTCCTTTTGCATGTTTATTTTTGCATCAACATGCCTTGTATTTTTTGTGGATGGATTTCCATCCTTGTTTTTATATATATATATATTAGTTTGAACCATGTGCCTAATGCATAGGTGTGTGTGTATTTGACTATACATATTACAAAATTACAATTACAAACTACATTTCCAAAACCTCTTTGTATACAACATTTCGCATGTATCCATCGGGACCCTGGCCATTGAAAATCTTGATGTTTGCACTGTTTATGACCCGTGAGATAACAACATACAGTTAACCATGGGAATAGACCAAAGACGGCAAATATACCCCAACATTGTTCAATGTCTGACCTGGACTTTTGTTGATTATGATTACAAATGCCACTCAAACAAGAAATTGACGACGACGCAAAACAAATGGCCAATCAGTCCCGGAGGGGGATATGATGATGCGGGGTATGAACACACATTTGGGGTATGAACACAAAGCAATGAAGGTAATGCAGTGGTAGCAACAGATCTGGAAGACATCCTTTATTATATCAAAGAAATTCAAGCAACCTTTTTATTCTTTAGGTCAAAATTTGTCCTTTGGTGGTTTGGAAGGTGACTACCATAACCTAGGATGTGATGACTCTTAAATTTATGGCCGTGCTCTTTCTCTTTTGTCATGGGGGACTCCTCGTCCCCCTGTTGCTGTTGCTCTTGACCTCAATATTGACCATACAAACTTGGAATACTTTGTATGTTGCAACCCTAACCTTGGGTTCACGACTGAGGCAAAAGGCTTGCAAGGGTGCGGGCCAAGACTAAGCCCGGGAGTCACATTCTCATGCCCCTAAGAGTGCAAAAGAGTGTGAGGGAAAGAACCTTCACACTCCCAAGTGAACTCCCATGTTGGGAGTTGGAGTCCCGATGGACTTTCGAATGTTCAGTGAGTGATTGCAAGGGTCAAAACTCAATAACTTGAAGAGTTCTTCATACTATTAGAAAGATATTGAAACTTAGATATCTAAAATGGACTCGCATGACCCATTTGGACATTTGAAACACAAGTTATGGTCAAAAGAAGGGCCGGGAGTCAAATTGGCAGTTTGACTTTTGACCATTAAAAGTTGAGAATCGACCCAATTTCCTTGCGTGCATGTGGCATGTGACATACTGTTAGAAAGCTTTCAACTATGAAAGCTATAATTTTGTTTCAGAATTCATTTCAATCGGAGGTCTGCACACAAAATTATGGGGCCCCAAAGTCACGAGAATCCCAACTTTGGCAATTTCGAGACTCCCACTTGGGAGTCCCGGGATAAAAAGTCATTTGGATGTGGGCCTCATGGAGAGGCACATAGTATATTATAAGGGGGAAGGTGGTGGCTTCCCTCAAGTCCAGGCCGTGATGAGTCTTGTGAATCCGAATTATTCGTGACTCGTCCTAACACCAAAAGTGCTCCAATTATGCACTAACCACCTTGTGTTGGTTTTGTGCATGTCCATGTAAGTAGTTGATGTTTGTCACTCTTCCTACTCCCATCCCGGAGCTCCAGCATGCCCCTCTACCCCTCAAATTGCTACGAGCCAAGGAGCGTGCCCCAACTCCTTGTTTTTCCGTTATCTTTAATTTATACTCACATTTGAGTCCGTTGAGGAACTTGGGAGTGTGTCACATGATATCAGAGCTTTGGTAGAGCTTGATCCATTTATTGGAAAGTCTTGATGGCATTAAAGAAGACTCGTAAGCCAATCCAAAAAACCATGGTGGAAAAACCCACCCAAGACCTAGATGTCCCATTCGAGGCCATTAGGGAGGAGGAACAAAATGATTTTGAGGAACATGAAGACTAAGAAAACCTGGATGATCATGAAAGTGAAGAGGAGCAACCAACTATAGTCCTTTTCACCCTAGAATAATTGGAGGTTCTACTTAAAATGAATAAGCCCGATTTCACTAAGTTGGTTGCGGCCTTCAAAGGAGGATCACCAAAAGGTGTGGGATTCCAACTTGTTAAAATTGGGAATTTTGATGGGATCCGAGATCAAAAGGTTATAAATGCTTGGCTTGTGGAAATGGAGGACTACATTCATGTTGCCAAGGTTGGGCAACATTCGGCTGTGGAACTTGTGTAATCTTACTTAAAAGGCTATGCCTCCACATGGTGAAAGGCAATGAGGTAAGAGGAAGGGAAAACCCATGGCTACACATGGGAATTCTTCAAGGAATGCATCAAATTAGAATTCATTCCAAAGAATTCCGACTACATCTTAAGATGCAAACTCCGTGACCTTGTGAATGCGACGAATGACAACTTGCGCCAATATGTAAAGGCATATTTTGAGCTCATGTTTGAAATTCAAAGTATGCATGACTTAGACCATGTGTGCCACTTTGTGATGGGGCTTCTGACTTGGGCCAAGCACAAGCTGGAGGAAAATTAACCTGCCTCATTATCCAAGGCCATCATGAAAGTGGAAGGCTTTTCGGATGTGGGAAAGGGTGAAAAGTTCGGATTCAAAAAGGATAACAAGTTCCTTCATAAGAAGGTGTGCCATGAAGGGGAATGGAGTTGAGGGCAAGATACCTCTAAAAGGGAAAAACCCAAATAATTTCAAGGCTTGGGTTTCAAACCCAAAGGAAATTTCATCAAGAAAGGGGTTCCTTTCAAAGGGGGCCAACCCAAGGGGGACGCTAGTGGGAAGCCCAAAGGGGCGTGTTTCAACTGTAATGAAATGGGGCATTATTCCAAAGATTGCCCCAAACCCAAACCGGGGAATGGGGGTTCTAAGGTAATTGCCCTTATTACCAACCTAGCCCAAGGCGAATGTAATCGCCTCATTTTCTTGAAAGGGAAAGTTTTTAAGCGGGATGTGTTATGTCTTTTGGACACATGGGCTTCTCACAACTTCATAACCCAAAAGAATGCTGAAAGAATGGAGCTCCAATTAGAGGAGCCCAAGGCACCCATTGAGGTGCATTTTGTGGATGGGGTTCCCCATCCCACCACATGGCAAACGAAAGATGTGCCTTTTCAACTAGGGAATTGGAGAGGAAAGGTGGATTTGTTAGTTTTCACTTTAGGGGGGATGGATTGCATTTTGGGAATGAAATTCATCACCCGTAATAACGTGTTCATAGAAGGGCACAATAGGCTAGTTAGAATCCCATCCAAAAATGGGATCATGCGGATGAAGGCACACGAAGTGCCTAATGTGGGTGGATCAACCATCCACATGATGTTAAGAAAAACGTTAGAAAGGGAATGCATGGGAAGTTATGGCATGTTGTGTGTGATGCTAGTGTTAGATAAGTTTGAGCCAAAGAAAGCTACTAACTTGGTAAGCTCTCCCAAATGCCTTAAGTAAGTGTCGCAACCCCACTTTGGCCAAGTGTGGGGGTGAAGCCCAACACTTGGAAAAGTTGGAGGTTGGGAGTCTTTCGGGACTCCCGAATGTTCAGAGCTCGATAGCAAGGCCCAAAACACCTCGCATTAAGGTGTTCTTGGAGTCATTGGAAATGTTTTGAAACGTAGATATCGAAAATGGCCTTGCATTGACAATTCGGACATTTGCAGCCCAAGTTATGGGCAAAAGAAGGGCCGGGAGTCAAACTGGTAGTTTGACTCCCGACCACTAAAAGTCGGGAATCGACCTCTTTTCGACGTCTCCTTGAAGAGTGCGACACGGCGTTGGAAAGCTCTCGACGAGAGCTACAACATTGATTTAGGACTCGTCCCGATCCGAGTTCGGGGCGGGGAGCTATGGCCGTTCAAAGTTTCGGGAGTCCAGCCGGGACACTTTCGGGACTCCATTTCGGGAGTCCCAACAAAATGTGCCATTCGGATGTAGCCTCCGCGGCGAGCTGTAGAGAATACTATAAGGGGGAAGGTGGTGGCTTCCCCCGAGTCTGGGCCGTGGTGAGTCTTGTGTGTCCAAGTGCCCGTGGCAAGTCCCAACACCAAAGGGTGTCTCGAATGTTAAACTAACCTTGTGTGGTTGGTTTTTGGATGCAGATTCACACAAGCTAAACTAGTCCTTCTTCCTAGTCTAATTCTCGGGGCTCCCAACTCGACCCTCTACCCCTTTCTAGAGTTGGAAGCCGGGAGCGTGCTACCAAGTTCAACTTTCCGCAACTTGACTTTGTGAAACCCTCAA
>Ga0116227_10002892_pt1 | contig 38660 bp, 29 predicted proteins | sample S1TSphgellanicum_FD_89693 | JGI IMG/M metagenome (GOLD analysis project Ga0116227, IMG submission 89693) | Host-associated microbial communities from peat moss isolated from Minnesota, USA - S1T2_Fb - Sphagnum magellanicum MG | ecosystem: Host-associated > Plants > Peat moss > Unclassified...
CGAGGAATCGATCGACGAGATGCGGCAGATGTTCGAGACCAATGTGCTGGGCGCCATGCAGGTGACGCAGGCCTTCCTGCCGCTGCTGCGCAAATCCGGCGCGGCGCGGATCGTGATGATGAGCAGTGGTCTCGCTTCACTGGAAGAGGCGTTGGACATGCGCGGCGAGACCTGGAGCGTCGGCTTCGCGGGCTATTGCGCCTCCAAGACGGCGCTCAACATGCTGACCGTCAAGCTGGCCAAGGAGCTGGACCGCGAGGGGATCAAGGTCAATGCCGTGGACCCGGGCCTGACCGCGACCGATATGACCGGCAACGGTCCGGGCCATTCGCCCGATGAAGGCGCGCGCCCGGCGGTGGCTCTGGCCACGATCCATGCCTTTGGCCCCACGGCGGGCTTCTATGCCTACGCGCCATCGGGGGAACTGGTGCTCAAACGCTGGTAGGCTTACCGACCGATGCTCTGCATAAAGGAATAGACCCCGTAAGCGGTTTGATCCAGCGATGCCGAGGGGTTCTGGAAACAGGCTTTCTTCACCGAGGCGAGCACGCCTTCAGCATTGACGGTTCTGCCGACACCGGGGTCATTCTGGGTGTTGAGCGCCGTGAAATAGCCCAGCACCCATGCCTCCGACATGGCCTCGGCATCGCGATTGGTATAGGCCGCCCCGCATGAGGTGGCCCCGATGCCGAACACCTTGAAGGCGTGCTCATTCGCGGTGGCCGGAGCGGCCTGCGCCGCGATGAAGAGTGCCAGAGCAAACATGCTTTCTCCCATCGACTATGCGCGGCGTCTAGCATGGATTGCGATGTGTTCCATAGGCTTACTGAAAAAACGTGAGCATGTTCTTTTGCTCTTGTTCAGGATACTCACGGCGACAGGCGTATTTCGCTGACGTCAATCCGGCTTACCTTATTTGCCGGGCGGTTCGGCCAGAAGACGCGCGCCGGGCCCCTCGGCTGACAGCGCATCGCCCGGATTGCGCAGCGGGCAATCCTCCAGCGAGAGGCAACCGCAGCCGATGCAACTGTCGAGCTGGTTGCGCAGCTGGATCAGGCTGGTGATCCGCTCATCCAGCATCGCGCGCCATTCGCGGTTCAGCACATCCCATTGTGCTGCCGTGATCACCGTGGACCGATAGCGGTCCATATGCTCCTTGATCAGCGCCAGCGGCAATCCCGCGCGCTGGGCAACGCGGATGATCGCCACCCAGCGCAGCACGCGGCGTTCATAGCGGCGCTGATTGCCGCTGGTGCGCCAGCCCTCGATCAGGCCCTTCTTCTCGTAGAAATGGATGGTCGACACGGGCACGCCGCTGCGTTGAGCCACTTCGCCCACGGTGAGGGAGGGATGGGTGTTCTGCATGGCATTCCTTATCCAATGTTCAGGTTTGATACCCATCGCACACCTGCGTTCTAACCAGAAAAACTTGGTCGAAAAATCGGAAATTCCAATCTTGACCTAAAGTTTGGTTCAGGTTGTATGGAGCGTGTCGGCCTGCTTCCCGGCGGGCCCCTCTGCCCCGGCAGAGGCATCCTGAGGAGGCCGACATGATCCTGTTCTATCAACCGCTCAACTCGCAGATCTGTCCGCCATGGCAGCTTTTGCGTCGCGAACAGGCCGTGGTCGCAACCTCGGGATCGCCCAAGGACGAAGCGACCGTCTGCATCCCCGGCGCAGAGCGGTGAGCACTGTGGAGGAGCAGAGGCAAGCCGCACCCATGCGGGCCATCGCGATCACGGCGCTGGGGTTGATCATCCTGCTGGGCGGCCTGTTCGCATGGCGGGCGATGCGCAACCGGGGCCATCAGGAGTGGGCGCAGCAGGCGGTGCAGGTTGCCGCCGTCGATGTGCTGCCGCGCGAAGTCCCCGCCGCCATCGAAGCCGTGGGCGCGTTGACCGCCGTGCGCGAGGTGGTGCTCTCGCCCGAAGTGGCCGGGCGCGTTTCCGCCATTCGCTTCGCCGCCGGAGACCGGGTGAATGCGGGGACACTGCTGGTCCAGCTCTATGACGGGCCCGAACAGGCCGACCGGCAGGCTGCCGCCGCCAAGGCCGGTTTTGTGCAGGCACAATTCGCCCGCTCGCAGGGGCTGGCATCGAGCGGCGCGGAATCGCGCGAATTGCTCGAACAGCGCCACGCCGACCGGGATCAAGCCAGTGCCGCCGTGCATCAGATCGACGCGCGGCTGACGCAAAAGCAGGTACGCGCGCCTTTCACGGGGCAGATCGGCATCCGCCGGGTCAACCTCGGCCAATATCTCAACCCCGGCGATACGGTCGCGACGCTGACCGCGCTGGACCAGCTCTATGTCGAATTCGCCGTGCCTCAGCAGGAGCTGACACGGTTGAAGCCCGGTACGCAGGTTGCCGTCACCAGCGACGCCTTTCCGGGCCGCAGCTTCACCGCCCGCGTCAACGCCGTGGAGCCTGCCATCGGCAAGGACACGCGCAATGTGACCGTGCAGGCGCAACTGGCCAACCCCGATCTTGCCCTGCGCCCCGGCATGTATGTCAACGCCGCTCTGGCCCTGCCGCGGCGCAAGGATGCGCTGCTGGTGCCCGCCACCGCGATCCAGACCTCCGCTCAGGGCGACAGCGTGATTGCCATTCGCGGCAAGGACAACCGGACCGGCGGCAACGCCGAAGTCGTGCCCGTGCAGACCGGCGCGCGCATCGGCAATGCGGTGATCGTCACCAGCGGGCTGCGTGCGGGCGATGTCGTCGTCGCTGACGGCCAGTTGCGGGTGCAGCCGGGCGCGCAGCTCAGGATTGTGCGTCATGTTTCGCAGGAGGGGCGCTGAAATGGCCTTCACAGACCTGTTCATCCGCCGCCCGATCCTCTCCATCGTGGTCAGCCTGCTGATCTTCCTGGTGGGGCTCAGCGCCGTGTTCGCGCTGCAGATCCGGCAATATCCGCGCATGGAAAGCGCCACGATCACCATCGACACGTCGCTGCCCGGCGCCACGCAGGATGTGATGCAGGGCTTCGTCACCACCCCCATCGCGCAATCCATCGCGACCGCGGCGGGGATCGAATATCTCACCTCCACCTCGACGCAGGGCAAGAGCCATATCGCCGCCAAGCTGGTGCTGAACGCCAATGCCGACCGGGCGATGACCGATATCCTCGCCAAGGTGCAGCAGGTGAAATACCGCCTGCCCAGCGGCGTGACCGACCCTGCCATTGCCAAGATCACCGATGGCGCCTCGGCGGTGCAATATCTGGCCTTCACCAGCGACCGGCTGTCCTCATCGCAGGTGGCTGATTTCGTGAACCGGGTGGCACGGCCTTTGATCACCTCAGTGCCGGGCGTGGCCTCGGCGGAGATCAGCGGGGGCGCGCCTTTGGCCATGCGCATCTGGGTCGATCCGGTGAAGCTGACCGGGCGCGGCATGAGCGCCAGCGACATCGGCAATGCCCTGCGCGCCAACAATGTGCAGGCCGCGCCGGGGCAGCTCAAAGGCGGCAACACGGCGATCAACATCACGGCGGGCACCGATCTGCGCGATACCGACTCCTTCCGCCAGATGGTGGTGAAGAGCGCCAATGGCAGCATCGTGCGCCTTGGCGATGTCGCCACGGTGGAGCTGGGCGCTCAGAATTACGATGCTCAGGCGCTGTCCTCGGGCCGCAAGGCGGTCAGCGTGGCCATTGCGCCGACACCCGACGGCAATCCGCTGGACATCGTGTCCGGGGTGAAAGCGCTGATCCCGCAGATGCAGCGCGTCGCGCCGCCGGGGCTCAAGGTCGTTAGCCAGTTCGACACCGCCCATTTCGTGGAAGCCTCCATCGATGAGGTCGAGCATACGCTGATCGAGGCGGTGGCCATCGTCATCGTGGTGATCTTCCTGTTTCTGGGCACCTTCCGCGCGGTGGTCATTCCGGTGGTGACGATCCCGCTCTCGCTGCTGGGCACGGCGGCGCTGATGCTGGCTTTCGGCTTCTCGCTCAACCTGCTGACCTTGCTGGCCATGGTGTTGGCGATCGGTCTGGTGGTCGATGACGCCATCGTGGTGGTCGAAAACATCCATCGCCATATTGAGGAGGGCGCCACCCCCATCGAGGCCGCCCTGAAAGGCGCGCGCGAGATCGTCAGCCCGGTGATCGCCATGACCATCACGCTGGCTGCCGTCTATGCCCCCATCGGCCTGATGGGCGGGCTGACGGGAGCGCTGTTCCGTGAATTTGCCTTTACGTTGGCCGGATCGGTGGTGGTCTCGGGCGTGATCGCGCTCACCCTGTCGCCGATGATGAGCAGCCGCTTGCTGCACGCCAAGATGGGCGAGGGGCGGCTGGAACAGGCGCTGGAAAAGGCCATGCACGGCCTGACCACCCGCTATGACCGCGTGCTGGGCCGTACCCTGTCAGCCCGGGGCGCCGTGCTGCTGGCGGGCGCCGCGATCATGGGCGCCAGCGTGGTCTTCTTCACCGGAGCGGCCCGTGAACTCGCCCCGCAGGAGGACATGGGCTATGTCTTCGTCCAGACCAAGGCGCCGCAATATGCCAATGTGGATTACACCTCGTACTACAGCGGGCAGGTCGATGCGCTGTTCCGCAAAGTGAAGGAGTACGAAAGCAGCTGGTTCGACACCGGCGGCGTTCTGGGCGCGAACATCGGCTTTGGCGGCATCATCATGGACGACTGGTCCAAGCGCCACCGCAACGCCGACCAGATCCAGGCCGAGATCACCGAGAAGAGCGCTGCCGTCACCGGCGTCTATGCCACCGCCTTTCAGGATAGCCCTCTGCCTGCGGGCAGCGGCGGCCTACCGGTGCAGATGGTGATCCGCTCCGCCGATGAGTTCCCCGAAATCTACCGCACGCTGGAGGCGATCAAGGGCGCGGCATGGGGCAGCAAGCTGTTCGCCTTCGTCGACACCGATCTGGCCTTCGACAGTCAGGAGGCCCATGTCTCCATCGACCGCGCCAAGGCGGGCGAGCTGGGCGTCTCCATGGAGGAGATCGCCGATACGCTGGCGCTGATGGTGGGCGAGAATTACGTCAACCGCTTCAACTGGCACGACCGCTCCTATGACGTCATCACGCAGGTGCCGCAGGACAGGCGCCTGACGCCCGACAACCTCGGTGCCTTTTATGTGAAGACGCGCAGCGGCAGTCTGGTGCCCCTCTCCACCGTCGCGAAGATCGAAATCAACCCGCAGCCCAACAAGCTGCCCCAGTTCAACCAGATGAACTCGGCCACGATCTCTGCGGTGTTGGCGCCCGGCGTGACGATGGGGCAGGCGGTGGACTTTCTGAAGGCTCAGCCGCTGCCTCCGGGCATGAGCGTCGACTGGCTGTCGAACAGCCGACAGTATGTGCATGAGGGCAACCAGCTCACCGTGTCCTTCGCCTTTGCGCTGGTGGTGATCTTTCTGGTGCTGGCCGCCCAGTTCGAGAGTTTCCGCGATCCGCTGGTCATTCTGGTGACTGTGCCTCTGGCGATCTCGGGCGCGCTGGTGCCGCTGTGGCTGGGGTTCACCACGCTCAACATCTACACGCAGATCGGGCTGGTGACGCTGATCGGGCTGATCTCCAAACATGGCATTCTGATGGTCTCCTTCGCCAATGAGATGCAGCAGAGCCACGGTTGGGCCCGCGCCGAGGCGATCCGCCATGCCGCCGCTGTGCGCATGCGCCCGATCCTGATGACGACGGCGGCGATGGTGGCGGGACTGGTGCCCCTGCTCTTTGCCGGAGGTGCGGGCGCGGCGAGCCGCTTTGCCATTGGCATCGTGGTGGTGATGGGCATGCTGGTGGGCACGCTGTTCACGCTCTTCGTCCTGCCCACGATCTACACGCTGCTGGCGGGCGATCATCGGCGCAAGGAAACCACCCCGCCCACCGTGGAGACGCAAGAAGGGGAGATGGCCCATGCGTAAGAGCACCTTTGCGGCGTTTCTCGCCACGCTGTTAACCACAGCCTGCACGGTTGGGCCGGACTATCATCGGCCAGTTGCGGCGCTGCCAAAAGGCGGCCAGTTTGTGACCAAGGGGCAGGGCATCGATCCCGCCGCGCCTCTGCCGGATGATTGGTGGCGCCTGTACCGCGACCCGGTGCTCGATGGGCTGATCGCTCAGGCCTTTGCCGCCAACACCGATCTGCGGGTGGCGGCGGCCAATCTGGCCAAGGCGCGTGCCGTGCTGTCGGAAGCGCGGGTCGGGCGCCTGCCGTCCACCAGCCTTTCCGCAGGAGGCGGCTATGGCAACACCGTCAGCTTTGGCGGCGGGCAAGGTGGCTCGGCGCAGATCGGGGAGGGGCAGGGCTTTGGCAATGCCTCGGGTTCGCTGTCGTGGGAGGTCGATCTGTTCGGCCGCATCCATCGCAGCATCGAGGCCGCCCACGCCGATGCTGACGCTGTGGAAGCCGCGCGCGATGGCGTGCGGGTGCTGGTCGCCGCCGAGGTGACACGCTCCTATCTCACGGCCTGCGCACAGGGCCATGCGCTGGCGGTCGCGCGGGATTCCGCGCAGGTGGCGCAGCAAAACCTCGATCTGGTGACGGCTCAAGAAAAGGCCGGTTCCGTCGCGAATTTCGATGTGGAGCGCGCCGCCGCCGCCGCCGCGACAGCCCGCGCCGCTCTGCCTGCTTTCGAGGCGCAGCGGCAGGTCGCGCTTTTCGAACTGGCCGCGCTTCTGGGCCAGACGCCCGATGCCATTCCTCAGGCAGCGCAGGGGTGCGCACTCCCCCCCACCCCCGCCTCTGTGCTGCCGGTCGGTGACGGCGCTGCTTTGCTGCGGCGCCGTCCCGACCTCCGTGAAGCCGAGCGGCGCCTTGCCGCAGACACCGCGCGCATCGGTGTCGCCACGGCTGACCTCTACCCCAAGGTCAGTCTGGGCGGCTTCATCGGTTTTCTGCGCAGTGAGACGGTGAGGGGCAGCGATTCCCTCTCCTATTCGCTGGGCCCGGCGGTTTCTTGGTCTTTTCCCAACATCGCGGCTGCCCGCAGCCGGGTGAAACAGGCCAAGGCGCAGGGCGATGTCGCGCTGGCGAGTTTCGATGGCCGCGTGCTGACAGCACTGAAGGAAGTCGAACAGGCGCTGACCCGCGTGGACACCGGGCAAAAGCGCCTCGACGATCTGGCCGAGGCGCAGGCACGCGCCGAGCGGGCATGGCAGTTGGGTGATCGGCGTTACCGGGCCGGTTCGATCTCGCTGCTGGATATGCTGGTGGTGCAGGGGGCGATGCTCGATGCGCGAGCAGCTCATGCGGCGGCCTTGACCCAGTTGTCGTCGGACCGGGTCGATCTGTTCAAGGCGCTTGGCGGAGGGTGGCAGAGCGCGCCTTCCTGATCCTGTTATGTCGGGGCGGGCCTCTGCCGCCCGCCCCGGCAGTCAGGGGACGACATCGATGATGACCCTTTTGTAGCGGGTCAGGCGCGGGGCGCCGTGATCGGTCACCGCAAGGATGACATGGATCGTGCCTGTGCCGGGCGGCACGGTGCGGTCGGCCTTTACCGTCAGCCAGACCTTGGGCTGGTCGCTGTTCTGGATCGGCAGTTTTACGCCGCTGCTGTTGAAGCTCATGCTGCGGGTGCCGGGTTCCTCATAGACGAACCAGTCGTAGGAGAGCGCGTCGCCGTCGGGATCGCTCGACCCTTCCGCGCTCAGATCGACGCGCTGGCCGATATGGGCGGTGATGCGCCCGGGCGTGGCCAGATGCGGGACCGGCGGGTGATTGGCCTGAGCATAGGGCTTGATCGTCCAGTCCATGCGCGCGGCGAAATCATTCTGGAAGGCCGAGCGCCAGCGCCAGATCGTGGCATATTGGTCATCATGCCACTGGCCGTCATGGCCCAGCACTTCGTCTGTCGCGTCGGTCCAGATCGGGCGGCTTTCAGGGGCGAGGAACCATTTGCGCATCGGCGGCGTGTACAATTCATAACGGCCGCCCCATCCGCCCCAGTCGGGATGATCGGGAGCGTTGAGGCCGTTGCTCAGCAGATACAGGAAGGAGGGCGTGTCCCCCTCCATCTGATACTTCCAGTCGGGATATTCGTCGGAGAGCGGCCCCTTGCCGCGAATGTTGCGGTGGACCCATTCGTTGGTGACCAGCGCGGTGTCGCCCCCGGCGAAGCGGCCATGGAAGGTGTCGCCGCTGATGCCGATCCATGTCGATTTATGGAAGGTAGCGCCGGGGCTGACGATGTAGAACAGCTTTGGAAATTCGCGACGTATCCAGGGCCCGCTGTCGTCCTGATCCGAGATGGCATAGACGCGCAGCTTGGCCCCAAAGCGGTCGAGGTCTGCTTTCGAACGCGTCTGCCGGACCTTCCACAGCGCCTGAGCCAGCGTATTGGGCCCGCCCCAGACGGTGACCCACAGTGGCCTTGCGTCATCGCGATCCACGGCATGGATCAGCAGATCCGAGCCTTGCGTGTCTTTTCCGGCGCCGACGCCCGCCATGCCATCAAGGTTGGATCCTCGGGCGATCAGAGGCTGCAGGGTGGTGGCTGCGGGGAAGCCGTGTTCATGCTGCTCCAGATTGTCGCGCACCTTGCCGTAGGCGCTGACGACATGGCCGATCAGTTCGGGGAAGACGCCTTCGGCATTTCTGGTGGCAACCAGTCCCTCGATGTCGAACTGATTGGCATAGGTCATCAGGCGGACCATCGACATTTTGTCGTCAGGATCGCTGCCGATGTCGGTGGTGACGAAAAGGCGGATTTTTTTGGGGTGAGCGTCGGCTGTTTGTGCTGTCGCCGCTTGTCCCGCGATGGCGGCGCAAAACATGGCCGCCAAGACTATCCTCGCCAATCCCGCCATCATCCTCACCCGCGCTGTCTTGTTGTTGTCACCGGTGTCATTGTTCATACGTCCGGCGGGTGGGCGCTGCAAGCTGGCAATGATCCTTATGGAGAGGAGAGCGGACCTCGGCCCGCCCTCCCATCACGATCTTACTTCTCGGGGATGTTCTTGAGCTGCTGATCCACCGTCGGCATGTTCACAAAGGGCTTGCCCGCCTGATGCGCGGCCTGCTTGGCGGGGCTGTCGGGCAGAATGTCGTCGAGACGGTCGACGCGGTTGGGCTCGACCAGCCATTCCTGAGGGAAAGGCGACGCCCCGGTGCCCGAAACATTGCGACGCACCGCACCGATCGACTGGCGATCGGTGAAGGGGATCGCATGCTTGCCCTGGCGGTTGGCCAGCTGCTGGAACAGCGCCTTGCGCAGGGCGATCTTGTCCGCAAGATGCGAAGGATCGTCGGCCAGATTGTGCATCTCGGTCGGATCGGCGGCGATGTCGTAAAGTTCATCGCGGTCATAGATGCCGTGATACTGGATGTATTTGATGTTGCCGCGCGTGATGGCGAAAGTCGTGGGCGTTTCGGGGAAGCTCCATTCCCAGTAATATTCGTAGATGAAGTCGCTGGGCTTCCAGTCGGCAGGCTTGGTGCTGCCGTTGATCAGGCCCCAGGCGTTCTGTCCTTCGAACTGTTGAGGCATGGTCTTCACACCGGCGACATTGAGGAAGGTCGGCGCGAAATCCAGTCCGCGCACGCGTCCCGGATTGGTCACACCCGCAGGCACCGTACCCGGCTCCCACATCACCAGCGGCACGCGCTGAGAGGCCTCATAGGCGGCGCGCTTGTCGATCAGCCCATGGTCGCCGACCATAAAGCCATTGTCGCTAGTGAAGACGACCAGCGTGTCCTTCTCCAGATGGTTGGCCTTCAGATAGGCCATGATGCGGCCAAGACTGTCATCCACGCCCGAGAGGGTGCCGTAATAATACTTCAGATACTCCGTCATCTTCATGTCGGAGTTGTAGAAGAAATCGATGCCGTGCCAGGTGTTGCGCTGGTCATAGACCCAGCGCGGCTTGCCCTTGTAGTTCTCGGGCGTGTTGGCCCAGCTTGCAGGCAGGGTGAACTGCGTCTTGTCGTACTGATGCACATAGCGCGGCGGGGGCAGGGGGTCGGAATGCACAGCCTTATGCGACAGATAGAGGAAGAAGGGCTTCTTCGGGTCGCGCTCCTTTGTCAGCCAGTTCATGGCGTAATCGGTCAGCTCGTCGGTGATATAGCCCTTTTGCACCACCTCCTTGCCGTCGACATTGAGCATGTTGCTCTTGCCCGCAGCGATGGCGGCCGGGGGCAGGTCGGTCTGGGGGAAATAATGGCCCTGCCCCTTGAAGCTGACCCATTTGTTGAAGCCGGGGCGGGGAGCATCGGTGTCATTGCCCATATGCCATTTTCCGAAAAAGGCGGTCTGGTAGCCGACCTGTTGCAGATAGGCGGGGAAGAAGGTCAGCCCCTCTTCGGAGGAGTTGTTGTTGTCGACCACGCCATGATTGCGCGCGGTCATGCCGGTCAGAATGCTGGCCCGCGCCGGGCTGCACAGCGAGGAGGTCGTGACACCATTGGGGAAATAGGTGCCCTGCGCCGCCATCGCATCGATGTTGGGCGTGTGCAGCAGGCCTTTAGGCTGCAGAAATCCCATGCCGTCAAAGCGCAGATCATCGACCAGCACAAAGATGATGTTACGCGGATGCTGCGCGGCAGGCCCCGATGCGGGGGCAGGCGCCGTCTGTGCCAGCGTGCCTTGGGCGAACAAGGCTGCGGCGGCGAAGGTCGCGGCGGCGTTCAGCAAGGTTTTTCGCAGCAGAGGCATCGCGCAGGGTCCTTATGGTCAAAAGGCCGGGCGACGCCAGTGCGCCGTCCGTGAGGCAGGTCGATCATCAGGGCTGGCATCGGCGGTGGCATGAAGCATTCGAGCCAGCAGCACGCTGATCCGTGAATGCATCGTCCCCGTCCCGTTCCACCAGTTTCCCCGGATGCCCTCACAAAATACTATCGTTGGTATTTTGTCAAACTGAAAGGCTGGAGAGGCGATAGGATGCTGCCCTATCCACCCATCTTGTTCTATCGATGGTTCTGGCCTAGCGTGCCCAAATGCTGAACGATCCGACGCAAACCTCCCGCCGCACGCTGACAGGCGGAAGGTAACACCATGGCGACCATCAGGGATGTCGCGGCGCGCTCCGGGATCTCGGTCAAGACCGTGTCCCGCGTGCTCAATGGCGCCGAAACGGTGCGGCCCAACATCCGCGCCAAAGTCGAAAAGGCCATCCGCGATCTGCAATATCGCCCGGCTCTGGCTGCGCGGCAATTGGTGACGGGGCGCAGCTTCATCATCGTGCTGCTGGTGCCCGATACGGCGCATTGGTATTATTCGATGATGGTGCAGGCCATGGCGCAGGCCTGCCGCTCGGTGGGCTGGCATCTAGTCGTCGAGACCTTCGACCGTCAGGCGCTGGAGGAGGACGAGCATTGGAGCATCGGCCTCTCCTGCAACGCCGATGCGGTGATCGTGCTGCCGCCATGGTCGGATCATCCGCGCATGCTGCCCTCGCTCGAAAGGCTGGGCCTGCCTGCGGTGCGGATCGCCGGGCGCGTGCCGGGCTATGGCATGCTGCTCAAGGTGCATGACCGTGATGTTGCCCGCCAGTTGGTCGAGCATCTGATCGCGCAAGGCCATGAGCGGATCGCCATGATCGCACCGCCCTCGGATCGCCTGTCTTCGGAGGAGCGCCATCTGGGCTATCGCGATGCGATGACGGCGGCCGGGCTTGAGATCCCCGACGCCTTCCTCTTCCGCAGCACCATGCTGTTCGAAAGCGGAGCGGACGCCTTCCGCCAGTTGATGTCGCTGCCGGTGCGCCCCACCGCCTTTTTCGCGGTCAATGACGCGACAGCGTTGGGGGCAATGACCACCGCGCTGCGGCTTGGTTTCCGCGTGCCTCAGGACCTCGCTTTCGCCGGTTTCGACAATTCGCCCGAGAGCCGTTACGCCTACCCATCGCTGACCACGGCGGATCAGCCCTTCGAGCAGATCGCCCGCCGGGCGGTGCTGATGGCCATCGGTCGCGAGGAAGAAGTGGTGGAGGCACCCCGCCAGATCATCCTGCGCGAATCCAGCCAGATCGCCTGATCGTTACCCCCAGAAGCCTTCGGCAGCAGGCCAAAGCTGCCCATCGCGCAGCGGCATGGCGCCAGGGCGATCCTCGACCATCAGCATGGCTCCATCCAGATCGCAAAAATCTGATTGCGCCCCGATCAGCATGGCGGGCGCAATGGACAGCGAGGAAGCGGTCATGCAGCCCGTCATCACGCCAAAGCCCATCTCCCGGGCGGCGCGCAGCATGGTCAAGGCCTCGGTCAGGCCGCCCGCCTTGTCGAGCTTGATGTTGACCAGCTGATAGCGCCCGACCAGCGCGGGCAGATCGGCGGCGGTATGACAGGCCTCATCGGCGCAGATCGGCACCAGCGGGGTGATCGCGACCAGCGCCTCGCTTTGCGCGGCGGGGATAGGCTGTTCGAGCAGATCGACGCGCAGCGCTGCCAGTTCGGGCAGCATATCGGCCAGCAGGGCAGGCGACCAGGCCTCGTTGGGGTCGACGATCAGGCGGGTCTCGGGCGCGGCTTGGCGCACCGCGCGAACTTGCTCCAGTGGTGCCTGCGCATCGACCTTGATCTTGATGAGGGGCGCCTTACCCAGCGCCAAGGCCTGCGCCGCCATGGCCTCAGGCGTATCGAGCGTAACCGTCAGAGCGGTGGGCAGCGATGGGGGCAGGACGATGCCCAGCCGCTCGGCCACGCCGATGCCGGACAATTTCGCCTCCAGATCCCACAGCGCGCAATCGAGCGCATTGCGCGCCGCGCCAGGGGGAAGCAGGCCTTGCAGCTCGATGCGGTCCAGCCTTGTCCCGCGCAAAGGCTCAAGCTGCGCGATCACACTCTCGCAACTTTCCTGATAGCGGCCATAGGGCACGCATTCCCCGCGCCCGGTCACACCATCCTGAACCAGTTCGACCACCACCACATCGGCACTGGTCTTGGCCCCGCGCGAGATACGAAACGGGCGCGAGAGCGGCAGGCTCTGGCTGTAGATCGTCATCCGCGGCGTCATGTGGCGCTCAGCACGGTGCGGGCGCTGGCGTGCTTGTTCACCGCTTCGGCAGAGAACAACAGTGGCTGCATCTGTCCGGCGATCCATGGCGCATAAAGGTCCTGCCGATGCGGCGACCGCGGATCGGCGCTCTGACCCGGCAGGTTGAGGAACAGGCTGTTGTCCCAACCGCCCACATCCACCACCATCAGATAGCTGGCCCCGCCCGCCACATGGAAACTGCCGCCGGGCCGATACCAGCGGGCCATCACCGTGCTGGTGTCGCCCCCGGTGCCCGCCGTGTCGATGGGGGGGAAGGCCTTGGCGATGGCCGGAATGGCCGCCAGCGGATGGGTGATGGCCACCTTGTGCAGCCTGTCCCAGCGCCATGCGGAGGGATCATCGCCCAAAGCCTTGCGCGCGGCCTGCCATGCCTCCCCCAGCGCCTGATCGAGCATGGTCGCGCGCACCGCGGCAGGGTCTTGGCCGAGACGTGGATCGGGCTGCTCCAGCAGGGTGAGCAGCGCCTCGCTGTCCACCAGCGGCACCAGCTTGCGCAGGGCTTCGGGCACCAGCACCTCAAGCAGATGGTGCTGGATCGATGTCACCAGCATTTCGTAAAGCGCGGGCGCGCCCTTGTCGCCCGCGATTGCGCCATCCCAGCCGCGCAGCATCGCCAGCGCCAAACCAGCCTCCCCCGCAGCCTGAGCTGGCAACAGCGCCAGCAGGCGTCGCGCGGGCTCGGAATAAATGTCGTGCTGCAGGCCTACGCTGTCGGCGATGGTCTGGCGGGGCTTGGCGGGCAGAACGGCCTCGATGCGGTGATAGCGGAAAGGCGCCGAGAAGCTGTGCGCCATCGGGCCAGTGTAACCCTCGGGCACATTGTCCTGATTGGCCGAGGCGAACCAGCCCGCCTTGGGGTTCAGGATGCTGGGCATATCCTTCACGGCGCGGATAGTCTGCCAGTCGAAAGCGCCATCGCCGGGGACGGGCAGCAATCCGTTGTGGCTCTTGCGTTCAGGAGCATAGCCGATGGCGTGCCAGCCGGTGTTGCCGCTGGTGTCGGCGTAATGGAGGTTGGTCGGCGGCGGATGATGCGCGACGGCGCGGATCAGACTGTCCCAATCCTGCGCCAGATTGATCGCCACCATCGATCCCATCGTCGATCCGCCCTTGCCCAGATGGACGCTGGCAATCGCCACGGCGCGATTGCGGGCCGGATCGTGCAGTGTCACCGGCCCATGCACCGAGGCGCGCAGGGTGATCTGGCGCGGTGGGGCGCCAGCGATGGCGATGGTGTCGTCCAGCTTCTCGAACCTGCGCCAGCCTCCGTTGTGGCGGTATTGCTCGGGATCGGCGGGGTTGAGGGTGAGGATGAAGACATCCTCCTGATCGATATGGAAATTGGTGCGGCCAAAGGCGAAGCGGTCGGTATGGCCCTGCATGATGCCTGGCAGCCCCGGAGCACCCGCGCCGATCAGATCGAGCCCCGGCGCCGTCAAATGCGCGACATGGCGCGGCGCAAAGCCACCGATGCCGATATGCGGATCATTGGCCAGAATGGGCCGCCCGCTGGCGGTGTGCGATCCGGCCAGAGTCCAGGCGTTGCTGCCCGCATTGGCGTTGTCGGTCCGGCGCCCGGCCTCATCGACCAGCGTGCGGAAGGGCAGGCCTTTGGCGGCCTTGTGGAGGATGCCCAGATCCTCGGGTGAGATCGCGCCCAGATCGAGGTTCCGTGCTGGGGTAAAGGGCGCGGGCGGGCGCAGCGGGGCGCAGATCGCATCCAGATCAAGCCGCCCGGCATGGGCGAGAGCGGCGCGGCGGATCTTTTCCTCCAGATTGCCGACGGCGATGTCGCGCCCGGCCATCAACTGGCGGGCATCCCAATGCAGCGGGCGCAGCTTGAGGATGCCATATTCCAGCGGCAACAGGCCGGGGTCGGCCTCGCATTCGGCGATGCGGGCGTTCACACCGCTGACATAGGCTTCGAGGCAGCTGCGGGTTTCCTCGCCCAGAGCGGCCAGCTCGGCCTCCAGATCGCCGCGATAGCGCAGCAGGTGGGAGGCTTCGTCATGGTCCGCGAAGGGTGCGCCGAAGCTCTCGGCCAGGCGGCCCGTGCGGCGGCGATAGTCCAGATCGATGGCGAAGAGGTGGTCACGCGCCACCACATAGCCCTGACCGAAAAAGGCATCCGCCTTGCTCGCGGCGCGGATATGGGGGACGCCCAGATGGTCGTCGATGATCTCGATCGGGGCTTGCAGGCCGGGGATCTTGCGGCGCGCGGCAAGGGGCAGGGATCGGGCCAGAGCAGGGCTGCACATGACGGTTTCCAATGTTGCCAGAGCGATGGAAGAACGCAGGAGCCTGCGGCGATTGATGCGAAACATGAACAATCCCGGTGGTTGGAGCGCCCGGGCCAAAAGAGGGGGAGACCCGGACGCTCGCTTTCAGGGGGAACACAGGGATAGGGCCGCCTGCCCGCCCTGTGCTATGCTATTTGGTGGCAGCGGTATGCCGCCCGTCTATGGCTTAATGCGCGGGGCAGGCTTTGGGTGCCGGACGCAGCAACACCCGGCCTGCCAGAGTGCCGGTGTTGGCGTCGCTGTCCACCGTCAGGCGGCCGTTCACATAAAGCTGGCGCACACCCACGCTAAGTTCACGCGGATGGACGTAATCGGCGCGGGGCGCGTAATGGGTTGGATCGATCACTGCCACATCGGCATAGTAACCGCTGCGCAGATAGCCGCGATGGTCCAGCCTGTAGATATCGGCGGTGCGCCCGGTGGACTGGCGGATGAAGGTGGCCAGATCGATCACATGGCGTTTCTGCACATATTGGGCGTATTTCTCGGCAAAGGTGGCGAATTGCCGGGGGTGGCCGTCCGACCCGTCCGAACTGGTGACGACCCATGGCTGCTTCATAAACAGATCCACATCGGCATCGATCATGTTGAAGGAGGCGATGGCGCCGCCATAATGCTTGTCATCGCTGTTGGCGTCCTGCGTAATGATTTTCAGCGCGGCATCGAGGGGATCAAGGTGCCATGCCGCCGCCATCTGCTCCAGCGTCTTGCCGGTCCAGTCGAAGCCCGCCGAGATCAGCAGCATCTTGCCCGGACCACCCCGGCGGCGCATGTTCTTCTCCATTTCTGTGCGGATGCGGGCCATGGTGGGGGCATCGGCGAAACGCTCCAGCATCTTCTTTGCCCCGCCATCGACGGACCAGCCGGGCAACAGGGATGCCTCAAGGCTCGATCCTGAGGCCAGCCACGGATACTGATCAGCGGTGACATCCTGACCGGCTTTGCGGGCAGCTTCGATCATGGCGATAATCTTCGGCGCCTGGCCCTGCACATCGACGCCCAATGCCTTGATATGGGCAAAATGTACCGGCATGCCTGCCTCTCGCCCGATGCGCAGCACCTCCTGCACCGAGCCTTTCAGGCCGATGGTGTAGCTGGATTCATCGCGTTGATGCGTGTCGTAGAGGCCGCCGCGGATGGCCGCCTCGCGGGCGACGGCGATCACTTCCTCGGTCTTGGCGAAGCTCTGCGGGGGGTAGAACAGGCCGGTGGAGAGGCCGACCGCACCCTCGCACATGCCCTTGGCGACCAGCGCCTTCATGCGATCCAGTTCGGCGGCATCGGGGGCTCGCGCGTCCTGACCCAGCACGTGCTGGCGGACCGCGCCAAAGCCGATCATCGGCACCAGATTGGTGCCCACGCCCGCTTTGGTCCGCTGGGCAGCGTAATCGGCGATATCGGGCGTGCCATAGCCATCGACGCCCACCAGGATCGTGCTGACGCCTTGCCGCGTCCATGGCGCATTGACCCGCACTTTGGCATCGGGCGAGAGGATATAGGTGTCAGGATGGCTATGGGCGTCGATCAGGCCGGGGCTGACGATCATGCCTTTGGCGTCAACGGTTTGCGCGGCGCGCAGCGGGCTGTCCGGGCCGACATAGAGGATGCGGTCGCCCTTGATCGCCACATCGCCCACGAAGGGCTTGCCGGTGCCGCCATCGTAGATGGTGCCGCCTTTGATGATCACATCGGCCTGTTGTGCCGAAGCGGCAGCGCCGGTGAGGAGCGTGGTGGCCAGCATCAGGGCAGCGGTTTTGAGGCGTGTCATCGAAAGCGGGCCTTTCGTTAGAGCTATTGGCTGCGCGCCACGGCAGTGGTGACGGCCAGATTGGCACTGGCGCTGGCGACAGTGCGGGTCATATCGAGCAGCCGGTCGAAGGGCAGCACGAAGCCCACCACCAGCGCGCAACGCTCGGGCGAGACGCCCACCGCCGACATCACCGCGCTCAGCATAAAGAGCGAGGCTGCCGGGATCGGCGCCGTGCCGAAAGCGGCCAGAACGCCGGTCAGCAGCACGATGGCCAGCATCGGCAGATCGGGCGTGATCCCCAGCGCCTGAAGCGCGAACATGCTCAGCAGGCCGACATACAGCGCCGTGCCATCCTTGCCGATGCTGGCCCCGATGGGCAGCACGGTGGAGGCCACGGCGGGATCGACTCCAAGCCCCTCACGCGCCACCTTCAGCGCGGCGGGCAGGGTTGCGGCTGACGATGCGGTGGAGAAGGCCACCAGCAATGCCTCGGGGATGGCGCGGAAGAAGCGGGCGGGGCTCATGCGGCCCAGCGTGGCGACCAGCGGCGCATGGATCAGCAGCATCTGCGCCACCACGCCCAGCACCACCCCTGCCGCCAGCCAGCCCATATTGGCAAAGACCGCCACGCCGAATTTGGCCACCGCATTGCCGATCAGCGCCAACACGCCGAAGGGGGTGACCTCCATCACCAACCGCACCATCTGGAACAGCACCGCATTGGCCGAGCGCAGCCCATGCGCCATGGCGCGGCCTTGCCGCCCTGCCGTCATGGTGGCGAGCCCCAGCAGCACCGAAAAGAAGATGATCGCCAGCATATCGCCCTGCGCCAGAGCGGCCAGAATGTTGGTGGGGACGATGGCCAGCAGTTGCTCGCCAAGGCTGGGCGTGGGGCCCAGCGCATGGGGCGGCAAGCGCCCCAATTGCGCGCCCATGCCGGGATGCAGCACCAATCCGATCGCCATGCCCAGCGAGACGGCGCAGATGGTGGTCAGTGCAAACAGGCCCAGCGTGCGCGCCCCCACCGCGCCCAACCGGCGTGGATCGGCCATGGCGGCCACGCCGCTGGCGATGCTGATCAGTACCACCGGCACCACCAGCATGCGGATCAGCCGCATAAACAGGTCGCCGATGAAGGCGATGCCGCCCACAAAGCCCGGTGCCGTCAGCCCCAGAAGGATGCCCAGCAGCAGCGCCCCCAGCACGCGGACCCACAGGGGCCATGCCAGCCAGCGCTTGACGATCACCATGGCTTTTTGCTTCCTTGCCCACGCTCGTGTTTTGCGTGTCATCCCGCCTTGCCATCCATTTGACAAGGCCACGCTTTTGTCAGGCCGCTTTCACGCCCAGCAATTGGTCGAGAATGTCGCTGACGCCCATCGCATAGGGATCGGTGCAGGGCAGGCCCATACGCGTTTCGGTCTCGCGGCAAAGCCGGCGGGCGGCCTCGAGTTCCATCGCCGAGGTGTTGAGCGCAATGCCCACCGCACGGACATGCGGGTTGGTGAGGCGGGCAACGCGCAGATTGGCCTCAAGGCAGTCCTCCAGCGCGGGCAGGCCGTAATGGGGCAGGCCACGCATATGCTGGCGCGCGGGATCATGGCACAGCACCAGCGCATCGGGCTGGGCGCCGTGCAGCAGGCCCGTCGACACCCCCGCGAAAGAGGGATGGAACAGTGAGCCCTGACCTTCGATCAGATCCCAGCCGCCGTCATGGCGCTCGGGGCTGATCTGCTCAATGGCGCCAGCGATGAAATCGGCCACCACGGCGTCGAGTGGCACGCCCGATCCGGCGATCAGAATGCCTGTCTGGCCGGTGGCGCGGAAATCGGCGGCCACGCCCCGCGCGCGCAGGCCCTTTTCAAGGCACAGCGTGGTGTACATCTTGCCCACCGAGCAATCGGTGCCCACCGTCAGCAGGCGATTGCCCGCGCGCTTGCGGCCATTGCCGACGGGAATGGCGGGGCGTGGATCGCGCACGTCGTGCAACTGGCGGCCAAGGCGCTTGGCCGCTTCGACCAGTTCGGGCACATCCTTCAGGCGCTGATGCAGGCCTGAGGCGATATCGAGCCCGGCCTCCATGGCGGCGAGGGCATCGGCGATCAGATCCTCGCCCATGCGTCCCCCGGCATTGGCGACGCCCAGCACCAGAGTGCGAGCGCCTGCCGCCACGCCCTCGGCCAAAGTCTGGCGTTTCAGGCCGAGGGTCAGCGGGCAATCGTCGTGGCGGAATTCGCCAGTGCAGTCCTGCGGGCGGAAGGCGGCCAGACCTCGTGAGGTCTTGATGCCGATTTCGTCACGCGAATGGCCGATGTAGAGCAGATAGGGAGAAAGGATCATGGCGTGCCTGTTTGCGGGAAATTATGCAAACAAGCCTATCGAGCGGGCAGGGCGGGCACCAATAGCCTTGCGCCAGAACCCTATAGCCGCCGGTTATAAGGCGTCGATGATCGCGGCCAGCCTATCGAGAAAGTCGGTCATCGCCTGCGAGGGCGGGCGGCTCTGCAGGAAGACGGCGTTGATATCATAGGCAATCGCCGGTTGCAGCGGGCGATAGGAGAGACCTCTTTCGCGCGCCGCCTCGGCGGTGAAATTGTCGACGATGGCCATGCCGACCCCGGCTTTCACCAGCCCGGCAGCGACATAATAGGTGCGCGCCGACACCGTTTCCTGAAGCGTGACGCCCAGCCGCTCCATTTCGCCGGAAAGCAGCTAACCCAAAGGCCCTGCCTGAACGGGGCTGATAAAGCGTTGCCCGTCGAGGCTGTCGAGCGAGAGGCGGGGCGGTGCCTCGGGCATGTCCTCCTCGCGGTAGAGAACCACCAACTCGCCCTCACCAATCACGCGATGGGCGACAGGCGCGCCGGGGGGCACATGGAAGCTGATCGCCACATCGGTCTCGCGCTCATAGAGTTTGCGCAGGATCTCATCGTGATGCAGCGTCTGCAGGTCAAACAGCACCTCGCTGTGCTGCCGCAGATAGCTGGCCACCGCTTGAGGGATCAGATCCAGCCCCAGCGAGGGCAACGCCGAAACGCGCAGCACCGCGCCGCGTCCATCGCGCAGATTGCGGCTGGTCTGGCGCAACGAGCGGACCTTGTCATGCACCTCGGCCACTTCGGCGAAAAGGGCATGGGCGTCTTGCGTCGGCACCAGCCGTCCGCGCGTGCGCTGGAACAGTTCAAGGCCCAAAGTCTGTTCGGCATGGCGCAACACCTTGGAGACCGAAGGCTGCGAGACATTCAGCGCATTGGCCGCGGCGCTGACCGAACCATGGACATAGACCGCGTGAAAGATTTCGATGTGTCGAAAATTCATGAAGGCACCATGATTGACCCCAACTGGTCTGGCGTCAAGTGGTAGCTCTTCCCTTGCAAACGCCGGAATCCTGCACCTTATGCCCTAAGTCTATGGATAACCCAACAATAGGAACGGTCTGGGCGATTGACGGAAACCAGCGGCAGGTGCAGCCTGATACCAATTAGGGACCGGTTCGGAAGAATTAGGACCCCAAGATTGCAACATCATGACCGTGACCAGGCTCAACAGCAGCCAAGGCCATGGCATTGCGCACCGGGCGGCACCGACATGACCGCCCGGGCGCAAAGCAGGAGGGAGGCTGACTTGAAGGTGCAGGGAACATCACGCGTGCAGGGCTGGAATCCGCCATGGCTTATGGCGCCGTCAGCCTGTTACGAACATTGAGCATGGGGGCTCCAGAGATGAAACGAGCACATAAGCGCATGATTGCCAGCAGCGCGCTGGCGGTGGCCCTGGTATGGGGCCCCATGGTGGCCCAGGCGCAGGACAGCGCCCCGGCCAACAGCGACGAGCCCAAAGCCGAAGAGCAGGCCAACAGCGATATTCTGGTGACCGGATCGCGCATCGTGCGTTCGGGCTTCCAGTCGCCCACGCCGCTCAATGTGATCGGCGAGACCGAATTGCGCACCCAGTCGGTCAGCAACAATGTGGCCGATTTCGTCAACACCCTGCCCGCTGTGGCAGGATCGACGCGCCCGGCCAACTCGCGTCTGGCGATTTCATCCGGTCTGGCGGGCATCAATGCGCTCAACCTGCGCAATCTGGGCACGACGCGTACGCTGGTGCTGCTCGATGGGCACCGCTCGGTGGGGTCGGACATCACCGGCGACGTGGACGTCAACGATTTCCCTCAGGATCTGATCAAGCGGGTCGAGATCGTGACGGGCGGTGCCTCTGCGGCCTATGGCTCTGATGCTGTTTCGGGCGTGGTGAACTTCGTGCTGGATAAAGGCTTCACCGGCCTGCGCATGAATGTGGAATCGGGCTTCAACCAGAAGGGCGACGGCTTCAACTACAAGGGCAGCGTCGCGGCGGGCATGAAGTTTTCGGGCGGGCGCGGCCATATCCTGCTCGATGGCGAATGGGCGCGCAAGGACGGCATTTTCGACGCCAGCAAATACAGCTGGAACCAGAATGGCGACCGCTTGCTGACCAACCCGGCCTACTCGGCCACCAATGGACAGCCGCAATATCTGGTCGTGACGGGGGCTGGCACCAACAACACGCTGCCGGGCGGCATCATCAACGCTTCGACGGGCGCGACGGCCAATGCTTTGCGCGGCATCTATTTCGGCCAGAACGGCGCGGTGAACCGCTACAATTACGGCACCGTTTCGAACACAACTACCTCGGTGGGGGGCAATGCGGCGCTGGCTGACGGCAATCGCCGCATCGGGCTGGATGCTCAGGAAGACCGCCGGGGCGTCTTTGGTCGCACCAGCTTCGAAGTGTCCGACGCGCTCAACATCTATGGCGAGGCGTCCTACAACTGGCACCACACGGTGTTCAACGCGGGGCCTTCGCTGATCTCCTCGGCCACCTTGCAGGCCACCAACCCTTATGTGCAACAGACGCTTGGCAGCCTGCTGACCGGCACCAACTCCATCACCGTGGGCAGCTCCAATGCGGGCTTCCCCTATCGCATCAACGACAACACCCGCAGCGTGCAACGCTATGTGCTGGGCGGCGACGGCAAGTTCCAATGGCTGGGCAAGACCTTCCGCTGGAGCAGCTATGCGCAATATGGCGTGACCAACACGCATGAGATGGAACGCAACATCATCAACAACGCCAATCTGGCGCTGGCGCTCGATGCTGTTTCTGCTCCGGCAGGCAATGCGCTGGGCGTGGCGGCGGGGACGGTGGTGTGCCGCTCCAGCCTGACCAACACGGGCAATGGCTGTTCGCCGCTCAACATTCTGGGCACCAATGTGTCGAGCGCGGCGGCGCTGGGTTATGTGCTGGGCAATCCCTATCGCAACCAGACCTTCAAGCAGACCGTGGCGGAAGCCAACCTCTCGGTCGATCCTTTCAGCACCTGGGCGGGGGCGGTGTCGCTGTCCACCGGCTTTGCCTACCGGCGCGAGCAGGTCTCGGGCAATGTGCCCACGCAGTATCAGACCGGCTGGTCGGTGGGCAATTTCCTGCCGACCTTTGGCAGCTATGATGTGAAGGAAGGCTATGTCGAGACGGCCATCCCGCTGGGGCTGGGGCTGAATGTTTCGGGCGCGGCGCGCTTCACCGGCTATTCCACCTCGGGTTATGTCACGACCTGGAAGGGCGGCGCGACCTTCCAGCCGATCCATGACATCACCCTGCGCTTCACCCGTTCGCGCGACATTCGCGCGCCCAATCTGAGCGAAATCTATCAGGCGGGCACTTCGCGCACCAACACGCTCAACGATCCTTTCAACGCCAATGCCGTGACCACCTTCCTTGAGGTGACCACCGGCAACCGCAATCTCAAGCCGGAAATCTCCAGCACGCTCACCTTCGGCGGCGTGGTGCAGCCGCGCTTTATTCCGGGGCTGAGCCTTTCGACCGACTATTACGACATCAAGATCAATGGCGCGATCGGTCAGGTCTATTCGCAGGAGATCCTCAACCGCTGCTACAACGGGCTGACCGACTATTGCTCGGCGATCACGCGCACGCCCAATGGCACCACGCAGCTGACGGTGAACCTCAGCCCCTTCAACTTCTCGACCATCCATGCGCGCGGCATCGATTTCGAGGCCAGCTACCAGTTGCCGCTCAGCCGCATTTCGCTGCCGGGTGAACTGTCGCTGCGCGGCATGGCGACCAAATATCTGAAGGATTACATCAACAACGGCATCGACCGCCCCATCGACTATGTCGGCTCGATGAGCGATGGCGTGCCGCAGTGGATCTATCGCTTCGCCGCGACCTATACGCTCAAGGACTTCACCAGCGCGCTGGTGGTACGCGGCGTGTCGCCCGGCACGATCAGCAACACCTATGTCCAGTGCAGCAGCGGCTGCCCGGCCAGCACCACCTCCTACCCCACCATCGACCAGAACCATGTGGGCGGGGCGACCTATCTGGACCTCTCGCTCTCGCGCAAGGTGCCGATCGGCAAGTCGTCGCTGGAGGTCTATTTCAACATCAACAACCTGCTCGACAAAGACCCGCCGATTGTCGCCAGCGGCGGCCTGTCGACGACCGGCAGCTATTTCGATCTGTTGGGCCGCAGCTTCCGCATGGGGCTGCGCTTCCAGCTCTAGGCTTTTCGGACGGCTGGCCGAAAACAGGCCGGGTCACCGCAGGAGGGTGGCCCGGCCTTTGTTCGTTTGACGTATCGGATCAGTTTTGCGCGAAGGCCGCGATCACCGCATCGCCTGTGGCGGGGCGCAGAGTGAAAATACCACTGTCGACATGGCGCGTGGGGTGGACGCGGTTGGTCAGCAGTGTCCAGGCGAGGCCCTTCTCGAAATCCACCCAGAGCCCGGTGCCCGTAAAGCCTGTATGGCCGATGGTGGCGCGTGAGCAGGCGTCACCACCTGACCAACCCGGAAACGCATGCTCCCACCCGGCGGTGCGGTGATGGGCATAGGGGGTGCGGATGGCCGAAAGCCCGGCCTCTGACATGCCCGAGCCGTCGAGCAGGCTCAGCGCGAAATCCAGCACGCCATCGACCGTGCCGAAGAGGCCGGCATGGCCCGCTGCTCCGCCCAGCGCATAGGCGTTTTCATCATGCACCTGCCCCTTCATGATCCGCCCGCGCCACATGCAGCGCTCGGTGGCCACACTCATCGCCGGGTTGGGGCGGAAGGTGAGCCCTTGGGGCAGGGGCAATGCGTCGAAAGGCTGGCCGGTGATGCGCTCGATGGCGATGCCCAGCAGGATATAGTTGATGTCCGAATAGACCGGCGGCCCGGCCTTCCATTCGCGCTGCAGCACAAAGGCCTTCAGCCGCGCCGGATCATCGCCATAGGTGTAGATCGGCTCGACGGCGGGGAAATGGGTGTGATGGGTCAGACAGTCGCGGAAGGTGATGTGGCGTTCGGGCGCGTTCAGCACATCGTACTGCCGCAGATCGGGGATGGCGGTGATGATTGGAGCATCCAGATCGATGCGGCCCTCGTCTGCCAGCTTCAGCACGGCGGTGGTGGTGGCGATCACCTTGCTGACCGAAGCGAGATCGAACCAGTGTTCGCGGGTTAAAACCTCGGCCTCGGGTTCGCGCGCGGCAAGGCCTGCCACACGCACCGCGCGGGTGCCGTCGGCGCGCACCACGCCCAGCGTGGCACCGGGGATCAACCCCTGCGCCACGCTGGCGGCGGCGGGGGCGAAAGCAGCGTCGATCATCGTGTCATTCATAGGTCTGTGGCCACTCGCGGTTTGAGGCGGGCAAGAAAGGGCAGGAAGATCAACGGCGCCAGCGTCAGCGTGCCCGAGATGATGAAGATCCCGTCATAGCCGATCACCTTGGTGAGGGCTCCGGCGGCTCCGGCAATCAGGCGGGGCAGCAGAAAGGCGAAACCGGAAAAGAAGGCATATTGTGACCCGGCATAGCGTGGGTTCACCAGCAGCGAGAGATAGACGACAAAGACCGTGCCCTCGAAACCATGGCCGAACTGCTCCAGACCGGTGGCGACATAGAGCACCCAGGGCTCCACCGGCATATGGTAAAGCCAGACGAAACTATAATTGCCGATGGCTGACAAGCTGGCCCCGATCGTCAGCGAGAGGCCATAGGGCCAGCGCGTCACCATCCATCCGGCCAGCGCCACGCCCGCCATGCTGGTGACCAGCGCCACCCAGCTGTCGGCCAGCCCCACCTGCGTCAACGTATAGCCCACCGCATTGACCAGCGGCTTGGACATGTTGAGCGCCAGCACATCGCCCATGCGATAGAAAGCGACAAAGCCCAGCAGCACCATGGAGCCATAACCAAACCGCCAGAAGATATCGACATAGGGCCCCACCGCAGCAGAGCGGCGCAGCGGCGCCTCAGGCCCCATGCGGCGGATTTTCGGCAGGGCCAGCGCCATCAGCACAAAGGGCAGCAGGGCGATCACCAGCACGGGGGTGGTGACATTGCTCTTCGCGCCGATGCCGAGATGCTCGGCCATGGCCAGAACCGGCCAGCCAACAGCTGCGACCAGCACCGCGACCGCAACATAGGCGACCAGCGTGGCGATGGCCCCAACGCCCAGTGCGTTCCAGCGGCTGCGCGTGGTGGCGTGCTCATCGGGAGCGGTGATCGCCACCAGCGGGAAGGCACAGCAGGCCGTCACGGCAATGGCGAGATAGGCCAGAGTCCAGCCCCAATGGTCCGCGATGATCAGCGTACCCGATCCTGCCGCGACCATGGCGGATCTGTATCCCCACAGATTGGCCGCCGAGAGCGGGCCCTGACGCGCCGCATCGGGCGCCAGTTCCACACGCCATGCGTCGGCGGCGATTTCCACCGTGGTGGTCCAGAAGGCCAGCAGCACGGCCCAGAAGGCGGTGAGGGCCAGATTGCGGTCAGGATCGGCCAGCGCCAGCCCGACAATCGAGATGCCGATGCCCAATTGCGCCAGCATGATCCAGCCGCGCCTCAGGCCCCAAAAGCGGGTGAAGCCCGGCGCGGCAAAACGGTCAAGCAGCGGCGCCCAGGCGAATTTGAAGGTTGGCAGCAAGGAGACCCAGCCGAAAAAGCCGATGATCGTCAAATCCACACCATGCCGCGCCAGCCGCAGAAACAGCACCGTGGCAAAGAGATAGAAGGGCAACCCCGCCGAAAAGCCCAGCACGGCGAAGAGCGCCATCAGGCGCCGGTTATGCGGGGCTTGCGAAACGACGGTATCGGGCACGGACAACACTCTCCCCGGCGACAGCGGGGCAGGGGGCGTTCCCTCATGCCGCAACTGATCCTTGTGACGATAGGGCCTTGTCCGGCGCGCGCAAAGCATTGCCGAACAAGGTTCTACCACGATTGGCGACTATGCCATGGCCGGGCCCGCCTGCCTATATAGATGGCGGTTATGGGCTTATATCCTGCTGCGCTTTCCACGCCGAGAAAGCCCATTGAAAAGCCATATGCCCAGATATATATCATGCTATATAGATTCGGAGCGTATGATGGCTGACGTTTTGCAAGATTATGGTGACCTGTTTCTGGGCAGCCGCCTCAAGCGGTTGGCGGAACGCCTGCAAGCCGATGCGGCGCGCATCATTCGCGAGGCGGGGCTGCCCATCCAGCCGGCCCAGTTCCCCATGCTGGCGGCGATCCATCGCTATGGTCCGATCACCATCGGCAAGGCGGTGGAGGTGCTGGGCATCAGCCAGCCCGTGGTCACCCGCACGCTGAGCGGCCTGATGGAGATGGGTCTGCTGGAAACCACCCGCGATGGCGCCGACCAGCGCCAGAAGACCATCCGCTTTACCAGTGCGGGTCAGGCGCTGATGGCTCAGGCCACGGTAACGGTGTGGCCGCGTGTAGATGCGGCGGTCAAAACCTTGTGCGAGGGGCTGGATGGCCGTTTTCTCGACCAGGTCGCCCAGATGGAGCAGGCGCTGGATCAACAATCGCTGGAAAGCCGGGTGCTGTCGCTGCCGCCCGCGCTAACCATCCGCCCCTATGCCGATGATCTGGCCGAGGCCTTCTATCGGATCAACGCCGAATGGGTGAACGCCATGTTCACGCTGGAGGAGAATGACATCCAGATCCTCACCCGCCCGCGCAAGCTGATCATCGAGAACGGCGGCGAGATCCTCTTTGTGGAGGCGCCCGATGTCGGCGTGATCGGCACCTGCGCGCTGATCCGCATGGAAGACGGCGTGTTCGAACTCACCAAGATGGGCGTGAACGCAGCCGCGCGTGGGCGCAAGGCGGGCGAATTCCTGCTGGCCGCCACGCTGGACCGGGCGCGTGCCATGGGCATCGAAACGCTCTATCTGCTGACCAACCGCAAATGCGAGGCGGCGATCCACCTCTATGAAAAGCTCGGTTTCGTCCATTCCGAGGAGATCATGGAGCGCTATGGCAAACGCTATGAGCGCTGCAATGTGGCGATGATCTACCGCTGGTAGCACGCGATCAGGTCGGACCACCTGCCAAGAGCAGCGCCGAATGCGCCAATGCGACGCGCTGCTTCGGGCATTTTCAAAGACTTCGACAGTCTCTGCTGGTGACAGCGAACATACATGCTGCTGACCGAACAAAGAAATCAACTCGTTAACAGATGAGTCATGTGTCGGGTGCCGTTTGAGCGAAATTGTCGTACGACAATCATTGTTGTCAGCAGTCACCCCGAGGCCTTTCCGAGATGAATACTCTGTTCATTATCGCGCGAACTGAGTCGCGAGGGTCATTTGCAGGCGGGCGTCTACACGGCTCGCCGCATGTGAACGTCATTTCATCCAGGAAACCCTGCAATCGGCGGGAGCTTAATCTGCGAGACAGAATTGGACAGACAAGACGATGAACAGAATTTGAGAACAGAGTTACACAAGGAGCCTCGTTATGCGTGTCATGTCCAAGAAAGCAGGAATTCTCGCGCTGCTCGCGATCGGTACCTTGCCGATGGCGACCAGCTCTTTCGCGCAGCAGCAGGATACCGCCGCCGTGCCGTCCAATGCGGCCAAGGGCGACATCACCGTCACCGGTGAGCCCGCGCCCGATATGTCGAAGCTGCCGCAGGGCCCGGAGATCAAGGGTTTCATCTCGGCCCGCAATGCAGACAAGCTGCAGGTGACCGCGCCTGACGGCACCAAGCAGGTCGTCGGCGTCAATGAAGGCACCGTCATCAAGGCCAGCAAGGGCCTGTTCGGCAGCAACAAGCTGGCCACCGCCTCGCTGATGAACGGTCTGCCGGTGACGGTGAAGACGGTGCAGGGCCCCGACGGCACGCTGCTCGCCAGCCAGATCAATCTGCGCAACGGCGACATCAAGACCGCCAACATGATCCACAACGGCACCGATCAGCGCTTTGCCGCCAATGAGCAGGCCACCGAAGCGCTGCGTGGCCGCATGGGCGACATCGACAAGTACAACATCAAGAGCACGATGAATGTCCACTTCGACACCGGCAAGGCCGTGCTGTCGGCTGAGGACAAGAACCAGCTGTGCCAGACGGCCACTCAGGCTGAAGGCACCGAGAATGCTCTGATCCTGGTGGTGGGCTACACGGACTCGACCGGTAGCGACGACACCAATCAGGCGCTGAGCGAAAAGCGCGCCAGCAGCGTGATCCACTATCTGCAGCAGGCCTGCCACTGGAAGCCCTATCGCATGCTGACCCCGAGCGGCATGGCCACGGCTGACCCGGCTGCCAGCAATGATACGCCCGAAGGCAAGGCGCAGAACCGCCGCGTTTCGGTCAACATTCTGGTCAGCAAGGCTGTCGACGTCAACGGCGCGTAACCTTCGCACCGGGCCGGGCTGTTACGCAGCCCGGCGGATGGCACAGACATAAAAAGCAGGGCGAGTGGTTTCTCGTCCTGCTTTTTGTTTGAATGGCGTGCGATGCAGGCATGGAATCTCGTAATTCCGAGGTTTTGATTGCCTCTGCCGGTTACAAATACCGATATATCCAGTGAGTTAATGGGTTAATTGCTGCACTGGCTTTGCGTGATTGCGATGCACTGCATGTTGCATTTAATGCAATAAGCAGCAATCTTTCGTTACAAAGCAGCAAGCAAGCGGACAAGCCTCGGCCCTAGCGTGGCCAGATCGGCATCGGCCCACCCGATGTCTGGATCACATCCGAGGCTCATTCATGAATTCCTCTGCCGGTTTCGGCATGTCGGCGGCGCGCTGGTGCACAGCTCTGCTGCCTTTTCTGGCGCTGGTCTGCGCCGATGCGGCCATGGCCGACGAAGCATTTCCTCTCGACAGGCTTGAGTCGTTGGCGCGATCCAACCCCGCGCTGCGCGCCGCCGCGACCGAGATCGACGGCGCCCGCGCCGGCGTCCAGACGGCCCGCGCCTACCCCAACCCCGAGGTCGAATATATGGCCGGGTCGATGAATTATCGCCCCTATGCCAGCGGTATTTCGGGCGCATCGGACAGCTACAGCGTCACGCAGCCGCTCGATCTGCCTTTCCGCCGCACGCCGCGCATCGCCGCTGCCCGCGCCGGGCTGGCGGCGAGCAAGGCGGGCTATGCCGCTGTCGAGACCGACTGGATCGCCGATCTGCGCCTCGCCTATTTCGGGGCTTTGCGGCGCACGGCGGAAAAGGCCAATGCGCAGATCGATCTCGATCTGATGCAATCGGTCTATGCCAAGATCCATCTGCGGGTGGAGCAGGGCGACGCCCCGCGCATCGAGCTGATCCGCGCCGAGGCCGATCTGCTCAATGTGCAAAAGGCGGCGCAGGCTGCGGCACTGCGTGAGGATCAGGCGCGGCTGCAGTTGCGCTCGCTGGTCGGCCCCGATCTGCCCGAGGATTTCGCTCTGACCGGCAAGCTGGATGCGCCTTTGCCGCTGCCTTCGCTGGGTGTGTTGCAAGAGCAGGCTCTGGCCGCCAACCCCTCGCTGGCCCGCGCCCGCGCCGAGGTCGAGCAGGCCCGCCACCGTCTGGATTATGAGGAATCCGGGCGTCTTCCAGTGGTTTCTTTACGCGCCACGCGTGAGGCGGATCGCGAAATGCGCCAGACCCGCGTCGGCGTCACCGTCTCGATCCCGCTGTGGGACCGCAAGCTGGGCCCGGTGCATGAGGCCGAGGCCAAGCGCAGTCAGAGCGATCTGCAGCTCACCGCGCGCACCTATGCCATCAAGCAGGAAATGGGCATCGCCTGGCGCCAGTATGAGGTGGCGCAGACGCAGGTGGCGGCACTGGAAAACGGCCTGATCGCCCAGACCCGCGCCGCCGTGAATGTCGCAGATGCCGCCTATAAGGCGGGCGAACGCGGGCTGATCGACGTGCTCGATGCCCAGCGTGTCTATCGCTCTGCCCGCGCCGATTTGATCGCCAGCCGTTACGAACTGGCCGCCGCCTGGGTGGATATCCAGCGCCTGGTCGCCGTTCCCGACACTCTTCCTGCCCGGAACACCCCATGAAAAAAGCCCTGCTGCTGCGCACTTTGCTGCTTCCCCTGCTTCTGAGCGCTTGCGGCGAGAAGGCCGAAAAGCCCGAAGCCAAGGCCCCCGTCGACCCGATGCTGGTGAGCGCCACCCCCGATCTGGCCAAGCGCCTGCGCACTGCCGTGGTGGGCGAGGCACCGGTGTCGGAAACGCTGCGCGTCGCCGGGCAGATCGATTTTGACGAGAACCGCGTGGCGCGCATCGGCGCCACCGTGACGGGCCGCGTTTCGGCGATGCCGGGGCAGATCGGGGCGCAAGTCGGGCGAGGGGCCGTGCTGGCGCAGATCACCAGCACCGATCTCACCACGCAGCAGCTGGCCTATGTCCGCGCGCGTTCAGCCTATGAGCTGAACCGCCGCAACGCCGAGCGTGCCCGCACCCTCTTCGCCGCCGACGTCATCAGCGCGGCCGAACTGCAGAAGCGCGAGAGCGAATACAGCGTCTCCTCCGCCGAGATGCGCGCCGCCGCCGACCAGCTTCGCCTGCTGGGGTTGAGCCATTCGGCCTTGGGCAGTCTGGGCCGTGGGACGGTCAATTCGGTCTCGCAGGTCACCGCGACCATGAGCGGCGTTATCGTGGAGCGGCATCTGGCGCTGGGTCAGGTGGTGCAGCCTTCGGATCAGCTTTTTGTGGTGGCCGATCTGTCCAAGGTCTGGGCGGTGGCTCAGGTGCCCGAACAGCAGGTCCATCTGGTCAAGCTGGGCGAGAATGTCACCATCGAGATCCCCGCGCTGGAGGATGAGAAGCGCAGCGGCAAGCTGGTCTTCGTCGGCCATACGGTCGACCCCAAGACGCGCACCGTGCTGATCCGCACCGAGCTGGACAACAGCAAGGGCGACCTCAAGCCCATGATGCTCTCGACCATGCTGGTGCAGGGGCAGGCGCGGCCAAGGCTGGTGGTGCCCGCCTCCGCGGTGGTGCGCGAGAACAACGCCGATTACGTTTTCGTGGCCGAAGGCAAAGGCAGCTACCGCCTGCGCGCCGTCACTTTGGGGCATGAGGAGGCAGGCAAACGCGCCGTCGAGTCCGGCCTGAAGGCGGGCGAGACCATCGTGGTCGATGGCGGCTTCCACCTCAACACCGAGCGCAACCGTCAGGCGACCGAAGGCTGATGCTCCAGAGCCTGATCCGCGCCGCGCTCAAGCAGCGGCTGATTGTCGTCGTGGTGGCGCTGGTGCTGCTGGGCTTCGGTTTTTCCGCCGCGCGGCAATTGTCGGTGGACGCCTTCCCCGATGTGACCAATGTGCAGGTGCAAATCGCCACCGAAGCCATCGGCCGCAGCCCCGAAGAGGTGGAGCGCATGGCCACCGCCCCCATTGAGGTCGCCATGACTGGCCTGCAGGGGTTGGAGGAGATGCGCTCGCTCAACAAGCCGGGGCTGTCGCTGATCACCCTGGTGTTCAGCGAAAAGACCAGCGTTTATTTCGCCCGCCAGCTGGTGATGGAGCGTCTGGCCGAACTGGGCCCGAAGCTGTCGCCGGGCATCGCGCCGGTGCTGGGGCCGGTTTCGACCGGGCTGGGCGAGGTCTATCAGTACACGCTCGACAAGGCGGGCGAAGAAGGCCGCACCCTCAGCCCCGAGGAGCTGACCAAGCGCCGCATCGTGCAGGATTGGGTCGTGCGCCCGCTGCTGCGCTCGACGCCGGGCGTGGCGGAGATCAACTCGCAGGGCGGCTATCCGCGCCAGTATCAGATCATGGTCGATCCTGACCGCTTGCGGCACTATCAGGTCAGCGTGGCCGATGTGTTTCAGGCCGTCTCGCGCAACAATGCCAATGCCGGGGGCGGCGTGCTGCCGCAATTCGCCGAGCAATATCTGATCCGCGGGCAGGGCCTTGTCAAAAGCGAGGACGATCTGCGCGCCATCGTCATCCGCGAGAATGCCAGCCAGCCGATCTATCTGCGCGATGTGGCGCAGGTGGCGATTGGCGCGGGCACGCGTGAGGGCGCCGTCATCAAGAACGGCACGGCCGAGGCCGTGGGCGGCGTGGTGATGATGATGGCGGGCGGCAACGCCAAGCAGGTCGTCAGCCGCGTGAAGGAGAAGGTCGAGGAGATCAACGCCAAGGGCATGCTGCCCGATGGTCTGAAGATCGTGCCCTATTACGACCGCTCCGAACTGGTCGATGCCGCGCTGCATACGGTGACCAAGGTGCTGCTGGAAGGCGCGGTGTTGGTGGTGGTGATCCTCTTCCTGTTTCTGGGGGATATCCGCAGTTCGCTGATCGTGTTGGCAACCTTGATCCTGACGCCGCTGCTGACCTTCCTGTTTATGAACTGGCTGAACATTTCGGCCAATCTCATGTCGCTCGGCGGTCTGGCCATCGCCATCGGCCTGATGGTCGATGGATCGGTGGTGGTGGTCGAAAACGCCTTCGCGCAATTGGGCGAGGCGGCCAACAAGGGCCAGCCCAAGGCACGCATCATCCTCAATGCCGTGGTTGAGGTGGCAACGCCGGTGATCTTCGGCGTGGGCATCATCATTCTGGTCTTCCTGCCGCTGATGACCCTGGAAGGCATGGAGGGCAAGATGTTCGCCCCGCTGGCCTTCACCATCGCCATCGCTCTGGCCATTTCGCTGGTGCTGTCGCTGACGCTGACGCCGGTGCTTTCCACCTATCTGCTCAAACCCCCGGCGCATGAGGGCGATCACGACACCAAGGTGATTGCCTGGATGAAATCCCGCTACACGCGCATGCTGGGCTGGACCTTGGGCAATGAGCGCAAGACGGTGCTGATCGCGCTGGGCGGCTTCGTCTTCACGCTCTGCCTGTTCCCCTTCCTCGGCACAGCCTTCATCCCCGAGATGAAGGAAGGATCGATGGTGCCGGGCATCAACCGCGTGCCCAACATCTCGCTCGACGAATCCATCCGCATCGAGATGGAGGCGATGAAGCTGGTGATGCAGGTGCCGGGTGTGAAATCGGCGGTCTCGGGCGTGGGACGCGGCGAGAGCCCTGCCGATCCGCAGGGGCCGAACGAGTCCACCCCCATCGTCAGCCTGAAACCGCGCAATGAATGGCCCAAGGGCTGGAACCAGGACGATATCGCCGACGCCATGCGCGAGAAGCTGGCGAAAATCCCCGGCATTCAGGTGGTGATGGCCCAGCCCATCTCCGACCGCGTGGATGAGATGGTGACGGGCGTGCGCTCCGACATCGCCGTGAAGGTCTTCGGCGACGATCTCGATCAGCTCAAGACCACCGCTGAGGCCATCGCCCGCGTGGGCCGCTCGATGCAGGGCGCCGAGGATATCCGCATCGAGAAGATTTCCGGCCAGCAGTACCTCTCCGTCGATATCGACCGGCAGGCGGTGGCGCGTTACGGCCTCAACGTCACCGATGTGAACGATCTGATCGAGACCGCCATCGGCGGCAAAGCGGCCACCGAAATTTTCGAAGGCGAGCGCCGCTTCCCCGCCGTGGTCCGCCTGCCTGCCGAGGACCGTTCCAGCATTCAGTCGATTTCCGACCTGCTGGTCTCCACCCCCGGAGGCGCGGCCGTGCGACTGGCCGATGTGGCGGACATCAAGGTGGTCGACGGCCCGGCGCAGATCAGCCGGGAGAGCGGCAAGCGCCGCATCGTCATCGGCATGAATGTGAAGGGCCGCGACCTTGGCGGCTTCGTCGCGGAACTGCAGAAGAAGGTCGATGCCCAGATCAAGGTACCCAGCGGCTATTACCTCGAATGGGGCGGCCAGTTCCAGAACATGCAGCGCGCCATGGGCCATCTGATGATCATCGTGCCGATCACCGTGGCGGCGATCTTCTTCCTGCTGTTCATCCTGTTCAACTCGCTGCGTCTCGCCACGCTGATCATCACCGTGCTGCCCTTTGCCTCGATCGGCGGCGTGATCGGGCTGTTCGTTTCGGGCGAGTATCTCTCGGTCCCGGCCTCGGTGGGCTTTATCGCGCTATGGGGCATTGCCGTGCTCAATGGCGTGGTGCTGGTCAGCTACATCCGCAAGCTGCGCGATGAGGGCATGGATGTCCGGGAAGCCGCAAGGCAGGGCGCCACCATGCGCTTCCGCCCGGTGATGATGACCGCGACGGTGGCCTTGCTGGGGTTGGTGCCCTTCCTCTTCTCCACCGGGCCGGGGTCCGAGGTGCAGCGCCCTCTGGCCATCGTGGTCATCGGCGGGCTTATCACCTCCACCTTGCTGACCCTGCTGGTCCTGCCCACCATCTACCGCTTCTTCGACAGCGAACCGCTCGAAGCCTGAGAGGAACAAGCGATGTTCGAGATCAAGGCCGTCATCCGCCCCGCCAAGCTGGATATCCTGCGCACGGCTCTGCGCCAGTTGCCCCAGTTCCCCGGCATGAGCGTCATCAAGATCGATGGCTGCAGCGCGCCATGGGTGGAGCAATCCGAACCGGCGGGCATCAAGCGCGACCTGCTCGACTACACCCCCAAGGTGATGGTGGTGATGGTCGCGCCCGAGGATGTGGTGGGGCTGCTCTGCGACACGATCCACCGCGTCGCCCACACGGGTCGCGTGGGCGACGGGCTGATCTGGACCATACCGGTCGAGCGTTTTGTCCGCATCACCGCCCCCGCCGATTAGGCATGGGCGTGGTGTTTATGGAACGCGCCGCCCGGTGAGCACCTGAAACAGGATCACCACCAAAGCGATCACCAGCAGCAGATGGATCAAGCCACCGCCGACAGGAACCACAAAGGCGCCCAGCGCCCAGAGAATGACGAGCACCACCACGATCGTCCACAACATGATCTATCTCCCATCAGATGTCATGAAGGTGAAAGGCTTCGGGGTGGGCTGAGGTTCCATCGGCCCCGCCGCCCAACGCGGCAGGACCGATGAAATAGAGCCTTAGCGGGTGCCTTCGCCGCCCTTTTCTTCCTCGAAGGTGACCGCGACATCGCCATTGGCCGAAAGCCGGACCTTGTCGCCTTCCACCTCGGCCACAAGTCCGCCCGAGATGTAATGGTGGTGATCGTGATGGGCGCCGCTGTCCGCCTTGATCAGCTTGATGCGGTCACCTTCGACCCGGTCCACCGTGCCGACATGAACGCCGTCGGCGCCGATGATGTCCATATGTTCCTTGACGTGATCGAGATTGGCCATGATTCTCTCCATGCTTGAGGGGCATGGAGGGAACGATCAAAAGCCGCGACGGTCCCGGCAAAGCGGAAAAAAGACCATCGGCGATCCGCGCAAGGCCGCACCATTCAGGGAGCCTCTGGCGCTTTCACGTATTGCAAAGCTGATGCTTGCGATCTCTTATCCCCTGCTGCTGCTGATCATCGGCGCCCTGCTGTTGCTGGGAAGCTGGCTGCCGATGTTGCTGCGCGGGCTTCCGCTGTCGCTGCCGATGCTGTGTCTGCTTGCCGGTTATGGCCTGTCCTTCACCTCGCTGGTGACCTTGCCTGCCGCACCGCTGGGCGGCGGCGACGGGGCCGAGAAAATCAACGAGATCATCGTCGTGCTGGCCCTGATGGAAGCAGGCTTGCGGCTCGACCGACGCTTTGGCCTGCGGCGATGGGCTTCGGTCTGGCGCCTGCTGCTGGTGGCCATGCCGGTGACCATCGTGGCGCTGCTCTTGCTTGGCCATTATGCGCTTGGCTTTGGCTGGCCGGCCTCCCTGCTGCTGGCAGCGGCTCTGGCGCCGACGGACCCGGTGCTGGCTGCCGATGTCCAGACCGGCCCGCCCGGTTCGGGCGACGATGGCGAGACGCGCTTTGCTCTGACGGCAGAGGCGGGGCTCAACGACGGACTGGCCTTTCCCTTCATCCTGCTCGCACTGATGATGCAAAAGGGGCTTGCGGGCTTTGGCCACTGGCTGGTCGTGGACACCATCGGCGACCTGGCGATCGGGCTGGCGGTGGGCCTGGCCATCGGCAAATCGGTCGGCCTGCTGCTGTTCAAGCTGCCCGCGATCAAATTGTCCAACACCGGGGAAGGGCTTGCCGCCATCGGCGCGACCCTGCTGTGCTATGCCATCACCACCCTGCTGCATGGCAATGGTTTTGTGGCGGTGTTCGTTTCGGCCATCGCCATTCGCGCGACCTGCCCCGAGGATGCCTTCCATGTCACCATGGCCGAGTTTGCCGCTCAGGTCGAACGGGTGCTGGTGATGCTGATTTTGCTGGTGCTGGGCTGGGGGCTGGGGGCTGGCTTGCTCAAGGCGCTCACGCCGATGGGCGCGGTGGTGGCTCTGGCGCTGATCCTGCTGATCCGCCCGGCCTCGGCCTTGCTGAGTTTCTGGGGCTCGCGCGAAAGTCGGCTGTCGCGGCTGCTGATGGGCTTTTTCGGCATTCGCGGGATTGGCACGCTGTTCTACCTGCAATATGCCTTCAACCGCCAGAGTTTCCCGGAGCGCGATGCCATATGGTCAGTCTGCGCACTGGCGATCGCGGCCTCGGTTCTGGTCCATGGCCTGTTGTCCAAACCCGCCATGGCGCGGGCTGATGCGAAGCGAGGGCAGCGCGCGGCGCGGCGTTCGGGGGATCTGCTGACCGAGAGGCCATAGGGCGCTTGCGATGATCGCGAGGATGCCACGCATTGTCTTGAAAGCCTTGTCGATCATCGGCGCCGCGGGGCATAAGCATGGCGCAACAGCCTGGGGCAAGCGAGGCATGGGATGAGCCAGGACATCGAAGGCGGCATGCATGACGCGCATTTTCCCCCGATGCGCATCGTCGGCTCGGATGAGGCTGGCCGCTCCGTCGCGCAGCAGGCCTATGAGAAAGCGATGAGGGCAGGGGTGGCCGAGACGCGCCAGCAAGGTGGCGATCCGGATTATGATCTTCTGGCGCAGGTCGCCTCCGATATCGCGCAGGAGGCTTATGACGCCTTTTCCGGGCGATAAACAAGGAAACCCAGTCATGGCAGAGGATGCATCGAACAGGCCGCTGCGCAAGGGCGACAAAGTGTCGTGGAGTAGCCATGGCGGCACCGCTCACGGCAAGGTGGTGAAAAAGCTCACCCATCCGCGTTCGATCAAGGGGCAGAAGGTGGCTGCTTCAGCCGGACATCCGGAATATCTGGTTGAAACGGAAGAGGGCGCGCAAGCTGCTCACAAAGCCGAGGCCTTGACGCGCCGGACCTAGTCCGGTTCGGTCGGAGCCGATTTGTATTCCCGCCGCTGAACCGATCCAGCATCCTATTTCCACACGGTAATTTTATGTCCTGCCCGCATTGACCATACCCCCGACATAGTTATTGCGACAATATATCATTACTAATCGGGGGCCCTATGAATTACGTCGCAGCGACCGGTGTCGCCATCATGCTGAGCACCTCGGCAGCATCGGCTCAGACCGGCACGGCGCAGGGCGAAAGTGCCGGCGATTTTCACGAGATCACGGTCTCGGGCCTGCGCCAGCCTTATCTGGGGGATACGCCCCTGCGCCTGCTGCCTCAGGATGTGCAGGTGCTGGATGCCAAGACGCTGGATCGCGCCGGGATCACCCGGCTGCAGTCCGCGCTGGATTTCGTGGCGGGGGTGGCGCGGCAAAACAATCTGGGGGGATTGTTCGACGGCTACGCCATTCGCGGCTTTGCCGGTGATGAGAATCTGGCGGGCAATTATCTGCTTAACGGCTTCAACGCCTCACGCGGCTATGGCGGGCCGCGCGATTCCTCCAACATCGAGCGGATCGAGGTCATCAAGGGCCCGACTTCGGCGCTGTTCGGGCGCGGCGATCCGGGCGGGGTGGTCAACATCGTCACCAAAAAGCCATTCTTTGGGCGCGGCGGTTATGTCGACATCAGCGGCGGCACCTATGCCCAGCGCCGGGTCGAGGGCGACCTCAACACCGCCATCGGCAGCAAGCTCGCCCTGCGCGTCACCGGCGCCTATGATGAGGGCGACAGCTTCCGCGATACGGTGCATCACCAGAGCTACACCATCACCCCCAGCCTGCTGTGGCGCCCCGATGCGGCCACCAGCCTGACCTATGAGCTGGAATATCTGCACCAGTCGATCCCGCTTGATCGCGGCGTGGTGTCGGTCAATGGACGGCTTGGCGTGGTTCCGCGCTCGCGCTTTTTCGGGGAGCCGGGCGACGGTAACATCGCCACGCAGGCGCTGGGCCATCAGGCGCAACTGCAACACGATTTCGGCCATGGCTGGTCGCTGCTGCTGGGCGCCTCCTATCGCGACAGCAGATTTGCCGATTTCGCAACGGACGCCGAGAATGCCGACGCGCGGCAAAAACTGTTCACCGATGGTCGCACCCTGTCGCGCCAGCGCCGCCATCGCGACTATCGCACCGCCGACACCACCACCCGCGCGGAGGTGAGCGGCCATCTCACCACCTTCGGCATCGAGCATCA
>Ga0116227_10002893_pt1 | contig 38649 bp, 26 predicted proteins | sample S1TSphgellanicum_FD_89693 | JGI IMG/M metagenome (GOLD analysis project Ga0116227, IMG submission 89693) | Host-associated microbial communities from peat moss isolated from Minnesota, USA - S1T2_Fb - Sphagnum magellanicum MG | ecosystem: Host-associated > Plants > Peat moss > Unclassified...
AATATTGGAATGTAAGATAATTGTTAGATAAGTGAGAGAGAAGGTTGGAAAGTAAAAGGGGAGAGGGGGGAGAGGGGTAGAAGCGCTATAAATAAGCCCCCAAAAAATCACAAAACACAAAAATGTAGTATTTATTAGCTAAATTTTCACAAAAAGAAACATTTTGTTTTTAAAATCACAAAAATCCCCCGCCCCTCTCCCCAAGCAGTAAGCTTCGTAGAAAAAACAATTCCTACAAACAATGGGGGAAAATAAAATCAATAAAAAAAAGAAAGAAAGTTCAAGGAGAGAGTGGTGGGGTCCTGAGGGGTGGGGGTGTTGGGGTCTGGGGTCGGTCCCTTTTCTTTTTCGTCTTCCACAAGTGACCGGGGGCGCCGGGCGGTGAAGATAAAGGAAAGAAGATGATGTCCATAAAGGGGCAAGCAACAGCCGCACAAGGCCTTTTTCCCAGCACGGTCTTGCCTTCCCTCGAAAACGCCAAACGAAATGGCCGCGATTGGCAGCGCGGGCCGTAACTACGGCGCCGCCGCTGCGTCAGACTAGCCGCATCTGGATTCTGGAAACTCCTACAACTAAATAAAGTTTTTAAAAAAAAAACCCTCTAGCAAACAAGAAGAAAGAAGAAAAAAATCGGCACCGATGAAGAAGGAATCTAGAAACAAATGAATCAACGAACATGGCAGAGAGGCAAAACAAGGCAAGAAAGTTGAGGCGTATTTTAAGAGCTAAGAAAAAAGACAATAATAACGTAACTATTACACCAGCTCTACTAGACGAGAGAAAGAGGGAAAGAGAGAGAGCGTTTGCGTGGGATTCGTGAGAGGGGGGGGGGCGGGGGGAGCATTAGCATTAAAGACAGGCGAGTGGGCGTGCGAACCCAGTTTACCATAGATTGTGTTCTGGCTCAATTCACGATAGATTGCACTCGCCGCGCACTTAAGATGAAGCACAGCGCAGTGCGAACTAGTTATACTACTAGTAGTAGGCCACTACTGATGACCCAAATCACGATAGATTTGTGCAGCAGCTGCTCTCGCACTTTAAAGAAGGAGCTCCAAACTGACGCCATTCACGATGTAGATTGTGCAGATTGTGCTCTCGCAGTTAAGGGGAAAAGGGCAGCTTCTGTGACGACTGACTGACTGACGGATTCCGCCTTTTTCCCTGAACGTTGTGAGGCGTAATCATGACAGCTACGGCGCCCCGCCCGCAACACAGGAAAACAGGAAACACCCCCGTCTTGTTGTCACTCGACATTACAGCCCACCAAAATTTATTTTCTCATTTTATTATTATAGTCATTTTAGTTAATTAATTATTAAAATTATTCTTCTTGTTCTTCTTGTGGCCAGTATGGTGTAACCGTGATATTATTATAGCTCTTCAAGCCAATCAAGTTTCTTTCCTTTATTTTTTTCTCTCTGTACTAGTAACTGAAAGTAATAAAGGGAGGGACTGAAAATGGGCTTTATGTGTGGGGGATGAAAATAACAAAGAAATTTTTTTTGGTCGCTAGCCATAGCTAAGCTTGCCTGGCCTGACTAAATGGCCCCTTTTTTTTGCCCCTTTGAGTTGTCATACATACCACAGGACCTTGGAAATTTTCCACACTAATCATATTATTTTCAGAAGTGTTGAAATTTTTCCTTTTTTTCAGAGAACAAAATTTTGTGAAGGAAAATGCTGATTTTGCAAGAATATTCTATTTGTTGAAATGAAAATTTCAAAATTAACTAATTATTTCACAGAGACATGTGATGAAGTTGGGAAGGTACTTCGGTACCTAAAGCACTGCAAAGATTTTTTTTTCTTTTATATTTGGAAGCATCTCCCTGCATAGAAGTTTGGTTTGTCAATTGAAAGAGGCCTTGCGGGGATCACATGCAGAAAAATTTGACTAAAAAACCATTTGTGTTTGTGTTTTCTGTTTGTGGAGGCCTCCCCTAATTTTTGGGCCTACAACCTTGAGGCTATGACCCTCAAATTAAAGGAGAAGGTTGGGACTAGGCCTTTCCCTATAACTAAAGCATTCCAAGGGTTTTTTTTTCTTCGTATTTGAAAGTGCACGTCCCTACACGGAAGTTTCCTTCAACAGTTGAAGGACCCTTTTTCTGATTGCGTGAAGGCCTTCGGCCATTTGTATAAAAAGCCTCTCGTACTTTACAATATTGGGAGGGCCTGGTGTGAAGGTCATCACCTAATTTGGGGCCTATACCCTTGAGCTATTGCCCTCAAGGCTATGACCCTCAAATTAGGGGAGGCCCTTGGAACCAGGCTTTTTCACAACTATGATTTCCTTTTGGAGGTGGGCTCTACTTAACTTACTTGGATGAGGGTTTTTTTTAAAAGATTTTTTCCTCTTTTGACAAGACATTTATTTCTAAGGCTAATCTTTGCAAATGAGGGTAAGCTAGGAACAATCTATCTATGAAGGAAGGTAGTTTGTTTTGTTTTGTAGTTATAAGATCAACTGAATTGGGATGCTTCAGATCCTGTTCTTGGTGTCTTTGGTTCCATGAAGTTTGGACTTGTGGTGCAAAAGTTCTTAAATATTGAATGATTTCTTCACTGAAAATTAAATTAAATCATAGCTGAATATTTTGGAGAAATTGGAGTGTGATTTTGGTGTTGTTGGAAAGATGTTGATGAGAGGATTTAATGGAATTTATTTGATAAGATTTGGATTCAGAATGTGAGAGATATTGATTTTTCAGTGATTTCTGCAGCTGAGAATTCAAATAAATTCCCAAAAAAACCAGGTTTTGGAAGGAAAAATCAGTTGAGGATGAGGTAACACTTGAAGGCTTATCTTCAATTCAAGCATGATTTCCTTTCATATTTGGCTGTTCAAAAAATCGATACATAGATTGCAAAACTGTGTTCACATGTCGAGTTTCCCTATTTTGTAATGGGTTCACACTTGGGCCAATGGCACAGGCCACACTAGTATAAAACAAGGCGTCACAAACACGCTGGCCCTGCCAATAAATAAGATGCTGTACATCTACCTACTGTGTCCACACTCTGAACACCAAAAAACATCTGTTCCAATTTAAACAGTCAGAACATTTTCACCAAAGAAACCGGTCCACCTAATGTGAAACCAGTTTTAATAAGGTAAAACTTCCAAAAGTTGGATCGAATGCAATAGTCCCTGTCCCTGTGCGGGGCAGGACCCAATAAACAAGCCTTTGATGCATATTCCTATTCGGTTTCTCACTGGGTTGCATCCGACAATTTGATAACAGCTCTTAATAAAAAGTTTTTGTAGTCCATGTGTGTTCCTTGTGAGTGTGTTGTGTGGGTTACTTGTTGGTATGGTAGTGAATTGTGATGCACTCAACAAGGTTGTACAGAGCGAATTTAGTACGGTTTGTAAGGCTTGTTGAAAATGTGATAACGGATTTATCTTACACCTTAAGGCTAGTCAGTGGTATGTGAGAGTTCTCAGAGTATTTGTAAAGTAAATTATTAGGGGAACAGGCTCTGGCCTTGCATTTGGGGTGTTTTGGGTGAACCAGCACCAACACTGATACCATGGTAAAAACCCCAAAATTCGTTTAAATTGTTTGAAATATTATAAGTGTACAACACTCTTAGACTAGATCAAGGTCTCTGAGTCCAAATCTAACATTTCTTCAGTTTAATTTAACCACCTTTGGGCTTACCATACTTATAAGGTCCTTTGGACACGACCTTCCTCATTTGCAACTCAGTGCTTATTACTACTACACAAGCCCCTTATATACAACTCACTTAAGTTAATACTTAGATGGGTTCAAGTTTTACCCCTCCCCAATTCTTTCCCAAATAGTTTCTACAAGATATTCAAGTTCTTTTATGTACTTTTCTTTGGGTTCAACTTCATTACAAAGTCGCAAACCAAAGTTAAATCAGTGCACAATGTACATACATATATCTTGGATTCATTATAATGAGTTGACCTAGATTTAACGATAGTAGGTGTGTTCTCAAAATGGATTCAGAGTTTTTTTTTTCTTTTTTGGCTGGCTATCAAAAGCTCCGTATAATTGCAGTTGGTTTTTTCATTGGGGGACATGGCCTATCTTTATTTTTGTGAGGAAAATGCTTGTCCTGAGCTAGGTTTTGACTATAGCTTTTGTGCACAAGGGCAGATCATGCCGAACCTTTGGAAAGTAATCAAATGTGTTGTGCCTCGTGGGTTATGTATGAGGTCATCAAAGAGCATGATTCAGCATTAGAGTGTCATCAGAGAGCACTTGGACAAAATTGATGTTGTCACAAAATTCCATGTGTATTTAGATGGCTTGCTATCGCTACAGATGGTTTATGCAGTATTAGCGTTATAGGTATTAGAGGGATTTTCTTTACTTATCTGATAAAACCTAAACCCCATTCCATTGCTTCTTCTTCTTCCACTTGGTTCAGTTCACAACTCATGTGCTCTTCTTTCACCGCGGGTTATAGGTATTCTAGGGATTTTCTTTACTTATCCAAGTAACCCTAAACCCCATTCCATTGCTTCTTCTTCTTCCCCTTGGTTCAGTTCACAACTCATGTGCTCTTCTTTCACCTAGCCAAACAATTTTTCCCGTTTTTTAAATACGATAATAGCCTAACAGTTTCAGCACTTTAATGTCAAGTATTTTATTTAATTTTTTCTTCAGTTTTGAACAGAACCGTTAAAGATGTTTTTTTAATGACTTGTTAAGAATTTTTTTTTTCCTCATAATTATTTAGTGTCGAACCTGCTACTAGGTTACACTACAGTGTTTACTTTGATTTCAACACCATTTCGTCACAAAGGTTTCACAAGGTTTGCAACAGACATACTCTGCAGTTGAGCCTAAATTTTGTTTTCGTGTTCTGTTTTGCTCACAGGTTCTTTTGAGGGTACGACGGTGGACGGATGGTCCCACACCCCGACATAGAACATGAGAACAAAAATATTTTTGGGGACCATGGGAGTACGGTGTGGTGGGGGTGGGGGCGTGGTTTCTTGTCTTGAATTTCAAATTCCTGACCTCAAAAAAAGAGAGAAAAGAAGAGATAAAGAATTTGAGAAAGTTAGTAATAAGTAATGAAAGTAAGGCAAAATGTGGTGGTACCTAATTCATTGAGTAAAAGAAAGTATAAAGATAGGTAAAAGATATAACAGGAGTCGTAGGTAAGAGGTGTAGTATCGGGACGTGGAGTTAGGACGTGGATTTGTATGACCACCGTCGTAGTCGTCAAAGATAAAAAGACGAGTCGTAGAGAGTAAAGTCGTAGGGTCTTATCGGGACGTGGGAGTTGGGACGTGGATTTGTAGGGCCAGCGCAGTGGTGGTTGTTGTTGCAGGGAAGACGACGGAAGGCGCGAAGCTGCGCAACACTAGGCAACTGGTTTTGCTTGCCTGAGCAATCTCCGGGGTACTGCGGACTTCGGAGCCGAAAGTTGCGGGGATCGGTCGTGTTAGTACGGCTATTGTACTTCTCGACATGCGCCAGAAAGCGCAACGAAGCCGCGGTCCCGACGATGTGCTTGAAAACGGCTGGCGCTAGCGCCGAAGCACAGAGAAGAAAGAAAGGAAAAAAAAAGAGCTTAACAATAAGTAAGTGGAACTACTTCCTTGCATCCGTTCGCAGTGTGGTGAAAGCGGGAACACAGAAGAAGATCGCTAATCAACGAAGCCTACACAATTCCCGGTACTCTGTATTTTTTCCTCCGCATCATCAGTTTCTCTCTGTCGCACAACAACAAACAACACTACGAAACTCGATACAATAAGGTTCTTTGTTTTGTTCTTTTGCTTGGGAGGTGCCGCGGATCGATTTGTCGTTAGTTGCAACCAAAATGTTATGGATTATTAGAATGAGATTTGGAATTACCTAGCCATTTTCTTTAGTGCATAGTTTGAAGAGCATTTTGTGGAACCAGTTAGTATTATTGATGCAATTCTTGTAGCGTTTCCCGTGGGGTTCATGATTTGTTCGTAGAGAGTAAGTGTCGCTAAGATCGATTTAAGCGCCACACAATCTGCAGCAGAGCAGGCGGGCTTAATTTGTATGAAGTTTTAGAAGAGGAGCTTGATTTTCCTTTTCAGGTTCCTTGCTTGACGTAGTAGTAGTAGCCGGATTCGAACAGCAATAGACGAAAGATTGAACGCTTTTGAGATCGGTCTCAAGCGATTGTAACAAGGACGTGAGAGATAAGCTTCTTGAATCGAGATTGCAAAGGGAAAGTACTGAGAGAGAAAGCAGCAAGATTGACAGTCTCTAGATCATTGAGAGCCGAAATCGAACGCGAGAAGTTGGCAGGGATGGGGAGGAAACCGTGCTGCGACAAGGTGGGATTGAAGAAAGGGCCATGGACGGCGGAAGAAGACCAGAAGCTCGTCTCCTTCATCAACGCTCATGGCCTCGGTTGCTGGCGGGCTGTTCCAAAGCTTGCAGGTAATAATAGAGATTCTCGTAGTCATGAGCCTCGTCGTTCTCTGCATCTGACCAATCACGCGCAGTGCGGACTGCCCTTATGTGATCTCATCTTTGTCTCTCCACCGTGATACGATGCGGATCGGTGATCGTACTGTTTCTCCCATGGCACGCACGCGATCGTTGGTTTTTCATATGCAGCTAGCTTATTGCCGAGGCACTCTTTCCAGAATTGCGAATAAATATTCTTCTTCTTCTTGTTAAGTGCAGGGCTGCTGCGTTGTGGCAAGAGCTGTCGGCTTCGCTGGACGAATTACTTGAGACCTGATCTGAAGCGCGGGATCTTTGCTGAGGCCGAAGAACAGCTGATACTTGATCTTCACGCCTCCCTCGGGAACAGGTGAGTGATGATTGTCTCCATCTTTCCCTCTCTGGATCCTGGATGATCTGACAGGCTCTGATGTCTCATTGAGTGATTCTCCATCTTTCCCTCTCTGGCAACCTGGAAGATCTGAGAGGCTGACTTTCTCATATGATTTTCTCACATGAAGAAAACAAAGGGAAATGAGTATGAGCTTCACAAAGTCTCAGAAGAATTTTCCTTGCTTTTCTTGTGCTGCACAGATGGTCAAGAATAGCTGCACAGCTTCCAGGTCGCACTGATAACGAGATTAAAAACTACTGGAACACCCGCCTGAAGAAGAAGCTGCGGCACATGGGACTGGATCCTTCCACACACAAACCCTTCCAAGACTCTCAGCTGTGCCAGGCTGATGATAGTCCAGAGGCTTCAGAGTTTGAGGTGGTTGACTGTGACCAGATCAGTGAGGATGATCATCACATGCTTACAGTTGCTGTTGACAGTTTCCCACCTGAAGCTGCTGCTGATGAGGGACTCCTGCAACAGGACCTGGAGTTGAAAGCATGCAACGATTCTGCCGTTAAAGGCACACCTCTTGCTCACTTCTCGCAGTCAAACTTTGCTGAAGATAAAACAAACCCAAGAGATGGAAGTCACTCAGTACCAGAGAAACAGCTGCTGTTGCCACATGCATTACATGTGGCACAAGCTGGGGGATTGAGTACTGAAAGCAAATCCAATGTGCCTCAAGTCTTTGAGAGCATGAATAGAAGGGGGGTTTGTGACAGAGGTCGTCCACCACAGTTGGAAGACTACAAACTCTTGCTCCAGAAAGTGCCCAGGCAGTCAGTGATGCAGTTGGACACAGCTATTGTTGATGCAAGCATTAAGGAAGAATTGGCAGCTGTATATGATGAGGAGCAACAGCCCCTGTCCCCAACCAGTGTCATACATAGGGGTAAGTCTGATGAAGATTCTGAAGACTCCATCCCTACTACTTCCAGAGATGACCCCCAGTTGAATCAGACTCGGGCAGGATTGTGTTGCATGCCAGCAGCAAAGGTTCCTGAAAAATCTTCTGAAGAAAGAGTTACAACACCACCAGATGGTCAAAAGTTGGATCCTGTGATGTCTGTGAAATTGGGTACTCATCTGTGTGATGCCACGGACAGTCGTATTATGGATATCGTTTCAGTTGTGAAATCTGAGGACACAATTGCAGCAATCAGTGGTGAATTTGATCCAACCTCTGGAGCCCCATTTAATGAGCCTTCAAGCTGCCATCAGTTTGGTAAGATTTCCAAGCAAGATATATGGGGAGATTTCCCTGCTTTTCCCCTACATTCTGGTGATGTTGGAAGCAGTGGCTTGACTTCTCAAATGGCTGGGGTGGAGTATGTCCCTCATCAATGGAGTGGAATGGCATCACAGTGGGCTGGTGAAGGAGGAGGGCATGACCATACATCCTATGAGGCTGCCTCTACCCTCACACCATGGCAAAGGGCTTCCTCAGACTCTTACATCACTGACTATCTCTACAATAGTATTCCCACACCATACCCATCACAAGAGCTCCAGAGACTTGCTGCAATTTTGGATGAGATTTAAGTCATCTTTGTAGTTAAATTGCCTGTTTGTTAGAATGGTTCACAGCTGTATTGAGTTTGTTTGCATTTCAGAGAAGATCCAAAATGCATTGTAATACATACCTTGACCCTGATGAGCAAGTCCTTTTACCACCAGAATCCCTGTCTTCATTGAGTTTGAGTAGGATACCCTGGAACACTGTAGGTCGAAATTCACCAACACATGTGTGCTGCAGTAGTGGGTTGTCATGCAGTTGTGTGTAGACTTGATGAAGCTAGGTACACCTGGTGATGAGTTTGTGAGTTAGGGGGTAGAATACAAGTCATCTTCTAACACCACATGCATCTCATTATTCACTGGGGTCTTTCTCTGTGGACCCCTGTATAGTTCATGGTTTTTTGGAGAGCAAGTGTGATTATTGAGAGGGAAATGGTAGTACTCAGTGCAAGGAGGATCTCAATTCTACAGCCCAATGCTACTTTGTGGGATGGAGGTGCACAGTGTCCTGCTCCAGATCCATATGTTGCCTAATGTGGAACATTACCAGGAACCTCTGCAGGCTGCTGCATGGTCATCTTCTTGTTCCTGCAGTGTCATGGACTACAAAAGAAGCAGCTCTCAGAGGTCATGGCAATGGTAAGCTGTCTTCTGGCACGCTTCTCCTCTGTTGCCCACTGACACTAAAGGTGTCTTTGTTTCTATGCTTGTCTGTAATGGTCCACATTAGGCTATCTGCTTCTTATGCATTCGTGTAGATAAGCCTTGTCTACAGAAGGTGCCTTGACAGTTTGTTCATTGAAGTAATGCTTCTAAGTTCTGGTTCTCTTGACTTAGTTTAACTCTTTTGGGTGTGGATTCTTTATTTTGCAGTTAAGTGCACAAGCTATTGTGATCTCAATATAAGAAGCCAAACAAGACATTCTGGCTCAACAGCGGCTGACAGCCCCCCTCAAAAGGGTGGAAGAAGAGCTGGCTCCTATGGCACCAGGGATTGTACAACTTAACATTCACAAACTCTGAGAATAATTGTCTGCAAGATGTGACAATGGCTAGTGAATATGAGAAAACTAGAATCAGAGCTTTTCCTAGCCTGGCGTAGCCTCACATCAACTTTGCAGAGTCTGCAGGTTTGCAGGAAAAAGTTGTGCAAGTTAAAAGCTTTTTGATCATCAGCACACCTTTGGGGTTGAGCTTGTATCTTGCTCTATTATTTCTGTATATCCGTTTGTGGATAATTAAGTGGGGACTTGCAATGAACTTTGCTTAAAAGAAGTTATTGAATGTGATGGTTTTTTGGAAGCACTTGTTTGGGGCCTTACTCTACCTTTCCTAGCTATTTCTTGTAGCTCATTCTACACATTTTGTACCAGACGATCACAGATTTTGTCACTATTTTGAACTTCTATTAATGATTGGTGATAAACTTGATTTTTAGGGTTAAAACTTCAAACTTTGCTTGTTTTGATATAATATGCTTGTAGGTCTAAGCTTAATGTTCATGTATAGTCATCTTTGAAATTCCATAAGGCCCCATATGTATGTTTGTGAGGCAGGTTTACAAATATTTAGTGTTTGTGGAAATCACCTTTTGGGTTGCAGATGCTTTCATCAGTCCTTGTGGTTTTGTGGCAAGCTAAGGCAAGAGATTTTGAGAGAAACTTTGGCCAGTTTTTCTTCTCAGCTTCATACCTGTTCAGCTCCTCAATTGTGGCATGTGCTATTTTCACAAGCACATGGAGCTTGAAGCTGAGCAAATTGGAAAGTATAGCAGAATCAGAGAAGCGATTTTCTGGAATCACTGAATGATCCTAAATGCATTTTGCCATTGTGAAATGCAGACACTTGATGAAGGCAGAGACTTGTTGAAGAACAGATTATCAACTTCGGTTACCATTCTGTAATTCTGATGTGTTTGTGAAATTGTGAACAGTGCAGGTCTTCTTAAATGGCTGCTGCTGGATTTGGAAAATGTTTACAGGTGTTGAATCCTCCTATTTTAATACAATTTTCATTTGAATGTCAAGGATCTGCCAGACAAGAAGATCATGTGTCAAGGGTGGGTCAAGGATCTGCTAGATGAGAAGATCGTATGTCAAGGGTGTGTCAAGGATCTGCTAGACAAGAAGATCATATGTCAAGTGTCTGCTAGATGAGAAGACCTGGTGAACATTATGTATCTCTCTCTTGTATGTATCTCCAGTAGAGGAGCAAATTGCATATCTCATACTATCCTCAACTGCTCCTACTGAAATTGTGTTTTGCAGGAACCTCAAGCAGAGTTGTGCAACCTGCATAATTCCGTGCTGCAGTTGGATCACGGGATGTCTGTGGAACATGTTTATGTTGCATTATACCATGAATTGAATATGGTGAGTACTTGTTATCGTGCTATGGATGTTAGGTATATAGCACCATGTCAAGTGCTTAGACTCACAATAAGCTTGTCCCAGAAGGTATTAACTTAGATACAATTTTCTAACCAAGGTACTGTAGTATCACATTTCCTAATTGAAAATTTGTGTTATAACAATATATGGAGATTATTTTTTTATCAATTTATATATTCAACAACATGCAATTTACTTAAATTGCACTATATTCAAATAAATTATACAAACTAATTGTGAGAGGGAAATTTTAATAAAACCCTTTGGATGTGGAAAAAAGGTTTGGAATAATACATGAGTATAGTTTCAATATAATCATATTTTCTTTAAAATATCAAAATATTAATATCAAAATATTATGATCATGCTTGCATTAACTTGTATTGCTAATATTCATATATACAATTTAAACATTTTAAAATACGAATGTATTAGATAAAATAATGAATTAATGATTACTGTAAATCACAATTATTACTAGGGTTTAGTTTTTTCCATTTTTTCAAATAGGTGAATTGGCAATCATCCACAAGAGTAAGGGTCCAAATTTTGCTAGGGGTTAGATAGGAAAGTATAAGTTTTTTAGAATCATGTTTACTCCTTACAACCAATAGCAACTCACTATCTCAATATGGTAACATGTGACTTTTTTTTCCTAGGAGAAACCTTTGTCCAATTTGCAGTAGGTTCACCATATTGCGAAAATTTGCAAAAAAGAAAACATTGACTATTATGTACATCCAAAACAAAATCATTGTAAGAATGTATTCATAGTTGCAATAGAGTGACATGTTAATACTTGTTTATTTCCAATACAACAAGCAAATATTGGAACAATGTTGTTTCATTTGGGTGTACATTACTGCATAATAATTTGCTCAAATTTTAAAGCAAAATTTCATATAAAAATTTGCATCTTGAAATATTTCCAGAAGCAACCTTCAGATTCAATCATGATAGTAGCTCACACTAAAGAACCAGAACTAATAAGAAATACCAACAGTATCTTCATTCAAGGTTGTAAAAAATCTTGTGATGGTAGATTTCATTGAAGCTTCTCCCTTTATAATCAAACATCTAAACAAGAGGCATAGAGAGATCTCCATAGAGGGCAGTGGTTGGTGTCGAACCACACCTTTGAATGTATCCTTTAAGAAGACCAATGGTGATTAAAGTGGACAATTTTATATTCATAAAATTTCCAGAAAATGTCCACAACAACAATTTGAAGGGAACAACACCAAGAATGTAGTCATAACCATATAATAATTGTTCACAAAGTGTCATATTATGACTTTTATTAGGAATGACATTCACAATGACTTCATGAGTCTTGAGCATAGCTAGAATCTAGACAAATATGTCACTTTGCCCCAAATATTGGGTGAACCATTAAACATAATCCATGTGGTGAGTTTTTGTTGCAATTTCTAAAATCAACAAGAAGATTGATTCAAGATGTCGGCTAACACTCAAGAAAGATAACTGCCACACTACAATATCATCTATACAAATTAAGTTGAATTGAAGTTTAAACCATCTTCTTAGCTTGACATGGCTTATACAGATTATCGATGTCATGTGTGTAATTTAGAGTTTGCATCATTTTGCATGATTATTGTAGCTCATACACAATGTAGATTTTGCTAAATTGTAACAAGGACTATTTTTCCAAACGTTGCTACACATTGCATGAGGTCATTCTGTAGCATCATCTTGTTGGCATCTTTGTTAGTTGCAATTTTGGGTCGAGTTCTTGTCTTCCTCTTGTCAAACCCAAGCACAATATGTTGGGGGCAAACTAAAGAATCTCCACATGTTAAGTAGCGCCCATACTTTGGAGCTAAGTGGGAGCATGAACATCACCCACTGCCACACAAAATTCAACATTCCAATTGAAATTTCTAATACATATAAAATAAATAATTCATCAATCCTAGTACCCGACCTAAAGTTTTGATCTCAAAAATTGTCTATGTAAGAAGGGAAGCAACACAAAGACAAACACAAGACAAAACTCAGTGAATTAAAAACTGAAGTACTAGAGGAAACTAGAAACAACATTGATCACCATACAAAACCACTCATATAGTTAAGCAACAACAAATACTTCTGAAAAAATCCCAACAAATAGCACACCTAATCACATATCCATAATCTAACCCAATAAGACTATATTTATCTACCTAGCCAGATATAAATTACTTATAAATGAATATCTTATATCTCATAGAGTTTTCATGATTAGATTAATCATTATACCTACCGACCTACCTCCTACCAACCTACCTACGACCTACCTATGACCTTTACATTTTAAAATAGACCTTTTAAAAATCAACTTTAAAATATTTTACTTTGATTATGCAAAATATTTTATAGTTAACATGAATAAGATGTAAATATTATTTTCCTCTCATTTTATCCTTTAATTTCTTTTAACTTGGGCTTTGCGTTACTTTGCATTACTAGTGATGATCAATTGACATAAGGTCAAAATATTAATATATTTCAAGTTTATCTTAAAAATTTATCTTAAAAATTTAATTATTATACATTTGCAATTAATGATCATATAGATTGTCTATGTAATCATTTCACTTCCATTAATTATAAAATATAAAATATAGTTTTCACCTACTAAACGTTAACATTTATGACACCAATGATGTTCTTTTTGGTTTCCTTTGTTGCATCAAATTTTATTTTTTTTGGGTCTTTTCTAACATTCATAAATGTGTTTCTTATCATGTTTTTTAATGATCACTCCTAGTTCAAAAATATATAAAATGTAAAACATTTTTTAATTTAGTGCATGCACAACATCTTCAATGTATTTTTCAATGCTCTTGGTGTACACTATTATTGTATCTAGCATCCTCAACCTTTAACGTCTTGATACCCCCTATTGCTTGAAAAGATAAAAATCATGTCTCCAACATGCCTTTTTGACAACCTTTTGTTGTTGGTTGCCATTTTGTTGTTGTTCACTTTTCATCATTATTGGTATTGTCCAAGTGTGTTTTTGTTGTTGACCTAGTGTAGGTCATCCTTGAATCAATAGATTGTTGGTAACCATTGATTTTGTCACAAGACATGCACAAAATTATTTTAGTTTGTTTATTCATATTATGTGCACAATCTTGTAATAATGTTCAAATGGCATTTTGCATGTATAATGACTTGTAAACACTTATAAATCCGTATTCAAGTTTACTAAAAATTGATTTTACGAGGTAACAAATGCCAAATGTGGATTTTGAAGATAATATTATTTGTAAGTACATTTCCTTAGCCATTATTTGATCACTATTTTTTTTTTATTATTATATTTTAATTTTTTTTTCCCCCTATTGTTTAAATAATTTGACAAATATACAAGTTTTAAATGTTTACATTTTTTTCTCTTTTGAAAGATACATATCATTTAAAATATGCTTGTAAAAGTATAAATGGGTTAATATTATATGGCTTGTGTTTTTTTTTGAACCCAAAAAAAAAAACATAAGAAGAACATTGAGGAAAATCATATATCTTTTCTTTTTGGTCCACTATTTTTTTCAATTTTTTCTTTTCACATAATGCACATGTAATGAGGTGAAAATCACTTGTTGTGTAACACCTTAAGTGAGTAAAAACCACAATGAAGGAAAAGAAACTATGTACATGCCCAAACATAGGAAACTCATGACAAAAAATTTGCATGAAAAATCACAATTCTAATATCTTTAATTGTATGGTCAATACATGCTTTCTCATTTTCTCCTTCTTGCCCTTTGTGCATATAACTCTTGCATACAATTCACATAATTGTAAAAAATCACACAGATTTATACAATTTATGATCTATTAAACAAAAAAATAAATAAAAAGGAGATTGAGTACCATGCATAGTATTGAAATGACTCCATCATAATTGTTTCCACACGCTAAATGCAAAAGCATTTTCCATTCTCACCTTTTGCATTGGCATTGGTTCCTTTGTTAATAATTTCTTGAACAATGTCAACATATTCACATGAAGCTTAATTACACAACACATGTTCATATGTCAATGACATGACATGTTGAAGTAATCTTGATATAAATGAATTTGAACTAAGATAATAATGAAGAGAAGGTATTGAAAATCTTCTTGTGAATATGGTGTTGGAAATTTTTTTTTAAAAAAAACACAAATTCGAAAAGACACATCTCCATGCCTCTTCACTTGATAATGGGCTAAACGATTTCCACCAATTTACAACAATGACTTATGAACCCTAAAGTTGTCCTAACTAACCAACTCCAACAAATCATCGTCAGTAGAATTTGATCCAATTGAATGGCAATAATTTCAAAATGAATTGAAAGCTATCAATTGATGATGCTTGATATCTACTGTTTTTTTAAAACTTGAATTCTAGGTCCTTGGTTCTTTGCCCTTTACTTGGTTCTTTGGCATGTTATATGTAAGCTCTCTTGGCCATGGAATCCTAGTATGATGTTTAAAACGTACAACTTTTCTTTAAAATTCCAAACTTACAAATTAAATACTTCCATTTGATGGGAGAACAAAATAAATTAGGACTTCTTGTCATGCTTTTGTTTCTTTAAATTTTGTTTTCTCTAGTCTTCTCCTCCCTCTTTATCTCACACTTTGTTGTTTGGTCCACCATTTTTATACCCAATCCTCTCTACTTCCACTCTTCAACCCCTTCCGCCATTCCCACAATCATTTTGAAGGTAAATTTGAAAAAGAGAATGCGCTAAATGTGAGATACCCATTTATCTTTATTCTTGTTATCAACTTTCTTAGACTTTCAAACAAATCAGCAACATGAGGGTGGCATCCATTCTTTGGCTAGACTTTGCTATAAATCGAGCTAAAGATAAAACCCTTTCTTCTAAACAAGCTTGACCTCTCTTTCCTTTGATTATTGAAGAATTTTGCCATGGTAAGAATTGACATCAAGGGAGATTAGTCAGTTCAATTAACATTCTAAGACACAATTGACTTATTTCACACAAAGCACTCTAAGAAAATTTCTAGTCTATTTGGAGGGCACCTTATATCACTGAATATCTCTTGTGGAGGGAGATTATACTTCCTCCTTCACCCTTAATTGATGTTTGACCAAACTGGTGCTAAGTGATAGGAGGTGGACCCTCATCTAAAGTGGGCCTTAGCTACCATAGTTTGATGATCCTAAAACTTTTATAGTAGATGAAAGGTGGGGAATATGAGGTTGGTGGAAAACGAAATTCAACATTTGAACTTGAGATGAGGTAGAAATGAATGGTCAAAGTTGCACAAACAAAGATCATTTACACACAAGCAAAAAAAAAAAAGCAAGCAAGCTATTTGAGGCATGTTGTTGAGGCCCAGCCCAGCACCTCCCCAAAACCCTGCCAACTTACCTTTCAAAACAGAACTTTTCATGGGCAGAATAGCAAAACTTGAGATGCTTGACGATTTCTCTCCATTTTCAAGCTCAATTTTTTTTTTTAATAATTCAGCTTGAGAGACAAATGGCACATCAGAGGGGCAAGAGAGAACAAGGAAGGTGCCCCCTTTATAACACACAAGTGTCAATTCTTGACCTGGGATGATAGTATAGGTAGGAGTACTAGGGAGGAGGTGGACCATTCTGATGGATCCACACTGACATATAAGGCTTAAGATATATCAAGATCTGTCCCCTCCTACATGTCATGATTTACATTTGTTTAGGTTCATGATAACCTTTGCCTTCTGCTTTTTAATGGGTAAAGTCTGTGGGTGGAGGACATTCCCAGAATACAAGGCCTTATCCTAGGCCCCTTATTTCGGGAATGCCTGGGGCTTTACCCTCCTTTGTAACTGGTTTCCATGTTCCATGTTTCTATGTTGCACACTTTGATGAGTGTTTTCAGGTGGGACAAGCAGCCGCTTAATAGCTCTACTTTGATATTGTCATTGCCAGTTTTAATGCAACCAATGGATTAGTGGTACTGTCATTGTCAGTTTTAATGCAAATCACAGATTAGTAGAGGCAATTGATATATGATTGAACAATGAATGTTTGATTATGCTTTAGAATAGGTCCCGGAAGAACTTGTTACCACCTAATGGACCATCAGCTCACCTTACCTTACCAGGCTCACCACATTCTGGGTGGAATGGACCCTCCCATGATGGTGCATAACAGCCATCTTGAACCAGTTGAGATGCAGGAGAGGAGAAATTGGAATTGATAGAGGTTGATGTGAGGATGAGATGTGACTTTTAGGCGTTGTGACCTCAAGGCTGTTTTCTCTCTTTATTGGATTCTGCACCACCAATGAATCTAAATCTGCATTTGGAGTTTCTTCTTGTCATCAGCCTTGTTGGTCATCAAGGTAACAACTATTTGCCTCCCAAGAGAAAAATGAAGCACATTTCTTGACAGATATCTGCATCCAGATATCGTATTAGAGTTGGCCTTGGAACTCAAATTGGATCCAAGTTTTAGTCCTTTGACATTGACTTGATCAGCTGCAACTTGGGAAGCTGCAAAATCCAGAATTTGTGGACATCTCTTCAGTCTCAACATGCCCAACTCTGATGAATTTAGTTATTGCAACTAAGAAACTAGAACAGCTTTCTGAAGCTAAAGCATGTTAGATCCAAAAACTCCACCAAATTGCAAACTTTGGAAACCAGAAAGAAAGAAGCACACTGCAGAGCATGCTTGTGATGAAATTGTACAAATGTGTCAGGGAGAAATCTGACTGCAAAAAAATCATATTACATAAAATGCACAACATGCTTGAAGCAGGCAAGGTGATGAATTGTACAATGATGGCTCTACACAAGATGCAAGCAGAAAATGCAAGTTGGCAAATTTTCTTCTTTCAGCACCACAGAAGTGAAGCACACACCAGAAGAACATGACAGACACAAAGAGGGTGGTGGTGGTGGGACAAGATCATGGGTGCTTCCATTTTTGTTGAAGAGAAGCTGGTTGAAGCAGCCGCAGCAGCAGCAGCAACAGCAGGCATGACTTTGCACGCTGTCTGTTGCACACAAAGCTTTTACCCCTTGCTGTGAGGTGGCAAGCTTACCCAGCAAATGGTTTTGCCATGTCCAAGCATGTTGAGACTGCTCTGGGAGTGCTTGTACAGGTGCTGCTGCTGGCTGGCTGGCTGGCTGGCTGGCCTCTGTCAAGAAGCAACAAAACCCCACAGATTCCAATCACTGTGCATCAGACACAGAGTCAGTGTGGTCAAGTGGGGTGACCAGCAACTCTTGGGAACATTTTTTGTCCTCTTGCCAACTGCAAACCCAGACTTCTCGTTGGGTACAAGAAGAAGAGCACAGCACAGGAAGCACAAAAGGGCCAGCCATGTACCAGACCAATGCGGGCAGCAGCAGCAGCAGGATGAGAGCTCCTTGAACTCCACCCTCCTTGCAGCCTGCCTCTCCATGGCTTGGATCCAGTCTCAACGGTTTCCATCCCGTCCCTCCCCCCCCACAATCCGCCATCACCCCACCTGGCTGCAAATGTAACAAAAAGCCGACTGCTCACCCCGCAAATCAATGAATCAGCCTGCTACAATCTCTCTCTCTATCTCACACACACATACCTCCTCTCTTCTCCTACCTCTTTCACACACATAGGATCACATGCTGCTTTTGCTCCTCTTAGACTCTCTGTCTCCTTTGTTTTGCTATCGTACATACACACATGAAATTGGACGAAAAGACTGACACCATTTTGTACATCTAAGCAGCACAAGAGCCATTCCCTAAGCTATCATCAGAAGCAATTTCATGAGGTCCTCCTTCTCCTGCTGCTGCTGCTTGGTTAGCAAGACGCCTTCGAAGTAACAGAAGCTCCTGGCTCATGGCCCATATACGCTGCTGCAGGCACAAATTCTCCTCCTCCAGTCGAGCGATATGTGTCTCCTGGTCATGGATGATGGGAGCGTGATGATGATGCTGCTGCTGTTGATGATGATGATGCTCCAGAGGCAATTCCGCCATCAGGATCTCGAACCGTTGCAAACCGTGCTCGATTCTCTCCTCCACTTGCTGTACGCTGTCGGCCGGAGGTCGTTCGCAGTGATCTGTATCGCTCTCTCCGCAAGAGGAGAACCCTCCGGAGTCTCGCTCTGCTACTCCTCCCTCGTCGGCGGCTCGTAGACGAATCCTGCCGTTCATGGAGCCGTAGGCGTTGACGCCAAGCTCGTTCGCCACCATTCCGTCTCCTAACGACTCCTGGGGCCAAGGAGCCGGCGAGATTACAGGCATCTCAAGCGCGGGCGTGGTAGGAGAGAACAGCGGCGCGTTGATTCCCAGCTTCCCCGCTCTCATCAAGTAGGAACTCGTGTTGTAAGGAGCACAGGGGGCTCGATTGCGCTGCTTGTTGTTGTTGTTGTTGCTGCTATGCTTGCGGCTATGGGATTTGTACTTAGCGGGAGCTGCTGCTGCAACACGCTTCGGAGGAGGATACGGTTGCGGGTAGAACCCGTGGCTGTGCTGCCAGGGATCATACTTCTTGCTGTTGCTGCTATAAGGGAGCACCATAGGCAACAACGAATATGCAGCACCAGGAAGAGGAGGAGGTCGGGCAGGGGGTTGAAGCAGCAGCTGCTGCTGCTGCTGCACCACCCAGCCGTCTCGTTTCGCTGGAAAGCCCATCTACTGTAAGGCTCTTTCTCTATCTCTCACCCGTTCTCAAACACTTGTTCTGAAGGCTGTAGCCGCGGCGGCAGTGGTTTGAAGAAGAGTACGCAGACCAAACTGTTATCCAGTTCGCTTGCTGCCTCCACCTTCTCGACTTCTTCTCCCTGTTCCTCAAAGACAAAGAGCACACAACAGGTTGCAAGACAAGAACACAACAATCTCAAGGACAAAGAGAGCAAAACAGGATGCAAGACAAGAACATAACAATCTCAAAGACAAAGAGAGCACAGCAGGTTGCAAAACAAAAAAGAGAATCCCCTGGAAAAGCTTCGGATCACAGCAAACCCCCAAAGAAAGGACAACGTGCCAACCAGAACCAGAAAGGAAGTCTTGGAGCGAAGACAAGAAGAAGAATCACAAATAAACAAACAAACCACTTCCACGATTGCAAAATAACTCCGAGCACACTTTTGCAGCTTAGATTTGCAGGCAAAAAGACAACAACTATGAAGAGGAAGGTAACAAATAGATGAAGAAGAAGAAGCAGCAAGGACAAAAATGTTATCGTTGTTGTTGTCGGGGTTTTGTGAGAGCAAAAAAAAAGCTTGCAGCACAAGATCTGTAAAGACGCTGGTTCGTTCTTTTCTGGTGAGGAAGAAGAAGAAGCAAGAAGAAGAAGAAGAGGAAAAAGACGATGAAGAAGAAGAAAGGGAGACAAGAGAAGAAAAGAGGGATGCCGCACACACACAGACATAGGAGAGGGGGCGCCCTGTGTGTCCAGTAACTACCCTGTCTCTTGGGCCGGTTTGCGGCCGTGGCGCAGTACCACAGGCTCCAAAACAATACGGCATCTGCAAAAGGCGTGGAGGCGGATGTCGACCAATCGCGCCAGTGCGTTGTCGTCGACAGGATCATCAATCCACCATTGCTTTCTTTGCTTCTCTCTCTCTCTCTCTCTCTCTCTCTCTCTCTCTGTTTGTGTCCCCATCTCCTTCTATATGTTGAATGATCAGCCAGCTACCATAGCTTTCTTTGTTTGCCTTCTCTCTCTCTCTCTAGTGCATCTCTCACATTTCTCTCCCTGCTTGTTTGTGTCGCCATCTCCTTCACTTTGTTGAATGGTCTGCAAAGTTTTCTACCATTGTTTTGTTTGTTCGTTTTTCTCTCTCTCTCTTCGGTTCTGTCGCCATCTCTCTTGACAGTTTCATCTCCTTTACAACAATCGGTCTGTTGTTCTGAATGGCAGTCATACTCTCTGATCAAAGGTGCGAGTAAACTTCTCCTTTGATTTGTGCTCCATGAGAATGAGCACATAGAGAGAGAGAGAGAGAGAGAGAGAGAGAGAGAGAGAGGGAATCCACCTTCTTCCTGATCTCCAATCTTCCTTGAATGTTTGCCATAATTGCCATATCCATCTATCAAGTATTATGCTCTTCACCCTTGTTTGAACAATTTTCTAGTTGGTATGCTTGTTCATGGAGCTATGGAAGTGTTCAAGTTGAACTACAACTCTTGCAGCAGTTCAATTCGTTGCAGTTGGTACAAATTTGATCACCTGTAGAGGGAGCTTGGTTGCCGGGTACTACAGAAAGAGCTTCTTTTTTTCCTTTTGCCAGGTGTGTACTCTCTTCTCGTGTGAAATTTTATTATTGGAAGAAGAAAGTGGTGGAACTACCATGACACCAAGCTGACAAAACGCCTTGCAAGCTTTCAAGCTAACAAAACACCTTGCAAGCTTGTTGTGGCAGCTTGAGTGAGGATACTCTTGACTTTTTGAAGTAAGTAGCTATATTACCTCTTGCAGTGCTTGTTGATATCACAACTGGGTCTTTCTGTATGCTTCACAAACATGACAGAAACTTAGCAAGCAGGTTTTTGTGTTCTGGGTTGGTGCTAAGTTTTCAACTAGATTATTATAATGCCTCTTGAGTGCTTGTTGATATCACAACCAAGTCTTTCTGTTTGCTTCACAAATATGACAGAAACTTAGCATGCAGATTTTTGTGATGTGGGTTTTGCCCTAGGTTTTCAGTCAGATTACTTTTACACCCACCACGAGGAGATGCCTCTTTTGCATGGTAGCAAAGTTTTCTCATGTCAGACTGAGCTATTGGAATCTGAAATTTGACCAGAAGATTTCTTCCTCTTGATCAGCTACTTTCAAATTCCGTAAGGAGGTCTGGGTTTTTTCTCTACTCCTTTTTCCAGGTATTTGACTTTGAGAAAGTTTGCCTAGTTATTATATATTTTGTGTATATATTCTTTCATGAGAATTGAATTTGAGAGGCTATCACTTTTGTTCATTCTGTTAGTTTTATTGTTCTTCATTTTAGTTCTACCTTCTTGTGGGTTTTCTTCTTCCTGGTTCTTTGGGCCTTTATCTGGAAGACTTTCTTCTGACTTCAAGGAAAAGTTTGGAACCTTGTTTTGGCTTTCTTAATCATGAGTATGGAAATTTTTCTCAATTTTTTTCATGAGAACAAAATGTTCACAGAACCAAAAGAGAATTAGGAGAGTTGGGCATTGTTGTTTGGCCAGAAAAAGTGGGTCATTTACTACATAGCAAGAATTTGTTGTTGCAAGGCTTTGTTCCAAAGATACAATCTGATTGCATGAGTAATCAATTGTGGTGCGCAACACCTAAGTAGTGGGTGGACTCTCCTGAATGCTTGTATAGGTATAGACTTTGAAGCAAGCTATTATAGGTTAGGGTTGTGTGGCTATGATACACTAGGGTTACAATGGCTTTGTAGAAGGAATAGTGAGAAATTAGGTTGTGAAGAAAACCATGAAGATCAGTATAAGCTTCTATGCAACCAAAATGTAGACAAACGTCAATTGTGAGATTAGCATTCTTAAGTCTATGTTGTGAGATGTCTTTGTTGTTTTAGTTCATGGTTCTTAAGATTTTGTTGTACTCTTATGTTTATGTATGTTGACATAAAAAAAATTTGTTGATTATTTTATGTCATTGAAGAAGAGTTCATGTCCATTGTAAATTCATTTCATCTAGTCGGTTCAAATTTATCCAAAAAAGTAAATCATTATATATGTTTCCATTCCACTACATTCATGCATTAACCTAAATTTCACCTGATGCAATTGTATTCATCCACCCAATTTTTTTCAATCATCATGGAACTCAAATTTCCAAAGGTTAGAGTTTTAGTAAGTGTTTTCAACTCCATAGAAAATATGTCCTTTTTTTTTTGCAAAGAAGACCTACAAAGAATACCAACTACTTGCAATTGGAGTGCAACCCAACTATCATAATTTTCAAATTTGAGTAGAAGGTGCTTGCAAAAGATATTTTGTTGCAAAGGAATTTCCATAGTAGTACTCAAAAGTTCATGAACTTCCATCAAATGGATTGTGGTGAGAGGATCAATAACTGATGATCTCATTTTGTATAAGAGTGAATGCAAATGCATTACATAGATTATTCAACAATTGTGCAAAGATTCCTAAACCATAAATTATTGGAATTTGGAACTGGGGTACTATGATTGTGAAATGTGGCTAGGATATTTGTTCAAGCATTTTTTTGATCTTGTAAGCCAAAGGAAAAGTTTGTACAAAGTGGCTTGTTTTATCACTTATGGATTTCTCTTTGATGTGTGAAGGGCTTGGGTATCTATTTTGTTGTTCTTATTGTAATTTGTTGTTTAATTTTATTTTCCTTATAAAAAATAAAGGGTACCCTCTAAAGATTATGTTAAAGGGGACTAGAAGGTTGATCAATAAGAAAACTTCATTTTTGGAATTTCAAATTTTGGAATATTTAAAATGATTTTGTATGAAGTCTTGTAAGTAGGGAGTTTTTTGTAAGCACATTTGGTTTTTATTCTTCTTTGTTGTCCTTTTTTTGTGTGTTTTGTCTATCCTATTATGTTTTCCTTTATTTTATCTACTTTTGTTGTTGTTTCTTATTAGCAAGTGGCATTGCTAAGTCTTCCCATTATTTTTAAAATTACAACAATAATTCGATACGCAAGTTAGTGTTTTCATTGGCCTTTACTCATTATTGGAAGTTGAAGTTTGTGAGAAAGTTGTAATAAAGAAATCATTATCATACATGCTACTATTGTGTGAGATTGACACTATTGGTCAAATTTCTTTCATGTTTTTTTTTTTGTTTTTTGGTCTTTTTTTAATTCTTTCTTTCTTTTTTTGGAATTTTTTATGACTAGTTGAAGTGTTAACCTCACTTTGTGTTTTCTTAATCATGAGAATGGAGATTTTTTGATTTTTATGAGAAATATCTATTTCATTGTTCTTGTCTCCTAATTTGAGTTTCTTTGTTGATTCACATGGTGGTTAAAAATAGGTTAATAGTTAGATTTTATGAGCATCATAAGGTTTTAAAGAGGTCAAGACAAATTCCTTGGATTAAGGCACACTTCAAAATTTGACCAACTAGTGGAAACTGAATGTTCATGTCATTGGATTGACATTAGTATGGTCAAAAAGTTTCAACATATGTTGCAAAAGATCAAACTTCAAGTTTTGATGGAACCCAATGTATTGTTAAACCATTGTTTTATCTTCAAAATTTTGAACCTCAAATTTCACAATGACAATGTGGGTAATGATATTACATATGGCATTTTGAGCCAATTCTTCTTGTCAAAGGTTGCCTTAACAACCACACTAGAGGTTGAATCACATCATTTCATGTTCATAAAGCTTGGGCTTCGCTATGCAAACCCAAATTATGACATGTTGTTTGGGATCACATTGGGGACCAATATTATTATCCGCTTGGGGAAAGGTGTGCCAACAATGGGATTTACATCCACACAAACCATTTTTTTCATGTCCAAGAGTGTGATAAAATTGGAAACATGAAAAACAAACACAAAACTACCATAGTTCCAAGTCCAACACCTTTTCTTGGACATTGAAGAACTTGGGTGGAATTCCATTGACCAGGAAAAACCCTTCTTGCCCAAGAAGTTTTTAGGTTGGAATTGCCTTTTAACAAATATGGCAATGTGGCATTCATTGATATGAAATACCCTAACCTAATCACATAGAATTTCAAACTTGAATTGGAAGGGATGGTGGTGGTGTGGCGCATTTCAATCACTACTACCAAAGTGGGGTGTAATTTACTAGTTTAAATCACTATGGGACCTTAAAGTGAAATAACTTCATTGCATTTTACTAATTTCACCTAGTGAAAGTTATTTCACCATAATATCACTATGTAGACATCATGTTTCATTACTAGTTAACATAATTCACTATTACAATTTATTATAACAAATAGGTTTATTTATATGTTTTTTAAAAATATTTTATCTATGTTAGTTTATGATATACCCTATATTATTTTAAGCTACTTTAGTTATTCTAACTTATATTTTATGTTATTATATGTTATTATAAATTATTGTACCCTAAATTATTATATGTTATTATGCCTTAAAGTATCTTAAATAGTTTATTATAAGCTTTTAAATTATTTTAAATTAAATTATTCAACTAACTTTAGGTTATACTTTAGGTTATTTTATTTAAAATTAATATATGTTATTTCAAGTAATACTTTAAATTATTCAACATCATTCTATTTTATGTTATTATAAATTATTTTATCCTAAACATAATAACTTAAAATAATCTAAAACAAAATATAATGACCTAAGGTAAAAATAACTTAGAATAGAAAATAATAACCTACGAAAAATAATTTTAAATACCTTATAATATAATAACTACCAATAACCTATGATATCATAACATAGAATATCAAACAATAATTTATAATACAATAATCATCAATAGTTATAATATAACATATAATAACCAACAATAACTTATAATACAATAACCATTCATAAAATAACCACCAATAGCCATTAATAGAATAGCCACCAACAACCATTAATAGAATAGCCACCAACAGCCATTAATATAATAGCCACCAATAAACCATTAATAAAATAGCCACCAATACCCATCAATAGAATAACCACCAATCATACATATTAATTCACTACGTTTGTTTGTCTATCAGTCTGTTTGTCTGACGGGGGTTTTAGGGGGTGGGGGAGGGAGAGGTCGGTGAAGCAGCGGGCGACCGATGTTAGTCTGTGACGGGGGTTGGACCACCACGGTTTCCATGTACAAACCGTCTCCACAAAGCATTACAACCGTCCGAAGGGTAGGAATGACGGTCGGACCAGAGGCGAATATAAAAACCTTCTCCCCCCCCCCCCCCTCCAACTATCGAAAGAACCGGCGGTTATATAGAGGAGTGTGTTTTCGGAAATTTCCAAAACTTTCGGGAACCAAGGTTCAAAATGTCAGAACCGGGGTTTTGGGTTTTCTCACGTCGGGTAAGGGAGTAAATACCCAGACTGATAACCTGAGGGTACACACGACTAGTTCTGATACGCGCACAATGTCGGTCGGGACCACTTCGCGTTCGGGGTGGCTGGAGTGGCGTAGCCGCGAGTGTCTGAAGGTCACGAGTACCACTAGTAACCATTAATAAATTAATCACAAATAGCCATTAATAGATTAATCACGAATATCCATTAATACAATAACCACCAATAGACATTAATATATTAATCATGAATAACCATTAATAGAATAGCCATCAATAACCATTAATAGATTAATCACGAATAACCATTAATAGAATAACCACCAATAGTCATTAATAGATTAATCACAAATAACCATTAATAGAATAGCCACCAGTATCCATTAATAAAATAACCATTAGTAACCAATAATAGAATAGCCATTAGTAGCTATTAATATAATAGCCACCAATAGCCATTAATAGAATAGCCACCAATAACCACCAATAGAATAACTACTAATGGCCATTAATCGAATAACCACCAATAACTATTAATAAAATTACCACTAAAAAACATTGATAGCCACAAATAAAATTACCAATAGCCATTAATAACCACCAATAACACTAATAAAAGAACAACAATAGCCATATATTATAATTGTTTAGGATTGCCAAAAATAATTTAAGGTGAAATAACTTTCAATAGTCAAAAGTAACTTATAATAACTATAAGTAGTTTAAATTAAAATAATTTACAATAGCCAAAAATAACATAGAATTTTTAAAAAAAACTTACAATAGCTGAAAATAACCTAAGGTGAAATAAGTTAAAATAGCCAAAAGTAGTTTATAATAACTACAAATAGTCTAAATTGAAATAATCTATAATAACCAAAAATAACATAGAATAACCAAAAAAACTTACATAGTTGAAAATAACCTAAATTGAAATAAGTTAAAATAGTAAAAAATAACTTAGAATAACCAAAAGTAGCCTAAGGTGAAATAGCCAAAAATAACCAAAAATAATTGAAAATAGCCATAAATAGCCATAAATAATGTAGGGTGAAATAATTTAAATTAATGAAAAATAATCATATAATAATTGAAAGTAGTTTAACATAGGTAGTATTATTATATTAACAAAAAAAAATCCATTTATTAAACTATTTTTTTTCCAAAAGAATGGTCATTAAAATGTTATTGAATAATGATATTCAATTTTTGTTTTGTTCAAATGATTTTAAACTTTCAAAAGGAAATAAATGTAATTATGTACATTATTGAATTTTTTTTTAAAGTAAACTCGAATCATTTCATTTGAACAAAATCTCAATAAGATATGAATTTTCAAAGTTTATGTCTTTATAATGTTTAAAATGAAGTATTTCATAAATAAAATGTAATGTAACATATTGTCACAACAAGTGTGGTGGCTTGATGGTAAGGGTGTTTGCCCCCATTCCAAAGGTCAAAGGATCAAACCTCATGGGTGGTGTTGTGTGTGGTCAACAATGGTATGGTGACCGAATATTCTCCTATCGAATTCCTAAACTAGGTGCCTAGGTTGATTACATGGCCTACCTACCTACCTAGGCTAGGTTCTTAACCTAGCGTAGGTAGTGACACATGTCAATAAATAATAGGCTTTTAAAATCATAAAATTATCAATAATATTATATATTAAATAATTAAAATTTAATTAATTTTCATACTTGTTAATTAATTAACTAACAAATGAATGGTTTGGTAAATTTGTATTTCATTTGAATATAATCTTGTTTCACTAGGTACTAGTGAAACAAGTCATTGTCCATAGCAACTGGTCCCCGTTCACTAGGGGGTTTAACAATTTCACTAGGTGAAAGTGTCCAAATTCACTCAAAAATCTAGTGAAACCCAAAGTGAACTAGAATGCATTTCCTAGTAGTGAATGGAGGTGTTTGTGACCATCTTTAATAAAAGTCAATCCACAAGTTTAGGAAAAACTCTTAAATTTTGCTTCACAAGGTGTTTGGAACATAAGTTGAACACTAGCTAGATGAGCACAAGTTTAATTCAACAATGATCTATTTATATTTCAAATGAATTTTTTTTACGTGCTTGCCACAATGGGAATTGTTTTTGTATATACTCAAAATTGATCTCTTATCAATGAAACTTTGGAGTGACCCTTGAAGTTGTCCTTATGCCATGGGAATATGTTAACCAAACACTTTAAGAACTTTAACCTAATGTCAACTAAAACTAAGTTCATAAATCAACGAGGTTGTGTGTCTATGCAATATTGCTTGAAATGTTGATGTTGTGATTTTTCATGTTCACTTGCAACATATGAGGAATGGGTTGTGGAGGTCAAGAAAGTTTGACCTTGTAGTTAGATCATATGATATCATCATATTTGTGTTTTTATTGTGATGAGTTACATTGCAATTCAAAAGTCTTCTAAATTTATGCTACCTTTGATTCAACAAGTTGTAATTGTGTTTTGTAATAAGAATGTGTGGAGTTTTACTAATGATAGTTTTGACAAAATGTAAAAGACATTGGTAGGATATGAACAAGGGATCTAATCTTTTGGGCACTGGGATATAGAGAAATCCAAGTTGCACAATTAGGGGTTGTTTTGTTATACACTTGTAGCCACATTGGGTGAAAAATATTTGGATGGATAAAACATGGCCTAAACAAGTGGAAAGATCTATTTGGGATATGCATGCCACAAACTTGAGAGGAAATAGATGAGTTGAAAGGTGTTGATGGTCAATAACAAAAATTGGGCACATTATTTTGTGTATGTAGCCACCTCTAGGTTATATGAAGAATTTGACAGTGTTAGGTTTTGAGAGTGCATAAAAAGGATCAGGTTTGTAGTGTGAGATGCTATGTATACATGTCCAATGATGGCAAATGAACACAAAGGGTTTTGATCTAGAAAAACTCCATAGACTTTGGCAAAGTTTGTAGATATGATTAAGTCATATATGTATCCTATAAAAACATGATCATTGGTTTTTTTGTTTCATGATGTAATATAATGTTGGAATGGTATTATACATGTGTTAAGGTTGTAATTTGAATTTCAAGATTTTCTATTCTATCCATTTGAAAACACATCGTCAAATGCAAGATTGTGTTACAATTTGTGATATAACAATGGAATGCAAAATTGATTTCATGTTGGAGAAAAGGAGTGCATACATTACATAGTGGTTGTGTTTATGATTGCTTTGTGAAATTGATGGACTATTAGAAATCAGGTAAATTGGTCCTATTACTTGGTTTTACTATTTGCTAATTAGAAACACCTAATATGAGAACGTTCATCAAAGTTAAGGTGAGTGTCCTACATCACTTCTCATACATAATATTATTAATAAACAAGTTTTAGAATTTGGGGAAGAAGCCTTCAACATATCAAAAGCCCATAGACATTTTATTTTGCCAATGGTGGTGTATAGATTGACCACTTAATAAAATTTCAATTTGTTTCCCAAAGAAACTAGGGATATGCATTGCTTTGCATAATCATTTATGCACAATTATATTTAAGTAATTTATATTCAAAAAATGAGATATTTATGTTCACCATTACTTGTTTTTTTGGGCAAATTTTTGCACTATGATTACAAAAACAATTGAATTTTTTTTAGTGTAAATTTGAAAAAAATTTACCCAAAATTTTGGGGAAATTATTGAAGTTTTGATTTCACAAAATTGAAAGAAAAAACCTTGCTCACCATCAAGGATGGTCAGGGACTTGGAACATTATTTATGGTGTGGGCCAAGAAGATTGGAATTTATTGTACGAACATTTATATCAATAGAAATTGGTCTTATTTATCTCTTTCTATTCACCTTACCTAATAATTTTGATGGGGTTGTTGTTGTTTGTTTGGAATGAGCAATTTTCATTAGCCCATCACTAAACAAAATACATAGTCAAAAAATATGGGGTGAAATTAAAGTGCTATTGAAAACACTCTCAAGGAAAATGTTGGGAACTTGGGGCACACAACAAAAAACACATGGGAAGGCCTTTGGGAACATATGAGGATAGTAGGAATAACCCCCCAAAAAATTCCATACTCACACCCTTCCCTTGTCCCAAGGGAGAAAAATGACACCTCCTAGAGTGCATATTCAACTATCTCATTGGTTGCATGCAAATTCTAATTCATAGAATTGGTTGTCATCATTTTTTGTTTCAATAATGTGCTTTTTACAAATTGCACCATACCTATTGGTCTTATTGTATCATATGTAGAATTAATGGTAGTTAATTTTGCTATTGAAAATAACTTGAAAATTTGTCAAATCTTCATGTTCAAACATTGAGAGGATTGAAGAGCTATATTAGCAAATGGATGATACTTGCACCTTCAAGTTGCAAATGTGGTGAAGACAATATGCAAGAAAAAAAATGTTCATGTTTTAATTCTGTTAAACAATATGCAAGTCATAATTATTTAGTTAGTATTATAAAAAAATTATTATACCAAGCCTTTAACAAATGCTATTGTCATGAAAAAATGATTTTTCATTATTGAATTTCTTAATAATTGATATGCTTGTGGAGCTTGAACTATAAATCATTAAAGAAGACATTGAATACATCTTGCATACAAGATATTGACTTTGGATCGAACCGATTTCTTGAATGTAAACTAGGTAATGAATTGCATGTTGGTTAAAATTTCAAATAGTAAAACACCAATATTTTTTTAAAAATTGGAATTTTAATATGTTTAGGAGAAAAAAAGAATATGCCACGATTGCTTTAGAAGCATAATGTTAAAACAACTATTTTCACAAAACTAAGGAAAACACATTTACTTGGATGTAAAAGACTTAGTGTAAGTCCTTTACAACTTGTTGGTTTTTTAGTCCTACAAATAATTAGTGTTTTGGTTGTAGTAGATTGAACATTAAAGAGCCCTTTTAAACTTGCATATAATAAGATAAAATAGTTCAAATACTTCCTTATCAAGAAATGAATTACCATAATCAAGTTTTGGCAACAAATTAATAGTTTTCATTACCTTTTGACATTGAGCATACCTACACATCAAGACTTGTGAATTAGACTTTGGGATTTAATATTGCATTTATCTTTGGAATGGCTTTGGAAAAGGAACTATACATTTGGCATTGAAGCAATTTCTTAAATGTTGTCTCATTCATAGACTATATACATTTTCTTTAACATTTATGTTAAATGCAATATCAACAACTTAAGCAATAACAAATAGACCACATGATGATTGGTTTCATGTTGCAATACATTTGCATATATGTAGTTCAACTGATTGGTAATTGTTACTTCACTTAGTTTTAATTTGTATTTTCACAAAACATTTTATGATGAGGAATTTTTAAATTGTACAAAACACATGGCATGTTAATATTTCTAGAATCTAATGATGCTAAAATCTTATGGTTCATGCTCATGTGGAAATATTTCAATTTTTTTTTTTAAAAATCTTTTAGTTCCACAACATATTGAATATTGATGAGATTCATATCCTTGATGTTGTAAATTTGTCTCATATGATATATTCATTGGAACATCCATGTGTTGTGAGCTTAACCATGTTGTTTTGTCCATAAGTGTTTTTTCATCATTTTTAAACAATAATAAATCTTTCATACCTTCATAAAATTTCAAGAATGGGTGTAAATTATTGGTATGAGAGTTTGAAACATATTGCCTTATATTGAATTGAACACCTCCATGTAAAAGTTTGTTTATATATGTATCCCAAGTTGTAATAATTGTCCAACATGAACATTATATATATATATATATATATACACATATAATGCTTAATCATTTTTTTAATCCATTTTGATAAAAAATATAGGTAGCTTCATCCCAAGGGTGTTCAAAATTAATTAATTTATAAATTTTCCAAAAAAAAAAGAAATTAAAAAAAAGAAAAATCATCTTTAGTTATTTTATTTTCACTTAGATTATTGAGCAATTGAGCATATTGAATGTCTTTATTTTCTTAATTTTTTTGTGTCAAAAAAAATTTATTTGGCATTACATAATTTTCCCACAAAACAAATTCAATAATTTTTTTATTTGTGTTTTGTAAAAGGCAAAACATGTTTCATGTTAATTATATGCAAAGGAATGTCACTTATAGGTGGAAACTACATGAAATCTCCTAAGAACATAATATGTAAAGCATTAAAAGGTTGAAATGGTAAAGATTTCAAATTTTGTAATTTGAGATGCATTTTCGCTAACATGGTATAACCCACCATTGAAATTTCATCAATAACCAAATAATGAAAATTTGACCAATCTTTAGTTTTTTAAAAAAGATTTTGATATTTGACATTTCGATCAATTGATAAACCTATCAAGAATGAATGATAGATTCACCTATTAATAAAGCTACATTTGCAATGAAAGTTGAAATATTTAACATGTCATGTAAACGTCTTTTTTAAAATGTTCACATATAGATTTCATTATTTGACTTTTACCAATTCCAACAATACCACCTATATGTAATGTCTTTTTAATAACAATAGTGGATAGTGGATCAATTATGAATTCATCAAATGCTTTAACTTGTAAATTATTCAATTTGAACATAGAAAGAACTTCATTTCTAATTAGGTTATCGATTAGTTTTGGTCAAAGAAGATTATAAATATCAATGGCATGTCATGAAGAACATCTTCACCTTTGTATTCATTGTTGCATTCAATTTGAAAATCTTTTTTCGGATTTCTAGTTTTTCATATTTGTTACAAGTTTCATAGGGAAAATCATAATTTAAATTAACAATGTTCGATTCAACTTCTATATTCAAATGATGTTTATGGAGCAATTTTAATATCATAATATTATTTTTCAATGGGGAAGTTTTTAAATATTTGACTATTTTAAAATATGGTTCATTTATTTGATTGTACACATCATGTTTATTCATAGAGGTAAATGATTGTAAAGGGGATCAATTGAATAATTTCGAAAGTCTTTTTTTAATTTTGATGTTCATTTTCACTTTGTCTCATCATTCTATTAAAATCCCTTGATTCCTTGCATTCATGCAATATTGCAATGCTTTTTTATGATACATTTATCAAAAGATGAAATGTGTGAATGAATGAAATTTACATTTTCTATCCATGAAATGTTTTCTAATTGTTTCATATCTTTATAAGTTCAACAAGGAGTGAATAAAATGCAAATAACACAAGCATAATTTCCAAGTTCATTTTTGGGTGATGGTATTTTATAACCCTATATAATGCAAATATGAAAAAATTATATTTATGAAGTGTGTGTGTGTGTGTGTGTGTGTGTGGGTGTGTGTTTTTGAATGATTTAAAACAAATTGATGACATCATGTGTTGTTTACCTTAAATTACTTAGTAGCAAATTCATAAGGAGAGATATTTTTCAAAACATATCACTTATTCTAATCCCAGCGATGAAAAATTTGGAGGAATTGGTATATGGATGATTTTTGGGAATCTATTGTATGGTCCTCCTCGGACAATTTCAGAGACATTTATTCTCATATGGTTGTCCCTAAACATTTGCTATTGTATGGTTGTCCCTAGACCTTTGTTATTGTATGGTTGTCCTTGGACATTTTAAAAGACAATTCCAAAATGTACTACTTCATTTCCAAGTCTAACTACCTCATTTCTTTCCTAATAATTACCTCACTCTTTTTCCCTAATAGCTACCTCCATCCTTATCACTACCTCACTTTTTTCCCTAACAACTATCTCACTCTTTTCTATTACTCCCTAACATGGATATGAAAAGGCAAATTAACACGTGTCCTTTCATGTCCATGTTGTTCATACTAATTCAAATTAAATTTGACATTGACATAACTAATGATGAATTATGGAAACCATATGAAAACATGAGAAAGAAAGAGAGTTGATCATCATTGGTGCAACATCATTTGGTGCAACAATGCAAAGCCCAAATGTGTTTGCATAGTTCAATTCGGTTCATCAAAAAAAAAGTCTTCAAAAGTTACTTGAATAGGTACCCATGTTGTTAAGCAAGGAGTCCAAGCTGCAAATGGTGACAAAGAGTATTAGGACCTTAGTTTTCATGCAGACAATGAGAAGAGGTTTGCATCGAATTGCAGAAGGTTGCTTCAATTGATGAAAAACATCTTCCATGCAGGGAGGTGCTTTCAAATACAAAGAAAAAACCCTTGTTAGTGCTGTAGGATTCCAAACCTAGAGCAGTTGATCAAAATTCTATTACTATGCCCTTGATCCTCCTTTAGCTACCCATGAGTTGATCCACATGTTATGCATGACTCTAGAAACATGCCTCTCAGAAGGGGTTGGCTGGATCCTAAAGTCATTCGCTGTCTAGTAGTTTTACATCCAGTTGAGTTTTCAACCCTTGGACCTTTATTTCAAGCAAACTACCTAGCCTACAGATTTTGCTCAAGCCATCTTGAGATCCTCTTGTTGCAGCTCCTAGGTACTACATGCTGCTAAGAACTTGCACATTAGGAAAATCTAGATCTATCACCTCGCAAAAAAATTCTCAGTTATTTCTAGGACTTGATCATGTTTAGCCCCCCAAATGCCTGACATTGCTCGGAGGCTTTCAAATAGTACAATTTGGTCAGACTTCCAAAATTCTTAAATGTATGCACTACCACATCAGACAAGTAAATCCAGGCTGTGTTGTTGGGGTACTATACACCTAGAACTTAATATTCACCAGGATGTTTAGCCCTGCAGAAGGCATACACACCTCTAGCCTCAATCTCACTATTGCCAGGAAAACAAAAGGATATTAAACTTTTCATCCCAACAATCATTCCCCTTTTGGATTGTCATCATGGATGTGTTTTTCTACTGAGTCATTGGTAGGGGGAACGCCTTACACATCAATCATTTTCGATTGATGAACCTCTATACATTGTGCTTCCAAGGAAGAAGCCTTAAGCCCTCTAGTTAACCTGCATTACCCACCCATTGTGCCCTTCATGGACATGGGCTGAGTTGGATAGTATTACCTTGAACCTGGGAAACACATATTACTTGCTCATATGCACCTTAAGTAGTAGCCGCGTGATTGCTTTGGCTATCTGAGTGCTAAATGCAAAGATGACTTGGAGTGTCCTCATTTTTGAATTTGTGCACAAAATACAAGGTTGAGCTGATGAAATCAGTTGGCAGTATTAGAAGCTAGTGTTAGCACCTGGGGTTGATCTGCAAAGAATCCATGAGTTCTACTCATTACAGTGTGAAAGAACCAGAAAAACCATGCAAAGATTGGCAGAGCATTTTCTAAAACATTTTCTCAGAGAGGTTGATTTGATGGTCCCTTGCATAAGGTAAATCCTTTGTACACTACCGTTCAAACTTGCGGTCAGCTACCATTCGGCGACGCTTGCCATGATCATCTTCTCGTGTACGTGGCCTCTCATCTTCCTTATCCCGTGGCACACGAGGTGCCACCCTTTCTCCCCGTTCCCAATCCTTATCCTTTTCTCGATCCCGTTCCCGTGGCTCACGGAGAGCTTCACGCTCTCCCAGACGATGCCGCTCTCGCTCCCACTCTGGATCTCGGTCTCCAACCCTCTCATCTCGTCGCCTCCTCTCTGCAGCAGCAGCTGCTGCCCACTCAGACTCTGCTGGTCCCCGTTCTCTCTCCCTCACAGGACCCACCCTTCCCCCAAGCTCACCAGCATAGCCAAATTCATTCATCTCATCCGCATATACACCTTCACGCATATGCCTGGCATGTTCTTCTCCACCCCAGCCTGGCATCCCCACTTCACCCCATCCTACTGGTGGTCCCTCCATCCCCCCACCAGGCCCCATTCCAGGACCATTTCCATTTGGTCTCCCAAAAAATGCTGGGTTCACATGAGCTGGCACACCTGGCAAGCCTGGTCCCATTGGTGGGAAAGGAGGCCCAATGCCAGTAAAAGGTGGACCTCTAGGCCCAAAACCACCGCCTCCACCAGGTCCCATACCATAGCCTCCTCTTCCCATTGGAGGACCAAAGCCTGGATCAAACCCTGGGCCCATCATTCCTTGTGGAGGCATCATCCCTCCTGGAGGACCTCCCATGCTGTTACCCGGGGGCCCAAAGGGGGCAATTCCTCCCCGGGCTCGGCCACGCCCAGGTCCCTGATTTCCTCTTCCACGGTCCATCCCACCTTGACCCCGTCCTTGTTTGTTACCATACCCACGGCCCCCATCACCCCCAGGTCCAGCTGCAGCTGCACCCCTACCGCCCCCCTCTACTTTTTTTCCCTGCCCTGCTTGTCCAGGGCCTTGGACACTTGCCTGATTTTTCCCGGTCTGAGCAGCACCCATCTGTTTGATGGACTGTGGGGATGCAAAGGCAACCACACAAGCCCGCCCATTAAAAAGCCGCCCATCCATTTTTTCTTTACACATTCTAGCTCCTAATGCATCGTAGAATTCCACCTGACAGTAGCCCTTGGACTTCCCACTTGCTTTCTCCTCAAAGAATTTTAGGTTCTTAACTCGGCCATACTCCGAAAGAGCTGCTTCCAGTTCTGCATCTGTTGTCCACCAATGAAGCTCTCCAACAAAGAGCATCATGCCACCACTCTCAGCAGCCTGTCCAGTATGCTTGGCCATGTACTCACTTGCTACATTGCTGTTAACTGCTCCTCCCCCATTGCCGCCCACTGCACCTCCACCTACAGAAGTGTTCACTATTAGTGACAAGGTCAAAACTTTGTCAAAGGCTTTATTAGCAGGTCTGAAGCTCTCTAAAGTTGATGGTGTTCTCAGATGAACTAGGGTTAGAGCTAGAGAAACAAAGCCAGGGTAACCCTGAACTCAAATTCAGATACTAACTCAAATTCAGATAATGATCTCAGACAAACACCTTATACAAAATGACACTACCATGAACAATCCTACCAGAAAATGGTTGTAAATCCACAAGTGGTTCAAAAGTAGGTTTTCAAAACTTGACCAGTGTCCAACAGCAGAGACAATTCAGGATCTGGTTCATCCCTGATGGAGATAAAATGGCAATCTCTTCAGCCCAAAAAAGGTCTGCACAACCACCTGAGCAAAAGTGTTCAAAGCTGCCATAACTGATCAGCATAACTGATCAGCTGGGATGTTTGTCAGTCTTACTAGAGGGATTGGTTATTGGTTTTGGATGGTAACAGTATGGCTTAACATGAAATAGGATTATGGAAATATTTTTGTTCACTGTGGAGAACATTTCAACGCTTGTGTTATATGGAACATGGGGTTGAGGAAAGACTGGGATACAGTACATTGGAAACTCAAAACTCTGATAACAGAACTGCCCGCAAACTCAATTGACCAGCAACACAGGAAAGAAGCTTTGAGTTCAAGAGCTCATGCAGGTTCCTTCTGAAGGAACATTTTCAGTATAATTCCCCTTGGAGATCCATGCCAGGGTGATACAGAAGCACAGAAAGAAAGCCTTAGTTCAAGAGCTTAGGGAGAGGTTCCATCTGAAGGAACACTCTCAGTAGTATTCCCCTTGGAGATCCATGCCAGGGTGATTCTACCAAAGCACAAGGTGTCCACAAACCCTGGAAAAGGGTTTACACATATGGAGGGGACTGAGCTTAAACCTGGAAAAAAGGGTTTTGAGATAGAATAGAGAATCAAACCTGAAGGACCAGCTGTTGAAGGCACCCAAGCTGTAGTCCGCCCGACCCCTGCAGCTTCACTGCCAGAAATGCCATTCAATCCACCACCTGCAATCGCCATGCTCTTGCCAACCCTATCTTTGAGGGAAGTCGGTTTTCCAGGTTGCCCTGATAGGACTCCCAACTCTATCCCATGTTCAAGTTTAGATTTGACATCAGATGGACCTGCCACCACCACCTCCTGCTCTCCATAAAAGTTCTCCATTCCTTCTGCTTGAGACCCCAACTGTGGATGCCCAACAACTGCATGGAAAGCTTCAGCTTGGCGCGGCTGAGCTTTTACAGTCCCTTCCTTTGGAGCTCCAAACCCTTGCAGCTCCTCTGTATCTCCAATCGTGGGATACTCTTCCTCCTCATCCCCACCCGAGTCCACATCACCATAGACGGCTGGGCCTCCTCTTCCGCTCTGAAGCGGATGATGTGAAGGAGAGTGCGGTGTGGTCGAGAACATACCCACATTCACATCGCCGTAGAGGTCTTCATACTCCTCATCCTCCAGCTCCTCCTCTTCCATCAAGCCGGCTATAGCAGCAGTGCCACCTCGTTCTCCTCCTCTCAACCCCCCTGTCTCCAACAGCTCATCATCCTCATAGTCCAGTTCGTCCTCCCCGTTATCCGCAAATGCCATTACTGCAGCGCCGGCAGCAGGTCTGCAACAACCTTATTCTCCACAGACCCTCGCCAACGAGAAGAGGTCGTCAGCGGAGCTCACCTCCTATCCATCTTTCTTCTCTGCAGCAAGAATTTCTGCCCCTCCTCAAGATTTCAGCACAACTTCTGTAACCCTAATACGGAGCTTCAACCTCTCTGCAACTTTCCTGCTCTCCGCTCTCGGAATCCCACACTCGGGATTATACGCCCTAGAATACTGGAAATACATACGTACAATACTCGTATTGTACACTTAAAATACGAAAACAAAGGAGCTTTAATGCCTTCAGTTCGTCTAGTCAACCTCTAAACCACTGATTTTTTTGTGGCGAATTTTTGCCATTTAGCCAAAAAAAAAAAATTGTAAAAAAGAATATTATGTCACAAATGCCCTTTTTGTTTTGGGGGGAAAAATTTGCAAAAAATAAATAAATCACAATTGGTTACAATATGAAAGGGTGTTTAAGATTTTTTTTTAATTTTCTTATTTTGAATATCACCAAATTTGGCTAAATATACTTATAGATGAATGCCACTCGAATAACATCACAAAATTGAAAAAAAAAAAAAAAAAAAAAAAAAAAAAAAAAAAAATAAAACCCAATATAAAAATATTAAAAATAAATA
>Ga0116227_10002895_pt1 | contig 38613 bp, 16 predicted proteins | sample S1TSphgellanicum_FD_89693 | JGI IMG/M metagenome (GOLD analysis project Ga0116227, IMG submission 89693) | Host-associated microbial communities from peat moss isolated from Minnesota, USA - S1T2_Fb - Sphagnum magellanicum MG | ecosystem: Host-associated > Plants > Peat moss > Unclassified...
AAAAAAAAAAAATAAAAAAAAAAAAAAAAATTTAAAAAAAAAAAAAAAAAAAATAAAAAAAAAAACCTCAAAAAAAAAAAAAAAAAAAAAAAAACCAAAATAAATCCTTCAATATATTATTATAACTCTATTATAACTAAATCTCAAGTTTCAACACAAGCCAAAATATATCATCTTTTCAAAAATCCTCATATAAAAATAGATAGACCAAAAGTTAGGATAAGTTCTTTGGATTTTTTGAACTTTTTGGTTTTGATCATTTTTAATACAAAGAATTTAAAGCTACTCCAATTTTTAAAACCAAGTCCAATTCCATTTTCATTACACATAATTAACTAAATAAAAAAATTGGTGTTGTATTAGTTTGTTCAATTATTAGTGCATATAGTTCAAAATTAAAATGATTTAATATTAATTTTAGTGACAAGTAATTGGAACTGGTATATGGGAGATTTTTTGAAAATTTTCATATGGTTGTCCATGGATCATTTTAATGACAATTTCAAAAATAACTACCTCAATTTCAAACCTAATTATTTCTTTATATATATATATATAATTTTTTATATTTTTTTATGAACTTTCTTAATAACTATTTTTCACCTTTCTTAATAAATATCTCCATTTTAGAATTACCTCACTCTTTTTCCCTATTCACCAACATGGATATGAAAAACAAATTAACATGTGTTTTTTCATGTCCTTGAAATGTTTATTAATTTAAATGAAATTTAACATTGACATAATTGATGATGAATTATTAAAACCATATGAAAACATAAGACAAAACAAAATAATTGATCATCACTAGTAGTAGTGTGTAGCAACATGGAGCTCTAATTATATAAAACTAAATAATGCATTAAATTGTTTCAAATATAGGTTAAGCTTATATATTTTTAATAAGTTGTACTTATTTACCTAAAAAAAATAAAAATTAAATGGGTTACAACCCTTGGTTTAAGTTTTAATTATGTTTTGAAAAAATCGTTGTTTCCTCAATTAAGTTCTAATGGTTGTTTTAACAAAAGTTGGAACCTTTGATCCAAAGACCTTCAAACCTAACATCCAAACTCATCCTCTTCTTGCTCTAATTTGTTGGTCCTTTGTTGCCTCTGGAGTTCAAAAAACTTTCATAGAGCTTCAGGAAATGCTGCAATTTTCTCCCACCACAACACATGGCACTCTGAAACAAAGTAGAATGCACAACTCATGACTCTGCCCATTCCGGAAGGTTCAAACTTCAAACTAAATATTGAAGTTCCCCTACTGGATCTAGAACTTCTCATCTACGCCCATGCACTTTTTATGGAACATGACCATCCATCATATGCACACATAAATATGCCAGATGTCACTCACACACATTGGGTCAAGTTCGAGTCAAATGTTTTTGCCCAAATCTTACACCATTGTGGAGTCTCTTCCCTAAAGACACAGCTGACAAAGTAGGACCATTCCAAAGCTTATAAAAGAACTCAGTCCCAAATTGCTTGCCAACAATCACTCCCTCATTAACGAGTTCCAGTAAGTCTCCGGAGAGTACCAGCCACTAAGTAGCAAAGGTCACCAATGTGCAAAAAAAATCTCACTTATGAATTTGACTCACTGTAAACTGTAGCCATGCCATCACAGCCCTTGGCACTAAACAGCTGTATGTATTAACTGTTATATCGAGAATATCATATATATTTAGGAAGTCTCAACATCCCAATGGAAAATCACTTCAGTTTTACATAACAAGTCACAGAATTGCTGCCCAGAATGCAACAAATTTGGTTCCTGTTGTTTGCATAAAGAAAAACACAGATCTGAAATCATAAGTTACCTCACTGTGGACAAAAACAGAGCACCCTAATCCTTAGCAGGGTCCAGCCATTGTCTCATCTATACTTTTCCACTATGGTAACAATTCACGTGGTTACTAGTCAAGAAACATGAACCACAAGGAGTGACTCTTGATGATGGTGAATATGAGACAATATCCAGTAACCAGGATTGCTGCTTGCAATACAAGTTCACCTACTGATGATTCACCTTGTTCACTTGGACAAGAGACAGCAGGGTGAAATGCCAACCAAAAGAAAAAAGTGAAAGTCTATACAGCTAGCTGCTCAAAGAAGCAGCATAAAAACTAATTCATCACTCAGCAGCTACTTCAAACATTTTCCAGCCTCCACTATACAAACTGAACCAGCCCCACCAATGTACCCAACATGTCAGGTAGGCCCAAATAAGTACTTTGCCTATACTCAATCATGCTCCAGCGTCAGACAGCTTCTCCTCAGGAAAATGACACTCACCAAGTTCTGCAGGACAACACAGTGGGACTAGTAACGACGGCCTCCTGCTGTTGAGAGCAAAACTTTGGAGGATTTTTTACCCTTCTTGGCACTCTTCCCAGGTGTTGAGCCCTCATCTGGCTCTTTTGCTGCAGCTTGCGCCTGGATCACATCTGCAAATGACAAGGTGCCACCACGGCTGCTTCCTGCAATCCTCATACTAGTTGTCAACACCTTAAACATCCTTTATCCCTCAGCTTTGCTCATACAATGGAACTCTACCGAAACCTCTTATATTCAAGCCAAGAAATGGTCCTTACCTGAATGCCCCACAGCACTTCCACTTGTGCTACATGAAGCTGCAGATTGACCTGAGGCTGATGCCTGTGCTGCATCAGTCATAGTCAGCTGTGGTGCATCATACCCTGAGGCATAGCCTAATTTAGTCACCTGTGAAAACAATGCCCGCTCGTCTACAGATGGTGGACTTATGATTGGAGGTGTAAACTCACCAACAGCATCTGTTCCACCAACATTCCAGTATCAGAGCCAACCAAGAACCAGGTGGCCAAACTCTATTTTAAGGACAAACAGGTCAACACACAGGCCAACACAAACATGTTAAGGATGTGTAGAAAGATTACATTCAACACCATTGAAAGACAAACCATCATCAATGTGCGTGGATGCCATGTATGCTACAAAATCAGTAGGTGATGGAGGCCTGGGTCTGGAAGCTGCTACTGCTGCCATACGCTCCTGCTTAGCTTTCTCTTCTCTCTCCTATCCCCAACAAAATCACACATCAAATTATCTCAGCAGGTGATATGTCTATCAAAGGAAACAACTAGTGGAGATGTGGAACACAGTCATCAGGATGCAAAACACATCAGCTGAGCACAGTTACACAAGTTGTGTTGCTGTAGACACAGGGCACACACAGAGGACTACCTGCTGCATACGATGCTGCCGCCTGAGTTGGCGAGAACGGATCTCTTCAGCAAATGGAGAGAAGGCTTCACTTGGCAGCATGTCACTCAAATCCACCTCACACAGCTGCACAACAAACCACGTGCTGTACAAAATCATCACTTGTCCCAGCTCAAATAGTACCTTTTGAGCTAACATCTTGAATCAGCAAACAAGCCTCTGCCAAAAACTCTGAGACACAATCCAATTGTTGCAACCTTGATGTGTAACTCACCAGGAAACCTGTGCAGAAACCTGCAAGAGAAACAATTTCATTCAAACAGGCTCAGATGTCGAAAACTTAGGGAGCAGGCTACCTTAAAGGTGGCAGTTAATGGGAGATGGCTTAGGTAGCGGTACCGCTTCCTAGTAGCATCTGTTTGGGTTACAGATTCAAGTTCCACCACCTGTGCCTCCAAACTGCACCCACCCACCAAAATGCACATGGCTTATTATGAAGCGCTTTAAGATAATTGGAGATACTCCATGAAGATAGCAACAGAAAACATTCAAAATGCTAAATCAAAGATCTGCCTGCCTCAATACCTGCTGTATCAAGCATTCAACAAATATGTTGCCTCATGTCATAGCCTGCTTGATCCCAAGCATTCAGAAGAGAGCCAAAAAAGATGAGGCAAAGCAGCTAATCAATGACAAATACTGTTAAAGTCTCCATTCTGATGTTGCTGATAATGTGCACAATCATTAGAGGCACAGCATATTACTTTGAAGGCAATGCCTCATAGTCTCCATAATGTTGGAGAAGACACTTGATGTTCAGGGGATGCAGTATTAAAGACTGCCCATCTGCAGACTGCACCCATTGCCCAGATTATATCTTCAAGCAATTAAAAGTTATCACATCCATGAATTGCAATTCTTTGTTCTAAGAATTTTTACTCCACGATGCTTCCAGCATATCCAGATGGCAGTGGCTTCGATAAGATTGGGATTTGTAGAATTCTCTGAAAAACATGGATGTCATAAAATGCAGAATGTGGCATCCAGAAACTAAACAAGAATGGTTGGTGTTTCACAGAGTTTTAGTCATCTACCTGATAGAATGTGTAAGAGTCCCTTTCATCTTGGTCTTTCTTCACATCCTGCTCCTTCCTCTCGGTGTTGTTAATAACAACAACAGGTTCATCAGTTTCTGGCGGATGCAAGAGCAAATCCTCCCAGTCAGCTGGAGGACCTTCATTCCCTTCTGCATTAAGGATTTCACTGGAGTCTTCATCAACATTTACAAGCTCAGTTTCTTGTCCATTTGACTTCAAGGAACGAGTTGGCCTATACGCATTGCCCTCTTCATCATCATCTGAAAAGGCACTCTCATACACCCAACCAGACTTCTCTTTCAGTTTGGCCATAGCTGCCTGTGTCACTGTGATTGCGTTATTCCCCAGATTGCCCTGTATTTTCTCCATTGCTGGTTTGCTCGGATTCAAATCAGTCCAGTCTACTTCAGCCTCTTGGCCTTTATGACTGTTTCCTTTCAGCTGCTGGCTGAGACCATCTCCAGGTAGATTTGTGAAGCCTGCTCTTGCTTGTGACATTATACGCTGCCGCACTGGTGGGCTGCTTGACAAAAAGTCAAGTGTGCGGTGCTCAGACCATACCTGCTTGCGCTGCTGAAGTTCATCGACAGCTGCATGCACATATGGCAACATCTCCAAATCCTCTGATCCCTCTACCTGCACACATTCTTTCTCCCTTCATAAACTCCAAATTAAGAGAATGATATCAGCAATACTGCATGTCAGGTCAGCAAGATTCTACACAACACACCTCAACACGTGCAGACCATGCCATCAGCTCTGCCACAGCTTTATCAGTGATCTGTTCCGCATTGGACGTAAGTGTGAACTTGGAGTAAAGATGGCAACGACCATCTTTGCTGTATGCCAGTGCTCCAAGTCCACCCTCCCTTCTCCCGAATGGGATTATGGAGCCTTTGGCACGAGTAAGCAAATTAAACCTCACACGATCACCAACATGGTACTCCTGCACAGGGTCGATTGACAATGTGCGCAAGTCTTTACAGGAGATCATTGCAAAGCACAATGGACACTTTTTCCAGTGGTCACCCCGATGGTCCTCCTCCCCAGCCATCAAATAGCGCAAGATACAGGGGAAGCAGAACATATGACCGCATGAAGTGATTTGAGGACACAGAGGTGGGCTATCCAAACAGATGGGGCACTGAACTTCTGGTGCAGTTACATTCACGGCTGCAACATCTTCCCACTGCAACATTTTGTCAGGGTCACTTGCATTCAACATGTAGTCACCAAGATCAGAAACCAAGAACCGAAAGTTCGCCTGCAAGAATAACTCCTTGTTGTAGGGTTGGATCCGCCGCTGTCTACGAGGAGGAGGTGCACGTGGAGGAGGGCGAGGGATTGGATCATACTGGAAGTTCAGCAGGTAATTTGCATTGAGCATCTGACCCCTTCTTCCCCCAGGAGGTGCTCCACCTGTGATGGCACCCGACTGCCAAGAGTTTGAAGCTCCAGTACCACCACCACCATTCTTTCCTGGTGTGGCCATTGCCCTTGAAGATGCACCATTTCCTCTCCCCTGAGATGTCAAGAAGCTGTTCCCATTCAAAGTTGTCACACTTTCTCCACTGCTTGCATCCTGGCCAGACTTCTGCTTCCACACAACTCCATTGTTGGATGCCTGTAATACCCAAATTCAGAGCTAAAAAGGCCAGGTATCCATTTGAAGCCAAATCAATCTTTCAAGTTCAATACAACAATTTTGTCACTAAATTGTCTTCCACTCAGCAGCAACATCAGCACAGATAAAATTCTGTTGCAGGTAACAAAAAAGCATACATACCGTGCGGCATCCCCCCAACTGTCTCTGTGAATCCCTTGCCTCACCTGTTGCAAAAAGGAGTATTCTCTCATCATTGTCAAAACAGTCAAATTTCTCAGAAACAGATAAGAGATTCTTCCACATCACTGCATTCTGTGTCATATGTGCTAGCTAATACATACATAAATACATACATAGGCAGCAGGATTTAGAAAGAAGGAAACATCGTACGAGTGGTTCAACATTTCAAACTCCTAAGGTTTCCCTGCTAAGAAACCCAAGGTTCAAGCCATAGCAGAGACTGAGCTATTGTGGCAAAGAGGTGGGAGCCACAAGGGAGCAGTCTTGGTCACAGAGGTTTGACAAAGCTTTATTTCTTCCTGTCTCTCTTTATGCTAGCAAACATAACCCTATGCAGGATTTGCTAATGCAAGATTTGCAGAAACCCTAGGAAATATATATATATATAGATCCTTTCGCTGCCTGGAAAAGAGCAGAGAGGAATATGGAAGCGTAAACGGGATCCCTCAAGGAGACAAAAAAAAGGAAGCCTGATACGAAAGAAACAAACCGGTTTGTGCAGCAGCTGCAGGAGGCACAAACTCCTTGGCGAAAGGATTGAGCATAGTTCCCCTTCCTGCGGCAGCACTTTCTTCATTCCCTTCCTGCGAAACCCTAACCTCCTCCTCCCTGTTCTTTCTTGCCCTGTTGTTGTTGCTACTACTACCACTGCCTTGGTGATGGTGGTGGTGGTGGTGATGGTTGCTGCTGCTGCTTCTTGTTGTTGGTGTTGCCGCTGCTCCATGATTCACTGACGAAGACTGCGCAAACGTTTCAGATGCGGCAGAAGATGGTGCTAGAGAAGAGTCGGGCAAGCTGGACATGAAAATCTAGGCAAAGCCGTAAACCCTACAAGTCAAATGCCCCTTTCCTCTCTTCCGCTCTTACCTCGCAAACCCCAAAATCAAGCTCCACAACAAACACAAAACTCTCCTCCACCTCCTCCACCTAGTCCGACTTCTTCTTCTTCTTCTTCTTCTTAGTCACCGTCTTCGTCTTCTTCTTCTTCTTCTTCTTCTTTTTTCTCAGCAAAAACTGCAACCCAGAAGCTGAGAAAAGGGTCGTTGGATAGCAAATTCAGTGATTGTCAACATGAGCAGATTGAAGCCATAGACGAGTATGCATGCCTAGAGCAATGTGGGAAGTTGTTGGAAGACGCCGTTCGATCTCTGTTTCTGTTCTCTCGTTCCGTCGCAGTCGCGGCCAAGCTCTCAATGCAACTTCAGGAACAGAATTTTAGTGACTAGCGCAGTGGTCGTGGAGGCAGCGTCTTTCTCTGTTTCTCTGGAAGGGGTTTCGGGATCGAATCCGGGCGTTGTAAGCGTTTTGGATATTCTTAACTTCCAATTCTCTGCAGCCCTGTTTTTCTTTTTTTGTGCCTTTTGGCTGGCTATATATAGCCAAAAAAGGCTATATTAAAAATTAACAGTTATAAAATCAAGTGCTTGTTGAGGTTTTCAATAGCCATAATTTGACCCAATTTAAAGAAAAATCACTAGATTTCTATATTTGGTTCTGTAGAGTTAGCCAAAAATATAGAAGGATGTTTAAAAAAATTTCTTTCACATTTAGCTTGTAGCTATATTTTAAAAATTAAAAATGCTAAAATCAAATGCTTTTTGAGGTTTTCAATAGCCATAATTTGACCATATTTCAAGAAAAATTGCTAAATTTCTATATTTGGTTCAAGTAGAGTTAGCCAAAAATATAGAAGGATGTTTAAAAATTTTACTTTCACATTTAGCTTGTAGCTATATTTTAAAAATTAACAATGCTAAAATCAAATGCTTTTTGAGGTTTTCAATAGCCATAATTTGACCATATTTCAAGAAAAATTGCTAAATTTCTATATTTGGTTCAAGTAGAGTTAGCTAAAAATATAAAAGGATGTTTAAAAATTGTACTTTCACATTTAGCTTGCAGCTGTATTTTTTTAATTAATAAATTCTAAAATCAAGTGCTTTTCAAGGTTTTCAATAGCCATAATTTGACCATATTTTAAGAAAAATTGCTAGACTTCTATATTCGGTTCAAGTAGAGTTAGCCAAAAAACTATAGAAGGATGTTTGAAAATTTTACTTTCACATTTAGCTTGTTAGTTATATTGAAAATTAACAATATTAAAATCAAGTGCTTTTTTAGGTTTTCAATAGCCATAATTTGACCATATTTTAAGAAAAATTCCTAGATTTCTATATTTGGTTCAAGTAGAGTTAGCCAAAAATATAGAAAGATGTTTAAAAACTCTACTTTCACATTTAGCTTGTAGCCAAATGTGGCTAAATTTGGATACCAAAAATGGATTACTCAAGAGTTCATGGGGATGAGAAGCATATGGATTTTTGTCTCATAAAGACCTATGCCAATTTTCTAAGTGTAATTAGAGTGCAAATTACAAGCCCAAAAATTACTTGTTTCCATTTTTTTTTTGGAATTCACAAACATTAATACATGACTCTTAAGCTTTTCTACCTTCCTTTCTAATACCTATAGCCAAATTTGGCTAATTCCTCTTATAGATTATCACCAATGTGGCTACATCACAAAACTGGGAAAAAAAAACTCCCTTGCCACCACCCATTTTAAAGACATTTTTTTATATACAAAATATTGAATTCCAAAATAAAAATACTTGTATACACCTTTCAAAACTTAACCTTCTTTTGTACCAACCTAGTGCATTTTGTGCAGATGGCCCAAGTGTGAATTAGTTACCCAATTAACTAATTAAATTTTCTTTTTCAAGGTCTTTTTTTTTGTAATTTAATTGAGTTTTCAATGACAAAAACTATTTAAAACTCAATATCTCACACAACTTAGGTTTCGAATTTTCCAAACCACCTTCATTAAATCATCTTACTTAATAAAGGCTTTCCAACAATACCAAGAGTGTGCCAAATTCTTATATTATTTTTAAATTTGATTTAAATGAATAATCAGTGAAAAAGTTGTTCAATATTTAATAACTTCTCCATGAGAGGTTGAAAACATTATGAAACCAACTCATTGCATCACTACTCATCAAAGGCTTTCCAACATTACCATGAGCACAACAAGAGGCACCAAGGTTAAAGAGATTTCAACATGGCAAACAAACAAACAAAACTAACTAAGTAACTTTGTTCATAGATGAAATCAAGACCACTACAACAAAAGATGTCCCTGTATACCAAGTGATTTCACTAGTTGTGTAATGAACAGGAATCAAACAAAAGGTGTCCTTGTATACCAAGTGATTTCACTAGTTGTAATGAACAGGAACCAAACAAAAGGTGTCCCTATATACCAAGTGATTTCACTAGTTGTAGTGAACAGGAACCAAACAAAAGGTGTCCCTGTATACCAAGTGATTTCACTAGTTGTAGTGAACAGGAACCAATGAGAAAGTAATGAATTCACTGATCTAGTGAACAAGGACTAGTGAATTGCACTAACATTTTGTAGTAATGTGACCATAATTTCAAACATGGGTATGACTTAAACACCTCCAACTTAGTTACTAAAAGTACAATTATAATTAATCCAAATGTTTAAGCAACTCCAACTACCCTGTGTGTATTTGTTAAGCTTTGTTTTTATATGGAACCTAATTCAAAATGAAAATGAAAAAATTCAACTTTGATTGACCATGATATTCCGTTTTCAATGAAATTGTTTTCAATTGATCCTAGATGAAAAATAAATAAAATTAAGATTTAATATTGGAATTAATGTATATTTTGCTAAAAATTGAATGATAATTAACAATTTTATTCTAATATAAAAATAAGTTGTCATCATTAAATTTATTTGTGGATTAAATGTTCACCCTTGTCCATATCACCTTAAATGAAGAATTTTCATACTCGAATATTATGTTGTGTTTTGTTCAAATATGTTTGTGCAATGTGCACAAAAAGAAATTGGAAAATGTTGCAATATTTAACATTCCCAAATTTGGTAAAATTTATTTTCCAAGCCAACTTTAAACATGTGCCATTTGTTTCTAACTAACCACATTGCAACAATTTTTTTATATATCAATTAATCCATTAAAGCTAATTGTTTTGCTTATGATGAGTTAGAAATGACACTTGATATGGCATTTCCCATGTGATGACTCTTGATCATTTTCCATACAATGTTTGGCTATGGTTTGAATAATTTGGATTTATTAATGTTGCAACCAATTCATAAATTCCAAGATGGTGATCATCCCATGAATTTTGTTTGAATGCACATAGCAAAATTATTATCAAAATTTGGAATCCCAACACATGTTTCCATGAAGGAATTTGACACAATACATATTGTAGTTCATATCACATTTATATTTCTATTATAACACAAGTCAATATGATTAAACATACATCATGTACTTCAAATCCAAAAACTTATAAATTTTCAAATTTCATAAAGTAATGTATAACTCTCATATATTTGGTGAAATTTTTATGGGTTTTTGTTTGTTAATGAGGTGAAAATAAATCAAACAAAAATAACTTATTATGTACTTGTTGAATTTTTTTTAATTACTAAAGTTGATAATTGTGTCCACCATTTTCCTATAACCTAACTCCCTTGGCTTTTTACCATCTCATGATCATCATACATGCCTTTCCAAAATATTTTCAAGCCAAATTTAATTTCTCAAAGGTTACTAAATTTATTGAAAAACATTATTAGGGGTTATAAGTTATAATCTAGATGATTGTCTACAAGTTGTATGCCACATGTTCAATGATTTTTCTCAACAATTTTTTTTTTGACAAAAACATTGGGAAAAGTTTGGAATTTTTTTTTCTAGTATAAATTTGATATTTTTTCTTTTATTGGAATTTTTCTTCAGATTTTTATATCATTATTTATTTATTTGTTTTTAAATGCCATGCTCCCATTGGTCCATAGTTACCAAAAAGGTTTTCCATAATGCCCACAATAACTTTATTATCCAAATTTGTGTAACCTAATTTAAACCCAATTGTTATCCAACTTGTTGACTTCTTAATGTCAAATAATTTTTTTTGTTTTCAAGTTCCTATTTACAATGGAACTCATCACCATGAAACAATTTTATCCTTAATTAATTTCCATAAATTTTAATTGATGGGATATAAAAACATTATAAAAAAAATCCATTTACAATGTTTGGGGCACCAACAAAGAAAAGCTGAAAAATGGCTAAACCAAAAATGGTTGAACCAAATTTGAGGTTTTAAGTAGGATAGCTTCTATCTAATTGAATTGAAAGATTTCATCCCCTTTACATGATCGGGGTGATCAAGTATGGGGAGAGTTGAATTAGGCTTCATCAATTGATTGCTTGGGACTATAAAATATGAAGATAAAACATTCCTTAGGAGGATGTGCATGCCTTGGCAACAACTTCATCTTTTGCATTTTCTTCATAGCATGACCTTGGCCTCAACCTCCCAACCTTCATTAAAGTTTAGTTCTTCAACATAGGAAATAATATGTTTTCAATCACAAGTGTTTGTTTGGTTCTTTCTTTTTTTGGTGTTTTCTTTTTGTGTGCCTTTAACATCATTTGAGCCTAAAAAATCTATCATTTAATTCAAATGTTTGTTTTAGCTTCTTTGTGAAATATTTTGAGTTTATCAAAATACTTAAGCTTTCTTCTCTTATTTTACATTTCAACCTAGTGGTATGTGGCCAATAACTTAGTGTTAAAAAATTTCCAATTTGTGTTTGAATTTCACACCCAAATTGTTACATATAACATCAAATTGTTTACATGTGGGGTGATCGGTGATAGCATAATGGTAAGGTGATGTAAGACAAAATAATCTAGGTTCTTAATTAAAATTGAAATTTTATGTTGTAGCCCACAAAATGGTGCTTTAACTCAATGTTTCTATTGAATACAAAAGTTCCATAATCCCTAACATGTCCCCTTGAAAATGAAAATTATTTCCAAGGACCATGGTAACATTATTCTACATTTTAAGTTGTCTTTTATTATTATTATTATTTTAATGCCTTGTTGTCTAACTAAGTGTTATAGATCTTTATATGAAACCTTGCAAACATATTGTGTTATGTCCATCATACTTTCTTATTGACTTTGTTCCCTTCCTATGTTCATCATCTCTTATAAGTGGTATAAAATTTTTGGGCACTTTAATATTTTTTCCTTCATTTACATCCTTATTGAAAAATTGTTTTTGTGCTTGAAAATGTTCAACAAGCAAATTTATTCCTTTGAATGGAAAAAAATTTAAGTAGTATTTGAAATTTTAACCCAATGTGTTATGAAATGCATATTGTATCTTTGGTGGTGTATCCCATCCCTCCAACATTTTGGCAGTTTATTACCTCTTTTAATTCATCTTTATTTTAAACGCTTGACTACCTTTACAATTAGGGTTATTATATTCATAAGGGGCCTTGATTCATTATTTATCATCTCTTCCCATTTCTTGAAGTAACATTGGCATCATTTCAATTGCAATCATCACATTAAGAATGTTTTTAAAGAATTGGACATTTGAAAACTTCATCTTTTGTTGTCATGCTTTATTTTAAACAAGATTGATTTATTTTGAAAATCTTAAACCCTAATTTTTAACAACACTTCGAAACAACTTTTTGTTTTTGCCACCTCTAATCCCATTATATATTTGAACCACATATAGATAAAAGGTTGGTTCAACTCTAGTACATACCTAACCTAGGGTCAGTTTCCACATTGACAAAATGAATAATTATTATTTTTCAAAATTTGATTTTTTTTTAATTTTGAAATTATATATTTTTTCATCATCTACTATACTATTGTGATATGAGTAGTGAAATTATTCAAAGTGTAGCCTATAATAACTATGATGATTTTCAACATGTCAATTTCATATTTTCACAAAATTTCATTTCATTATTTTGTGGATTATTTAATGACAAAACTAACCTTGACATAAGGTGATCCAAAAACCATTTCATCATTGTTCATGTTCAACACTTTTTACAAATGAATTATAATTTTTATCCCTTCTAGACCACCATCTTCCTATATTCATCTTTGATCTATTGTTTTTAATTTGTATAAATTTTAATTTTGTTAATTATCAAAAATTTAATTTGAACGTGTCTTTCATTTCCTCCTTATCATAGTGTTTTGTAACAATATAGTTATGGAAGTTTACATTTCTTATTTTAGAAGGTATTTTTAGAATATTAATTAGGGATTTTTTTTTATTTTATTTTTTTTGCTAATGAGGTCTTAGTGATGGATTGTGAGATTTTTAAAATTGCACATATTCAAGCATGTTCAATTATTAAAAGTTTAAAAGATTATGTTGGAAATTTTAACATTTCAACATAATGCTTTAAATGTAAACTTTTAATTTAAACACATGTTAATAAATTAATGTCCCTTTGTGCAGGTGATTTTGAAAATTTTATTCAAACTTTAAAAATATACAAGAGAATTTTCCTTTAGTTGAAAAACAAATACCTAACCCATGGTTTTTCTAAGGTTTTTTATTCTTTAAATAGGTCCATGTAGAATAATGAATTGTTTGGCACATCCAATGATGATAAATTGGGCAAGATTTGAGTCCAAATTAACAAAGAATTCCAACTTTTTTTCCCATTCATCCACAAGTTGATGATTTGTTTCAACATTTGTGTTATTAGAAACATATAAGTAAATAATAAGTAGATGAAATTCATCCCCCTCCCCACCCCCCCTTAAATTCCAAGTCTTCAAACTATGAGCCAATCTCTTCAAATTTCATGGGCTCTTCTTCACCTTACCATCCAAAATCATCCAATACTTGGCAACCAACTTCCTAATGGGTAGGTATAATTGGGTTTATAATTTGGGTATATCCTTGTTCTTCTTCTTCTTCTTGTGGAGCTTTAGTTTAGAAAATCCAAAGGCTCATCAAAGAACAAGCTACCTAGTCATGTCTTCAATTCAAAAAAATTAATTAAATTTTTATTTTTTTTATTTATTTATTTATTTATTTATTTATGTTTTGGGGTTTGGGTTGTCTTTTTTCTTCATCTTTTTTAGGAGGGTTTTCAAAATCAATCCCAAGACTCCCAAAAGACAAGTGTTGGGTAGCTGTTAGAAATGGCAGATGATAACCGGCGGTTGTCAGGTGGGGTTTTTCCAAAGGATATATAACCGCAGTCTACGAGAATCTGAGAACTGACTTCGGATATATATAACACTGTGGTGCTCCAAAATTCTAAGAACCGGTCAGATAGCCTTGTATCAAGCTGCCTGGTTCTTTGCCGGTTATTTCACGAAAATGTCCGGTTCTTTGAATCTGAAATTCTTTTCTTCAAAGAAAACCAGAATGAGAGGTTTTTTATTATTCCCAAAAAAAAAAAAAAAAATTAAAGGAAAAAAATCTGGAGGTCCTTTGATTCTGAAAATTTTCAAAAATCCAAAACTAGAGGTTATTATATATATACATTTTTTTAATATTTATTTATTTATTTATTTATTTATCCAAATAACTGACTAATAGCATTGGATTGAATGAATATGAATTAATTGCAAAAAGAAGAGAAATGTAATAATTAATAACAAAATAACTGACCCAACAGGTTAACTTGCAGTTGTTCACCCTAGTATTTATTGTTCCTTGATGAGACTGGGACCAAACTGCAAACCATTGAGTTGGGTTAAGTTTGCAAGCAAGGTCACCCAAAACTTTAAAACAACCAATGAAGCCAATAAATAAATTGGCACAGAGTTTGTTGTCTTGACTCTTGACTTCTGGTCCTGGCATTCAAATAAATGAATAAATAAATTTTAAATTTTTTTAAATAATATTATTATTTTTAAAATTTTTTAATTATAAGAATTGGTTGTAATTTAATTGGTTGGGGAGGTGGGCCTCTTATTACAACCTAGATTGCAAAAGGCAAGTGGTTGGAGGTTCAAATCCAGGTAGGTGTGCAAATGAATACATAGTTTGATTGATTTTCCTTTGTCCAATTCAAAAGCTTTCAATGACTTGCTTCCTTTGTACTCATTGATTTCCTCACTACTTGTTTGTTCTAGTAACTTTGTGTGCACCCATCTTCATTTACTACTTAAACTTTTTGCTTGCTCCTTGCAACATGTTCAACAAATTGCCTTGTAATCTTGGTATGTCAAAATATTTATTTATTTATTTATTGTTTTATACTTTTGTAATTATGTGAGGCTTGTGCACTTGCTTTCCCAATTGCTTCTCATTCAAACTTTATTCACATTGATATTATGAATATTAGTCCCAATCATGTATTTGAAAATGCATTGATATGATGTGTGGATTTGGTTTATTAACCCAATTCACTATTTCATTCAAAAAACAAATTAGGTTGTTAAAGTTTTCACCTTGTGTGAAACATGAGTCATTCATGTCCATCTCCAATTTGCCCAGGTAAATTTTTTGTGTTATTTAAATAGTTATTTTATTTTTAAATAAAATTTTATAAGTTTTTAATAATCAATAAATGGGATTTGACCAAGATTGATTTAGTTAAATAACATTCAATTGTTGTGTTTCATATTTTATCAAGTGTTAATGAAATCATTATGTTTATAGCAATTGGTCCCCATTCACTAAGGGGCATAATGAATTTATTAATTTTTTGTACAATGCAATTGCCCCAATTCACCCAAATCCTAGTGAAATTTCACTTGGCCACAACTCTTAATAATGAAGGTTACCCATTAATTCATTAGAGGTTTAATATTTCAAATCCATTTATATGTTCCCATATATTCCCTAATGTTTTGAAAATTTTCTAAACATGAGTGTATATTGTTTAATTGTTGGGCAAAGTTCCAAACTAATCAAAAGTTCATTCTAAAGACATTTTGTTTCAAAAATGTAACTAAACCAAATTATTTTAGAATAGAAGATTGCCTGCATCAACAAAATTACTATGTCCAACTTAATACAAACTTCACATTTAGCTTTTGAAGTTTGCAAAATGAATTATGTAAGTTTATAGAATAAGTATTTATGAATATGACTAATTATACATTGTTTCTTATATATTTAATCTAAATGAAGGGGTTAAAAGAAATCAAAATTCAATTCATGAACAACAACATATATCACACAAAATGAGCCCATAGTTTTCAAATAACATAAAAAACAAAAATTACAAACATAAGTTGAAAAAAATGTTACTAAGGTCCCAAAAACATGTTTCAACAAGTTTAAGGTGAATAAACCCCTTGATAAAACACAAGAAACTAATGAAACTTTAGTTGCAACAAAAACTCAACCCATTAATTAATTATCATTAATTTGACATTATCTTAATATCATCTTAGTGCAACTTTTTATTATAAAGTTGATTAATGATAGATTAGTTGACATTTGTGAATATAATGATATTTAGCCCATACAAAACTAAATTGCAATGCAACAAGCACTTACGCCTATTTTTACAACAAAAAAAAAGTGAATAATAATTTTAATTTTAAGATTTTTGTTAAGAAGCAATCAAATACATCCCATATTTAAAATATTAAATGAAACACGTGCCAAATGTTTCAAAGAATATATTATTTAGAAGATTAATTCAATTGGTGGTTTTTAATTTGGAATTTTTCTTGGCATCATGGTACCACGTCCTTGACTTGACATAACTAATTCAAACTTGATTGAAATCTTTCAAATGGGAATGTGAACATGTTAGATATTGTTTTAAAATTCAAAATACCACAAAAATGGCACAAAGGTGAACAACATGGGCAAAAGAGAAAAAAAAGGGGAAATAATCACAAATCAAACATGAATTAATATCCTTCATACTAAATTGGTATTATTCTTAAAGTAATGTTGGATTAACACATTAATGTCAATGCAATCCAATTCAATTTAAGTTGTGCCAAACTTTCAAATGATTCAATTGAATGTCTAAAATGACATTACATTAACTCATTTAATGCCCATGCCACAATTCAATTCAATTTAAGTTGGGCCAAACTTTTTAAATCTTGTTGAATCCGACAATCCTAAAGGAAGCCCATTATCGTGTAACATGGCCACCAAAACAAACTTCAAATTTTTCTTTTTTGAGTTTTTATTGCCAATGTGTCATTGAAATTGTTTCTTTAAAACTTAATTGATGTGATCATTAATTCAACAATTATAAACACAAATCTTTCGCCCTTGTGATGAATTTGAAAAAATAGCATTGTTTATATATATGAAGATTAATTATTGTTGTGACATCTTTTTCTTCTTTAAACTACCATATTTTATGTTTTGTTCACATAGTTTTGTTGTAGGTGGTGATTGGATATGCTACACACATTGGAAGCATTAAAAAAATTAGTTCAAATGTTAAAGGAATTGATCTTTGTGGTCTTCCCTTTGCAAGTTTTGGGTCCATGAAAATTGTTAAGAATCCCATGGACATATTTTTTTAATTAATATTTTATACACATTTGATAAAATGATAAAACTCTGTCACAAACCATGTAAAAGCATATTAGCATTTTTCATCAAAGAAGTGGATCAAAACAATTTCATCAAAGAATTGATATACATCCATTATTGATATCAGAAAATATTAAAATTTTGCTGAATTAAATATTATATTATGTTGTTAATGCAAGATTTTAATTAATTATTGGATGATATCTTCTCAATTCTAGAATGTCATTTATTAGCATCCTTCATCCTATATTTTCATAATCTAGTTCATTTGAAGCATGTGAAAAATATGAGGTATTTCAACTTTGTGCATGAGTTAAATTTCAATGCAAAGATGGTGTTAACATTGTTAACATGGAAAGCATATAAATCTCCTTCATTTGTGTGCCATCCATATACCCATTCATATTGTCCTCAAAGTTTTTTTTTCAATTATTTTACGATTGTTCAATGTGTGTATATAGTTTAAAACTTACATGTATATGTACGTGGCTTAGGGAAATTTATTTACATGTTGGGTAAATGTGAGTGTAAATAATTACACTTACATACTTTCTACATGTTGTGTAAAAATTATGTAAAAAGAAAAGTGAAACCAAAAAATGAAATAAATAAAATGCCACAACAATTGAACTTGGATTTCATTTGCATGAAAGGAGTTACAAACATGCATTTTAGCTAATATCCAATGTAAACATTGAATTGGCACATTTACAAAGTGGTAATAAGGACATAAATGATGCACCCCCAAATTCCTTAGGAAACCCAAAAGTGGGTCCTAGAGTGTAACAACGAAAAAATAAATAAGTCAAAAGATGTTCCCTAGCTCATAACACTTCTAAAATATGAGGGTGTGCTAGAACTTTCAAATGGGATTAAGACAAAATCATGAAAGACAAAGGAAAAAGACTAAGGCCAAAGGAAGGAGAAGTGAATGAATAGTGGCATAAAGGTGTGGTCCCACATGGATGAAACTTATCCAATTATAAGAGCATTCAATTGGGTGGATGAAACTTATCTACTGGTATCAAGAACCTTGTCTCATCTGGTGGATGAAACTCATTTGATTATGAGATCCTTCAAAATAGGTGGATGAAAACTTATCTAGTTAAAATGAGAACATTCGGGTAGGAGGATGAAAAATTATCCTTGTATGAGAACCTTCAAATGGATGGATGAAAAAAATCCAGTTCAGTAATGGGTGGATGAAATTTATCCAATTGATATGAGAACCGTCAAATGGGTGGATGAAACCTAATTTTCTGGTTATATGAGATAAAATCAACCTGCATAACCAAAGAGAGAGGGCGATTAGTGCAAGTTGAACGCAAGTGGTGCAACAAACTTAATAAGGAGAATTTCAAACATAAGTTTTGCATGACTTGCAACCTTTAGGAGGAGGCACCACTCCCCTCTCTATAGTATACTATGTGACTCTCCACAAGGGTTACATATAAATGACGTTTTTTCCAAGGACTCCCAAGTGGGAGTCCCAAAGTTGGGATTTTTATTGTCACAAAACTTTGGACATTCACATATTCTCAAAAAAAGAAAAATTAGAACATGCAAGGGCAATATTTAATAGCCCTTTAAAAAAAAATCAATAGTGTATTGCATGCCCCAATCAAAAATCATTTGACCTTTCCTCTAAGGGGATTTGTGGTTGGGAATCAAATTCTCAATTTGACTCCCGGCTTTTCTTTGAATCACAATTCATGCATTCCATGTCTAAATGAACAATGCAAGGGCACTTTAGGCATCTACATTTCAAGATGGTATCTTGAGGGCCCAATTTGGTGCTTGTTTACCTTCTCAACCAAGATTCTGAAAATTCAAAAGTCCCGCATGAATGTGATTCCCAAAGTGGGAGTGCACTTGGGAATCATTGGGCTCTAGTTTTTGCACTCTCCCCCATTTGTGAAAATGTGTTTCACACCCAAACACACTCTCTTGGCCCCATGAGCCCTTGCACTCCACACTTAATTGCAAACCCAATGTTAAAGTTACAACAATTGGACATTAGTTAAAATTAAAAAGGTAACATGTGCATCATGAACAAAACATTACCGAAATCATGGATACATCTCTCAATTTTGGGTACAATTTTCTACATGATCTTCAATATCATTAGGAAATCCAACGATCTATCACATCTAATATATCCTCTTTTATCTTCAAAAATTAATAATGGCATCATCAAATCAATTTTTGATCAAAAGAACTAAGAAATTCAAGTTGAGGCAAGTTATTGTCAATGATGTTAATGCCATGGAGTTCGTTCATTTGAATGTTCATCCATGACTTATAATAAACTTTTACCTAACTTTTAATTTAATTTCAATTCACTTTTAATTAAATTTTAATTCACATCCAATTAATTTTTAGTTCATTTTTAGTTCACTTCTAATTAATTATTAGTTCATTTTCAATTCACTTCCAATTACCTTAGTTCATTATTGGTTAAGTCTAAGTTCATTTTTAATTCATTTTTAATTAACTCATAGTTCACACATGAATACACATGGGCCACACATGGGTGCACATGGGCCACATGTAGTTTAAAAGTTTATTTTAAAAAAAATTTGAACTAGATGCCCAATAGGTATAAATTAAGGTAGAATTTCTCATTACTTTTAATTTGTTCAACATCAGTTTTGGGTATGTTTTCTTGTCATACCCTTGTTATATTTCTTATTTGTAATAAAATCTTATTGGGTCTTTATTTACACTTATCATGTTTTTGTTTTTGTTAATCTTATTTCATGATCTAGATTAAGAACTAGGCCTACCCTTATTTTCATTTTGGTTAGTCTTAAATGTTTTTGTGTTTATGACAACTACTGCATGAACTTAAGGCTTGAGCTTAGAGTTTAAAGTTGGAATTTGGGATCGTAAAATGTTTTTTCCTGTATACACATGTAAGTAAAACCTAAGAATTTAATCGTAAAATGAATATTATACTAGTAAATTTATAAACAAACATGGGGACGAATGTAAGCATTCATCTTTATTATGGATGAACAATTTTGTTCATTCATTTAATGTATGGATGGAAAATTTTGCATTTAATAAATGTTTTTAATAAATAAAAATTTCATTATAATTATGGATGAATGTTTTATTTTATCATTAAATTATTATGGATAATTTTTTTTCCGTGATTCTAATTAACTAGAGCTTCATGAAACACAATCTAATTATATATGATATAACATTTGTTGAATAATATAATATAAATTTCATTATAAATATATTTTATGGCTATGATTTAAAATTCCATTATTAACAAAATATTATTATATTACCATCAATATGCTAATATCCATCCCATGGTCATTGTTTTTCTTTAATAAATATATATATAATTTTTTAAAATTTTGGGGCAAATTGATTTATAATCGTTGATGATAGTGGGTTTTTTCCTACCCCTCTTCTAAAGGTGCCACAACTTCTTTCAAACCTATTTATAATTATCATTGGAAAAAATGGCACAAGGTTTTTTTTTTCATTTTTTGTCAAAGGTGCCATGACTTTTTTCAAATTTAACCAATGTTGTTGACAATAATGGGTTTTGAATGTTTTAGATTTTTTAAAACTATGTAATGTCATTAATGATACTGGGTTTTTGAAATAAATCAAATTTTAGTTTTAGGCACCTAAATTATTTTTTTTCAAACAACATATTATCATAGATGACAATGGGGTTTTTTTAATATTTATTTATTTTCAAAGCACCCTAGTTTTCCACAAAATAAATATATAATGTTGTTAACAACAATTGGGCGGTGGGGGGGGCGGGGGTGATATTCATTCCATGACAATATGTTTTGAATTACTTAACATTGTTCATGAAAATGATTTTTTAAACAAAATTTTTTAAATCATTTTGGTCCCATCATCATATTTTCCCTTATTATCACAATTTCATTATCCATCATTATTATATGACATTCAAGTTTGAGATATTGATATTTGGACAACAAGGAAGATGGATATAAATAATTTTGAATTTATTTATCTTCCAAAAAAGGGTGAATTTCATCCAATGATTTATTTATTTAATCCAAATCATAAATGAAATTCATCCATGAAAAATGACATTCATCCATAAGAAATCATTCATCTGTGGACATATTCATCAATGTAGGTGGATTAAAATCACATTAAACTTTAAGTTCCAAGTTCAAAGCTCGAAGCTCAGGCTTCACATTCATGCATAAACCATTTTCAATCCAAGTTTTTTACATTAAGCAAGTATTAATGAAAACTTATGAGAATCCTTACAAAAGAAAATATTCTTTCCATTTCAATTTAACTACCAAGGATTAAACATAATCAAATGAACAAGGGGCATCAAGGTAAAGTCCTTTTCCAAGGATTGCATGTGCATGCAACATTCATGTGTTGGTTTAAAATCCTAAATTTTGTATTTTTCATATCCAATATACCATTTTGTGTTAAATGTTTATTTGATTACATCTTAATCTTATGTCATGTATATTATGCATTCATGATCTTTACCACATAAAAATGACAAAGTTTGTGAAAGTCACGTTTTCAAAATTCATAATTTTCAAGGTAAAAAACACGTTCTAACCAAAAGTGTTTAAACATGTTGTAAAAATGAATTTCAACATCTTTTTTATTTTTAAATGATCAATGTTAAAATCCTCTCCAATTTTGAAAATGAATTATTTACATTCGAGAACAAAAAAATGTTTCAAAAAAAATTGTTCACTTAAATGGTTCCTTTCACTATGTTTTCACCCACCATGTATGCTTAAATTTGCTATAACTAAATAATTTCCTTTTGGAATTTTTTTTTCATGCTTTGACCACCAAAGAAGATGATAACATGATACCTAGGCACATTTAGCAAAAGTTATTATTTTCTAAATGCCAAAAGTTTCCCAAAAAAATTCAAAAAAAAAAAATTTATGAAGGAAAATGAAAAATATTTTGCAATGGTATGGGAATGTTTTATTTTAGAATTAAAATCTCTAAAATTAATTAATTACTCAATAGAAATGTGTTGAAGCCATTGAGTTTTACTGTAAATGTGTGCCAAAACATCATGATTCCCATCAACACATACACTTACAAACATAATCTCCAAATTTAAATTAACTTGAGGTGTGCAAATTGCAAATAAGAAAGTAAGTAAAAGAAATAACATTTACTTGTTTAGAACAAGTTTTATCTTAGACACACCTACTCCAAAAACATCATTATATAACAAACAAATTCCTACATTTGAAAAAACATTCGACCGTCCATGTAGCTTCAATACAAAGTCTCAAAAGTTGGAAGGAGGAACTATCATATATGCAACAATAATCTCAATTGTTGAAACATGACCAACATGATCTCCCAAGACTCAAGTCCTTAAATTAAGGATATAACATGAAAGCAAGCATATTGTGAGCTTTAAAAATCTTGAAACAATCCATGAAATCAAGGAAAGGCCTCAAAATAATAGCTACTTGCTCTCACATGTTGGTACCAAGTTGTTTCACCTTAGTGCACATATCCATGTCCTCGAGAACATCAACCTTGCTTGCAACTTCAACTATCCTTGGAAATTTGCACATACAATTTGATTACTAAGGCAAGAAAATTGGACAATAGGTAATACCCGTGACATTGGTTAATTATACATGTAGTTACAACATGATTAAATGCATCACAAATTGCTTCAACAATGGCCCAAGTTTTTGTTAAAAAAACCATGTTAATAAATAACCTTTATTTGACAACTATACAACTTGATAGGCTAGGCATATTTGTTCAGGCATGGCAACCTTGGATGCAAATATATCCTCATTGAAGTCACTAACTTGCATTTAAGCAAACCAAAATCTAGACATGTTCACCTCCACTCTTTTGCCCCTTGGCTTATAATGCACAACGAGAAAAAATGATCAATTTTATTATACATTTCAAAACTTGCAAATGCTTACATTACAAACATCAAGATTATTAACATACTTGATTTTTTTGGCCATGTGATGCAAGCCTAAAGGGACACTTCAATACATTTCACATGAATGGGCACATGTCCTTGGAAACCTTGTCGTCTTTAGTTGAAAATTGAACTACCTTGTTCATAGTATATCCAAGGCATGCACCACCTAATGGAATTTACAAATTTAATGCCTCACATGAAATTATCAACTTTAGGGCCATGGTCATGCTCCCCAAACTAGTTCCTTCATCTTTCACATACGACAAGACTTTGGAAATGAAATTAAACTTCCATGCGTGGTTTTCAGTTGTGTTCCAACCCATGCCTAATAGTATCATTGGCTTAAAAAAAGCCTACTATAACATGAGAAGGCTTCCAATATGCAAATAAAAAGTTTATGAGAAGAACAAAGATATTTTGTTGGTCCCCTGTTAATCCACAAATCAAACATGACCATGGTTGTAGGTGTGGTATCAAGTCAAGGTTGCACATGTGAATTTAAATAATGAACAATCATGGTTGGAAGGATATTTTTAGATAATGTCTTAATTCGAGAAGGGATAACTAATTTGGGATTGAACTTCAAAGCCAACCTGTGCATACACTTTCACAAATACTTAAAGGGAAACCCTTTTAGCCATGAACAACACCAAGTCCTTCAAAAACTAGTTTTGAACCTCATCTCAAGTGCTTCTTGTTAAAGAATTTTGTTCCAAGAAAACAAATTTTGGACCTATTGCTACTATAAGGTGTTGCTTGGTGGTTGCAAAAGTTGACCACCTTCATCACTCTTTGATTGTGACTCTAAAATGCATTAGCAACAAGTTCCATGTAAAATATGTAAATAGAAGCTTGGGATGTTCAACTTCAACAAATGTTGTTTCATAGATCTTATCCCAAATAACTTGTTACATGTAATGACCCATTTCTTTCCTTTTGTCTTCTTTTCAATAAATGCAAAGACAAGATGTGAAAAAAAAATATTACATCTCAATTGCTACACTTCATCACAAGTAGGAAAATCCCCATTGTTCATGGTTATCTATAGTTAGGAGATAAAATGCATCTTTTTCATTTGGCAATGAACTTGAAATATCCCTAATTGCCATAACCTACACATTGTAAATGGGATGGGATCACAATCTTGTAATTGATTTAAAACCCCCAGAAAATACCATTTGAATAGTGAAAAAAAAAATGTTAACCTCTTACTTTTTTTGTCATTTTTTGTTGTTGAAATTGTTATTTGTTGGAAATTATGTTTTCTAGAAGCTATTACTTGTTGGAGTTTTTATTGCTTATTGGAAGAGATGTTTGTTGGAAGTGTTGTTCTCCAATTATTACTACATGTTGCAAGAATTTTTATTTACTATAGGAGTTGTTCTTCAATTATTGTCATTTATTAGAAGAATTATTGTTTTTCAACTATTGTTCTTGTTACTTAATAGAGGAGTTGTTGCTCTCCTTTTTAGCTTCCTTTATCCTTGCACACCAGAATCCCCAAAAAGGGGAGCAACTCACAAGGATGATGATGACCAAGACCAAGACACAAAACATAGGAACAGGAGTTTAGGAGCTTTTTTGAGCATGCACATATGAAGAGACAAAAATGAAAAAAAACCTTAAAAACCTACTCCCTTTCCTTTATTATTGTTTGGGTTGCAAAAAAAATCATAAAGGGGATCACCATGATGAAGCAAAATTGAATTTAAAAAATCAAACTTTAAGTTCAACACATGAAAAAGGGGGTGAATGCAACCATGTAGGCAACAAGCTATCACACAAAAATAAATAAAAAGATTCCAAGCTTTGTCAAGTAACATGCAACATGTTATAGGAAAAGGAGTTTAGGTGCTCCTTAAGTGTGCTTACTTGAAAAGATGAAAACAATAATCAATAACACTTCATTATTCCCTTTCCCTTATTGATATTCCCTACAAAAAGAAAACCATGAAAGGAGACACCATGATAAAGTAAGATTGAACAACAAAAAACAAACAAATGTCAAACTTATAATTCAACAAATGAAGGAGTGGGCAGGCGTAACCATGTAGGTGATATGGTGTCATGAGTTGTGATGGAAAAATTATTTTTAAAAACACCAAACGTAGAGCTCAATGCATGAGGGGGAAGTATATTTATGCAAAGTGATGAAAATGCATGAAGGGGGGGTTGGTGTAACTATGTAGTTGATGAAGGCAAATGTAACTATGTAGGCAATGGAAAAAATAAAATAAAATAAAATAATGAAAAGCTCAAAGCTTGACAATGAAGTTTTATTTTAAACATCATCAACACACTGGGGGGGATGCAAATTGTTTTAGTGTTGAAGGTGACAACATTTCAATGTGAGAAAACAAAGCAATAAAATTGGTTTGATAAAAAAGGGTGGATGCAAGTTGTTCATTTGAAAAGATAAAGACAATAATAAGCAAGGACCAATGTTTTGCTTTGTCTTGCTCCTTGCACAAATTAAAACAATGAAGCACGTATCAAGACAACAAAGATAAATGATGACCATGAACAACTCAAAAAAAATGTTCAACTCAAAAAGAAAATAAACTTGGTATTTGTTTTATTCATTAAAAAACACATCAAGAAATGATGATGGTAATGGCAAAAAATACAAACATAAAGAGCTCCAATCCCAAATCCTCATCCAAATTCCAAAACCTTACACTTTTACATCAATCTTAAATGGTCCCAAAACATTACATAAGGTTGTGTAAGTGCATTTTTATGTCATTTATACTTACCCATGTGTAAGTGTAATTGAAATCCATTCCATTATGGGTAAGTGTTTAAATGATTTACACTTACCCACCATTTACATGTTGTATATACAACTATTAACATTTAGATGCACAACATTGTTTTTGACCAATATCAAGTGGGTATAAAAATCTAGTTTAGAAGTAGGAAGATTTCAAGTTAGGTCTTTGCTAAAAAATCAATGGTTATTTGTCACTATAAATACCATTGATAAAAAAAATTTGGCAAATGTTAAAGACTAAATAATTAAAAGTGCTTTAGAATCTCCACCAAGAGTTAGATGCTAGTTATTAATTTTAATTGTAAGATTTTTTTAATTTTGGGGAGGTGTGAAGTAGAAGCTAACCCCTCTTATTATATTATTTGGATTTTGGAAAGGTGGGAAACATGCAAACTTGATCATTTTTTGAATGACGTGCATTGTGGGGCGTGGGAAGTAGTAATCTAGCCTCATTGAATTTTTACTATTTTTAAGAACATGCAACATATCATCAATTGTTATCATTGAAAAGAAATTATTTTGTAAAAACCAACTTACATTAGTAAAAAAGTTGACATTTTAAAACCATCATAAATCTTTCATATGCCAATAATCAAAGAAATACATGTGAATGTTCTTTGAAAATTTAAGGAACCACCAACCATTGGTTATGACCAATGTTGATCATTAAAATTCGCACATATACAACCATGACCTCTTTTAAAAAACCCAAAAATTGGTTTTCATATATTACCATGTTTCTCAAAAAAATTACAAACCAACTTTGATATATAGTTATGATATTCAAAAATCAATAAGCAATCAAGTAAATTCTAGTTAATTGTTGGTTCTTTCTTTTTCATTCATGAAAATTGTTAGTTCTTTTGGGTAAATCCATAAAAAAATCTTCTTTAAATTTATTTTTAAAAAAATAGAGTTCCAAAATATTTATGATTTCAAAAAAAAATTGGATGCAAAAGTTTTATTTTTGGAAATACTCAAAACAAAATTGGAGTTTATTAAAAGTACCACTTAAGTAACCAACATCAATTTTGACAATGTTGTTTGGCTTTTGAATTTAAATGTTAAACTATAGAGGTTTAAGGGGATTTGGTTGTAACCCAAGCTTGAATCAATAACCTTTTGGTGGAATAAACATAAGAATTGATTTGTGGAATTAACACTGTGCAGATCATTGGAATTGGGACCATAATTAACACCATGAAGAAACAACTCTTGAACACTTGTTTAAGTTTTTTAGATAGGTAAGTTGAACTTTTTTGAAAAGTTTGCAATAGATTGATTAACTATTTTAGAACCTTGTTGTAGCTTTAACACATGTTTATTGAATAATTAATTGATTTTGAAGATTCCATTTAAAAAACTTAAATATTCAAGAATATTCCATAATATTATTCACTTTTCCTTCACAAAAAATTTCTTTAAGAAAAATTAAAATTTTCTTTCCACATTTAAATATATATATATAAATTGTGCTAAAGCTTCAAGGTGCCTACTATGGTCAATGATTTTCTTGTTGAATTTTTGTAACTTTGCAAAAACATTCTTGGTTTTTTGAACCTTTTTTTGCCATTTAAAGGAAATCAAATTTGTCATATTTAAACTTAGAGGCAATAGTTAAATTGCCAATTGTAGCAAGGTTTTTGAAATGCATATATTGTTCCCCATAAGCTATTGCTAGATCCTTTTAGGGATCCTCACTACTAAACCTACTTGAGAAAATTGATAAAAAAAAGCCTTGACTACAACATATAGGTAATTGATTGTACCTATATAATCTTCAATTTGAAGGAGTGTGTAATGTACATGGACATAGACTTAGCTTTCAAAGTAGGCTTGGAGATCCTTGAATTCGAAAGAATGTGCCAAAATTGAAACTACACAGTTTAGAAATTTGAAGAATCAAGTTCAAACTATATAAAGAGAAGCTTTTTTTTTTTTGAAAATGTCAAAACTAGGACCAAAGGCTTTCTTTAAAAGGAAAAAATGGTCAACACTAATTTTACATAAGAAAGTGTTTGTGAAAATGTCATATGGTTGGCAATGTTAGCTTCGAGTTTTATAGATTTTTCAAATTTTAGTGATAACTTCATGGTTACCATAGTACCTAGGTGGCTTTGGCATGAATTAGATTAATTTCAACTTTGCCAAAAAAAAAAAAAAAAAATTAGCCTTTTTTGTTGAAATTTTCAAAAATACATTCAAGTTGCCAACTAGTTTTGAACCAAAGACCTTTTTAACCAAATCAATCACTTTACATCCATTTGACTGGTAACGTAGTGAAATATCTTTAAAACATTAAAAAACTTCATTAGATATATTACACATATGCTGAAATTTTCAAAATTAAAAAGGTAGCTATCAAACCAAAAAATTTGGATTAAATTAATTATTCAACAAAGAACTACCAAAACTGCCCAAGTACTACAATATATGATTTTCATAGGGGTTTTCTTTTACTTTCCATGTTAACAAAAATGAAAAGGTGGGCGGCCAATTTAAAGGTGCATACAACATAATGAACTTTGAAATTAAATATTATAGCTAAAGGGATTAGGATTATTTTCAAACATACCCATTTCAATTTAGTTAAAAAGATTAAAAACCATTATGGGGTTTGAACCAATGTTTGTTGGTTATTGTGGTTTGACTTGCAAATTGCTTGGGTCCAAATCCATGTATGAATAACTTATTTGAGTGATTCAATTATCATCTAGGTAGGTTGTCAAACCTAAAATAATAAACACATTTGAGATAAAAAAAATTTTGAAAAAAATGAAAAAATAAAACTACAAAAAATACTATATTCAATGTATAATTAATTAAATATAACTTGTGGTTTTCAACCATGTATTTAAAAACCAACCCTTATGCTAATTGGTGGTTATTGCCCCCAAAAAAACTAGATAAATTAATAATTGGGGGTATTAATTTGACATGTTGACATTGATAACTAGAAGGTCTATTTTTTATTTATTTAAACATTGATAACCTACCTAGTCAATTATTGCCCCAAAAAATAAACCGGCCAACATTGGTTTGAAAATTTGTGCCCACCTTTTAAGTCATTGTTTAAAGAAACCAAAGTTTTTTTTGTTAATATATAAAATATTTGGAATGATTCAAATTTTTGAAATTGTGAAAAATATACATAGACAACAATATAAAAGGAATTTTTTTTCATATTTAAATTATAGGAAAATTTGGCTATATCTTATAATGAAATGATCAGCATTTTGATTAAACATCACAAAATTGGCCCCAAAAATAATTATTTACAACTAATTAAATCACATTAGATGCATCAACCCATGGAAGGTGTTAGGCATGCCCAAGTAGTGTCAAGCAAAAAAAAAATAATAATACAAACTAATGATTTATAAAATTGCAATAACAAACCAACAAAAAACTCAAACACAAAAGTCAATCCTTTCAAAATTATCTTGCTTTTATTCTAGAGGGGGTGAAATATCTATTAAGTAGGCCTTGATTTATTGAACTTTCAAATATTATTTACTTTGATGATTAATATGAGCATATTCTTTGATTTTGTTAAACTACATTTAAAAACCATACATGTTTAAAATAAATTTTAATAGATTCATCAAAATTTGAACAAAGTTCTCAACCTATTTAATAGGTTGCAAATAGATTATATATATATACTTTCAAATTAATGCACAATAAAATGTACTTGTGGGCTTTAAACTTGTGATCAAAATATATTCAACTTTTAATGTAAAATCAAAGGACACTTGATATTTGTTAATGAGTTTCAAACCTAATGGTTATTTCTTATTATTATTATTATTATTATTATTATTATGTATTCAACTTATCATAAAATCAATGGAGGAATTAATGTTTTCATATTGAGATTCAAAAAGGTTTTGAATTTATTTTGTTGTGTTTATGTTAAAATTTCCCTATTTAAATATTGGATTTTAGGTGGGATTTTTTTTGGTCTACTTTGCCATGCTTTCACCAATAACTTCCACACCTCAAGTCCCCAAATATCCTTTTCACTTCCACACCTCCAACTATATCCCCCAACCTTATTAAGCATCCTCTTCATAAATGGTGATGTAAAAAAATGGCAGCAAACCTATTATAAAAACATGGCAACTTACATACCAAATTTTATAAATATGGCTCTTAGACCACATGCAATTCCTACTACACCCTAATCTAATCTACTTGGTCCTTTTCCCATGCAACATGTTTAACATGCCATGTATGACCTTCTCTCATTATCTACCACTATTGCCTTAACAAGAACCAATCTAATATTATGGCAACAAATGAATTACTTGTTATTGGAGGATGAATGAACAACACATGATCCCATTTCCCCTCCCCAACCAACCACATGAATTAGTAAGATGATTCATTTACAATAATTAATTTTAATGAAAACATCATTTTTTTGTTGGATTGGTTCAACATCAACAAAGATTATTAAGAAAATCTCACAATATTGTTACTTAGATGCTACATTGAGCCAAGGTACAAAATGCACCAAGAACAGTCAAATGGTGTCTATCATCCTTCTCCTAACCCCTTGCATTTGGTATTAGACTTTTTTGTTTCATTTTCGAATGTCATTTCATTATATTTTGATGCACATAAAACTTTAGAACATGTACATGGTGTTCAAACTTTGAACTCAAGTAAGAAAAATTCAAGAATTCACCAAATCCATCACAATTTTCATCATCAAATCATCCTTATTCATAGGACAATAATTGAAAATATTTTACCTTATTCATTGTACATACTTACACATTGTGTTTAAGCTTTGTATTTTAGTAAGTAAAATCTATCACATCTATCACAATATTCCTACAATAAAGTCATCTTTACTAATATTGTAATTCTTTGAATGTTGAAAATTTGAATTCATGTAAGTAAAATGCATCATCCATAATGATTCCATCATTAGTTCATCCATATTAATACAATTATTAAATGTGTGTAGCTTGCTTCATGTACATATTAGGTATATACTAATGTTGTGTGGGTATCATAAGTGACACCAAACCTTTATTAATTATGAATGGGCTTCTTTGATCACATAATTGTTGTCAAATGAAAAAGCCATAAAACGACTTTAACATATAATTGTCGTTCTTAATTATTTTTTAAAATATGAAAGAACCACCTTTAAATCCATGGTTCTTTGAGTTTTTGAAATAACTAAACTCTAGATGTTCTATTTATCTACAAAAAATTGAAACTAATGGCTTTTTATGTTAAACTTTCAAATAATTGGAATTGAAGGTTATTACAAAATTAAAATTCTCCCACAATATTGCTACAAATTAGTGTTGTCTACTTCTAGTTTTGAAGAAAACATGTGATATCTATTCCAACATTTTTCTAATTTGAAAACCTTTAGTTTTGGTTTTTTAGACTATTTTAAATTTGAGAGAGCCTCATGTTTGGTTTTATTCTTAATTCTTTACATTTATAAACTTCTAGTTTTGAGTTATTTCAAAATCAAATGCTAAACATGTCCATTTACAAACTAGATCCAATTCAATTTATTTATGAATGGCCAAAAGTTTATTATTATTAAAAATATATAACCAATAAAAAATGGCCACTTGTATCAACTACATGCCCAAACCAAAAAAGAAAAAGGAATAAAAACTTGCACACTTGAAAAATCTTCCAAAAATTGGTCCATGTGACTCATTAACGCACATCCAAAACTTCCCATTTTGGAGGTGAGTGGGATGAACCTCAACTCTCATCAGATTAGATTCTCCATGGTTTGTCCTACATATCTTTCAAATACTACCTACTCCTAGTAACCTCATACCTACCGTTGCAATCTCCTTGCAACGGTAGCTAGCCCACCACATTTCCTGCCCCTATTTGTTTATTGCCTTGCCTCCATTTGTCCAACTTGACTTGATGTTAAACTTGAAGTTTTTTAGACACATGTTTCAAGTTCATTCCAATTTCCTCTACTTCACTTTAAGCTTTAAGCAAAAAACCTTAGTCTTTTTATTTTTATTTTTATTTTTTTTTGTTTTCTTTTGTTTTCCTTTTTTTCTTTGTCAAAAGTTATAGGCCAAGGGTCATTGTTGTTGTCTCTTTTATTTGCGTTTCTAGATCAATCTTTTTTTTTATAAGGACCTAGGGGGTTGAATGAAGGTATTGCCTTTTCTTTGCTTCTCTCTTGTACTTCTTTTTCAATTTGTAAGAAGTCAAGGGGATGAACTCCCCCTTTTTTGCTTTGTCTTTTTTTGTTTGTTGGAGTTCAAAGTTTTTTTTTTTTTTTTCTCTTTTTGTTTGCAGGGTTGAGGGGAGGCGTTACTTTCCTATCTTTACCTTTATTTTTTTCCATGTTTGTTTTTCATCTTTATTCTATCTTTGTTTTTTTGGATTGTTTACAATGAGGCATGGACCCAAGTGGACAATACCTTCTTTTTCTATTGATTTTTGTTTACTTCTTTTTTTCTTTTTTTACCACAAACTCGTATTCTTCTTTTTCACCTTCTTCATCTTATATATATATATATATATATATAGTTAGTTAGTTTTTTTCCCTTATATTTTTATTGCTAATCCTTGGCATTTTTACATGGGGTAAATTCCATGCATGTAAGTAATCTTTTGCAAGATGGAGAAAGATGATGACCTTGATGTGTACAAGGTTGTGTTAAACATGGGACCCTTGGTGAATTGGAAGCATGAACCATTAAATGTGATGTGGTTTGAGATGATGGACGTGGTCATAACAAGAATATTCGTGGCCATGAAAGTTTACAAATTTTTTTTTTCATATTTTTAAAGTTTTAGGTCTTTGAACACATCTTTATAACAATTGATCTTTGTTTACATGGGGCAAGTTGTGTGCCACCACAAAAGATAAGTTTGTGACAAAGGTGGTTTGCATGAATAGTTGATGGGTTGCCAACTTTGCACAAATCAACATCCACTAAAGGTCACTTGATCTGCAACTATGTAATACCTTTAAGCACATAACATTAATGATGAGGAAAATGGTTGTAAAAAGTAAACTCTCATTCTAAATTAGAGAAGTAACTTGTACCATCAATATTTGTACATTGATGGATCATTAGTTTTGGATTCCCATACATTTTTGTAACATGTTATATTTATACATATTTTTGTTTTCTTTTTGGTGTGAAGTCAAATGTTGTACAATTTAAATAAATGTTATCATTCATTTTCACATCCATAAATAACCTATTTATTTGTATATCAAATGAATGTAATGCGTTAATTTCTTACCATGGATTACATGCCAAAGACATGGCATCTAGTTGCAAAGGCCAATCATATTATCAATTAGTCTTTTCTTATTTTGTGATAATATTAAAATTCCACGTCATAAATTTCCATGGTATGATGTGTAAAGTGTAAAATGATGTGAATGCCATGTCAACCTAATAATTTTTATTTGATTAGGTGTTATAAAAAATGTTTTCTTGTAAAAGTAAAATGTGTCACAAAACCATTCACATATGTTCCACCATGAATCACAGATGACCAATAGTGAATTGGGTGTAAAATCCATTTGTCAAAGTTTTATTAGTTGTTCAGGGTTGATAAATATGTAGATGTTTGGGTCAATTCACTATTGTAAAACATGACATATATGATTACATGTCAAAACCTAACTTAAGTAAACTAATTTATGCTACTTAGGCTAGGTCGGTTATACCATTTAAATTAGGTAACCTAAAGGTTAGACCACGTATGTTAGACAATTTAACTTATTTAGTTTAGATTGCCTAAGTTAGAAACATGGGTTAGGTAGGAAGTCTAAGTGGCATAATTTATACACCTTAGCTGATATTAGCCACATAAATTACTAACCTAAATTAAGGTAAGTAATTTGTAAAAGTAAAGATTTGAACATTTCACCTCCATATTCATAAACAATCCTTACCATTTCATCAAAATTTATATGTAACATTAAAAATGTAATCACATTTTCATAAACATTTTTTCTAATCTATTTAAGTGACTTACTCAACCTACCTTAGGCTACTTAGATTATGTAAGCATTTACTTAGGGGTTAAGGGCTAAAGGCTACTTTTAGGCTATGTAAAAATCCACCTAGGGGTCTACTTAGTGTTATTTAGGTTAGGTTATATAAGGATTGCTTAGGTTATTTAAAAGCCTACCTAGGTTAGGTTTCCATTTGTGATATCTATGATGCCGTGTGTGAGTTTACCATTAGATAATGAATGACCAATAGTTGCAATGTTCATTTAATAGTATCATTTATTGTGTTTTGTTGCACCCATGTGTCAAAGTTCTATTTGATATTTTTTCATTTGGAGATGCAAACATTCATTGTTAGTCGCATAATGGGGATTTGTTGTTGTTGCCACGTATGATGATCATATTGGTCATATAACAACACATCTTTGGGTTTTGTAACTTTTTTTTTTTTGATGCCATGTGTTAATTGATTATTTGATTACAAAGGGCTTGTAATTGCAACATTAAAATTTAATAATCATGTATTCTATTTGTTGCACCCATGTGTCAAGTTTTTATTTTTTCATTTGTAAATGTAGAACATTCACTATTGGTTATGTAATGGGGATTAGTTGTTGCCATTAGTTTTGATTATATTGGGCACAACAACACATCTTTTGGTTTTGTAAATTTTTGTTATGTTAAGTATTGATATATTATTTGATTTCTAGGGACTTTGCAACATTCATCTAATAGTTGCATGTATTGTGGTTTATTACATGAACTATGATGTTTACCATAACCACAACACTTTATTGCCACATGACATGCCATGTCATCACCATGGGAGATTGAGTCATTGTTAGTCCCAAAGTTCAATGGTACTTTCAACTAATTAATTCCAAATCATAAATATATATTAACACAAATTGAAGAATAATGAGATATTTTACTCCAAAAACTACCAAGTTGTCATATTGCTATAGTTGCAAAACCATGATGCCACATAGCATATTGATGTCCTTGCCATTACTTAATAATTTATGCAATTAAGTAGTTATAAATGTAATAAAAAATACAATAGTCATTTTAGGGTTGAATTGAAAAGGACACAATGTGTTGTATAGTAAAAGTACATAAGGTTGGACCAAAAGTGGTGGACTGAAGTTCCTTTTTTGAAAGCCCCTTTTGTTTGTATTTAAAATGAATTGATTTGACCTTCAAATTCAAATGATCTTAAATTTAACAAATTTTTAGAATCCAAATTTGGGCCACCATTTTAAATTCCTTTTGAAACACCTTTTTATATTAAAAATTATTTTTGAAAAACATCAAATTTAATATAGAAAAATATTTTGCCATTTTGAACTTTTCTAAATGGAATACTATCTAATATCTTCACAAATAAGATATTTCCATACTTGATTTTTTGACTTTCAATGTTATCAATTCTCAAAGTGTTATGTCCCAAAGTTTCAATAATATTACATAAACACATTGTGAGATAAAAGTTCATATTCAAATTTAGACAACTAGCATAGTCTTCATTAAAGTTCATTTATGATTTACCACTCATTACTTTGTTTATTTTTTTCATTATCAAAAAATTCATATTGTTGTTTCACATAAATGAGTCCCTTTTCATGATATCCAATAAAACGGTAAAATTCTATGCAAAATTAACTAAAAACTTATCATTGGGATGTTCCATTTTGTTCAATGTAGTATGCAACTACCTAGAAAAAAATAGTAAATAATAAATAAAATATTGGTCAATAAATTGATTAACTATATTTATTTGGCGATAAGGATATTAAATGACAAAAAAAATCTTGTATAGCCAACATTAGTCCAAAATGGTGTATTTGATGGGTTTTAATTCATTGAAGCCCCAAAAAGTAACAACTACACATGACTAGCATTATAACTCTTGAATGTAATTACAACCATTGAATGCAATTACTTTTTATCCACATGTAACATTCATTATTAAAAACTTGTTAGTTGCATTAAAAAAATCACACAAAACATAATTGGAAACTTGGATGAAATCAAAGGTTTAGGGTCAACTTCTGCATTCATGAAATGAATATATATATTTTCAAAAAACCAATTCATTTTTTAAAATTTTAATTTTTTCATGATTTACAAAAATATTTTCATATGAGTAGTGAAATTATTTAAATCACAACATGCAATAATTATGATGATTTTCAACACCTTAATTTCATATTTTCACAAAAACATGTTTCAATATATATATATATATATATATATGATGAAACTAATTGTAGGAAAAGGTATTGTTGGTTTGTAATGAATAATTCATGTAGATGCTATATGATGAATTTTAACTTTTGAGTTTCATTTAGTTCATTAAACTATTTATAACATTGTGCAATTAATTTCAAACCATTTGAATCCAAACATTTTCCACGAATTGATTTACATATTGTATCTAATTAATATTACATGATTAATTGCTATATATCTGACATTAGCTAAATGAAAAATCCCTTCCTTTCTATTCCATTCAATTTGCACATTATTTGGTTTAAAATTTTGATAAAATCCTAGCAATATTCGTGATGTTCCCCCTTTCTAATAATTTGTTTATTGTACCATAACCTATCCCCCAAATTAATTAATTATATGTGGAACCAAAAACTAAATTTCGAATTGTGAGTTAATCAATATGTAATCGACACCAATCAAATATACATCATTCAACTTCAACTATGACCCTCATGCCGATAAACATAGGTATGAAAATTTAATTTAATTTAATTTAACTTAGTTTCAAAAATAATTGCACTTTAGATCAATGTGTCATTGATTTTATACATAACCATTTGTTTTTCTTTACATAAGATTGAAAATCTCAATGGAACCAAAAATGTGCCCCAAAAAAAAAGAAAAAGAAAAGAAATTCATAAGCAATGGAATAAGTGAAATCTTTGAAATATGTGGATTATGAAATCATTTGTCTCCACCATTTGCTTAAAAGAATGAAATTCATAAGCAATGGAATATGTTAAATCTTTGAAATATGTGGATTATGAAATCATTTGCCTCTCCACCATTTGCTTAAAAGAATGAGATTCATAAGCAATGAACTAATTAAATCTTTGAAATATGTGGATTATGAAATCATTTGTTTCCACCATTTCCTTAAAAGAAAAAAAATAAAAATAAAAATCAACATGGGTATTATACTATACGGGCAATCAAGTTACTATGTATTGAGATTTTTTTTTTTCATCTAGAAATATTGACTTTAATCCATGATGCTACAAAATTCTTGGTTATTTCAATATTAAGTTTCTGAAAGAATGAAAGAAAGAAAGAAAGAAAGGAAAGTGAATTTAGTGAATTTCAAAAAAAAAAAAAACTAGAACTAATTTCATTATTTTATTTTATTTTATTTTATTCCCATAATTAAAATTCCTAAAAAAATTTAGTCTAGTTTCCTTAATCCAGAAAAAAAACGAATATCCTGCCAATTTTAATTTATTTCTATATTCTAAACCCTCCTCAAAAACTAATGCCTCATAAATTCTGGCTGTTTGAACTTGGGGCGGGCTGCATTTTCAATTTACTAATGAAAGGAATAATAATAATAATAATGATAATGAAAGGAATAATAATAATAATGATAATAATGATAATGATAATGATAAATAATAATAATAATAATAATAATAATAATAATTCTTATTATTGTAATAATGATAATAATAATTACTTTAATGGAGTAACTTATAACAGCGTTCTCAATAAATACCTACTTACCATGATGACTCAGATTGGACGGCTCAGATCGCACTGGACGGCTCAGATTTCCCTTTGATGAGGACTGGGGTAGGTCGAGGGTAATAAAGAGAAGTAAAAGTAAAACGTAAAATAAATATGAAGTTGTAGTAAATAAAATCCCAGTTAAGGCCACTTTATTATTATTATTAATAATTAATTAATTAATTAATTTACTGTTGGGGGGAGGGATTGGGGGCTGCTGACGGCCCCGCTATATAAAGTTACTAGAAGTAATTAATTGTAACTTGTACCCCATTGCTTAATTACCTAGTTTAGTAAACTTTAATTGTAACTGCCGTTGTCCAAATATTTTACTGAGGGAAAAAATAAATTCGCGGAAAAAAAATTAAAATTCATTTCCCGTTTCCTAATTTCTCGTGGGAAGTAAATTCAAAGAGGCTAGTGGATGGATGAAATGTGTTGGATGAAATCTGTGTTCTCCGAACCACTCCCGTAGCCTCGGTACCCCCCGTTCCGGGCTGCCCGTGTGCCCGAACCGGACTGGCTGCCGGGTAGCCCTGCCTTCCGCCCCCCGCCACCCCCCCCCCCCCCCACCCCCCCCCCCC
>Ga0116227_10002896_pt1 | contig 38606 bp, 29 predicted proteins | sample S1TSphgellanicum_FD_89693 | JGI IMG/M metagenome (GOLD analysis project Ga0116227, IMG submission 89693) | Host-associated microbial communities from peat moss isolated from Minnesota, USA - S1T2_Fb - Sphagnum magellanicum MG | ecosystem: Host-associated > Plants > Peat moss > Unclassified...
CGGCTAATCGTCCTCGTCTACCTTCCCGTGACAATCCGGTCGTGCACGACGAACTGACTCCGCGTTTTACCCAGTGGGTAAATTATTTGTCCATAGGTACTTGATCAATTATGTCCACCAGGTAATGTTCCGCGTCGTCTTCCAGAGGTGCACGTCGTAGCGACTCCAGCTTTCATCCCATGTTAAAACGCTTTGTCCAGAGGGTATGTATTATATCCACCGGGTAATGTGAAGTTTCCTGGTACCTAGATGGATAATTCTTACTGAGGTGGACCGTGGTAGGTTTTAGGGTTTAGGATCATTGTGTACAATAGTAGGGCCCATTCCACCTTGGAATGTGTTGAGCTTGGTAGGGTGAGATGTCATTCCGTCAATTGATAAAAAGGTGTTAGCCTAGGCCAAAATGTTATCAATTTATGCCACCAATTGGTCAAGTGTTCAATCCCCCACAATTCTAATTTCAAATTCTAAAAAAAGAACAACCCATCATTTTTTAAATGATCGATCATATAATGTGAGCATTATCATTTTCTTCTTGTAATTTTTTTACCATATCTTCTTTGTATGAAGTACCCATCATAAAGGAAACATATATGAATTATTTAACTTATTTTTGAATTTTTTTCAAAATGAAAATATATCGTGCCATGTTATTTCTCCAATGTGCATAAGGTCGTGAAATGGTTTAGTTAAAATAAATCAATTTGAAAATCTTTATAAAATCTTGGAATGTTCATAAAAATAGCTCATGAATGAGCCATATATGTTCCTTGGCTTCTAGCATGAAAATACTTACATCTTAATCCCTTATGAATGATTTTTATTTTTATTTTTTAAAATCACAAGTCATTATTCATCAAGAGTGAATAAAATCCATAATTGTCCACGTTTTTACTCATCATGAATATTTTAAAATTTTGGAAGGGTTTTCCCATCATTTTTTTATTTTTTATTTTTTTGCCAAATTTGTGAAGTAGGTGGGTTGGTGATCATGCACAAGAAGACCCAACCGAATTTGGCTAGAAGTCAAACGGGGAAGTAGAAAACTTTAGGATTACTTCTATAATTCAATGACTTGGTTGAAATTCTTCTTTAAATAAGGCAACTTTAGTTATTTTTCCTCATAACTTAAGGACTTGAGCCCATATTTTCCAAAAATAACTCTTTGTACTTTCACACCTTCCTTTTTTTTTCCTTGCAAGCAAGATTGCAACCCCCCCTTTCCCCAAAAAACAAACACACAATTTCCCATTATGAACTTATTTAAATCTCAAAAAAATTAACTCTTATACTAAGGAGGTGTTTTTTTTTTTTTTTTTTTCAATTTCATAAGGTAGGTGGACTGGCAACCCTCCACAAGAGGGCTTAGCCAAATTTGGCTATAGGTCAGAGAGAAAAGTTTTTTAAAAATTGAAACCTGAAAATGTGTTTCACAATTTGTAAGAACCGAGAGTCTAAACAGGGTAATTTCAACCAGTGTTGTGCGGGTATATCTTACATATACCCAATGGTATCAATAGGATATAATTATTTCAGATGCATATATTTTGTGTTTGTGTTTCATTAAGGGTATATTACTTGTAAGAAAATAAGTTAAGGTAAGGGATATGCCCTACCCATACCCCAGTGGGTATATCTGGGTAAAAGATATACCCACCCAACACTGATTTCATCCTAATTTTCCCTTGAAATATGGCAAAGTTGCCGGATTTTTTGTCCCAGCCACCTTTTTTTTTATTGGTCACCAAGTGTTAAAATTTTGCCACAAAAATGAAATAAAATAAAATAAAACAAATAAATGATGGTACTGAGCTCTATCGATTAGTTTCAATATTGAGATTTCACCTATACCAATCCACTTGTATATAATATGGATTTGGCAACAAATTGCTGAATAATTAATTAAATCTTAAATCTTAACTTTGGCACTTGGTTTTTTAATTCTGAATTTTTTGGCAAGTAATGGTTATAAAATAATAATAAACACCACAATTTCTTCACAAAATGGCACATTATTGCTATATTCAGGAGCTAGTTTCTCTCTTGCCCATTTCCTTTCATCAAATTCATATTCCTAAATTATGAGCAGCCATTTTACATGTGATTCCCTCAATCATGGTGGTGAGTTAATTATTGAGCTCATTGGCCTTTGTTTCTGCATACTGATCAACAATGTGAACTCTCTATTTTTGGAGTCCTGTAGAGGTGAATTGGAGGATCTTATGTTGCAATGGCTTCATTGGGCACAAGCTGCATATGAAGAAGACAAAATTCTCACTTGCAAAAGCAAAGAAGGTTACTACTATTAGAGACATTTGCAAAGTTTAGGTACTCATCTAGTTTTTGAGTGTACATGTAATGCCAATTCAGGAATGCTGGCAGCAGCAAAATGGCTAGACTTGCAAAATGAAGGACATAAATTTATCCAATAGGTGCCAATTTGAATCCTATCCTGTGCATACCCACAACCTAGTCTCTCTTGAACATGAATTTCAATACATAGCTGAATTCTGATGAGTTAAACTGTTACGAATTTAGGTACAGGAATTTCGGTGTTACAACAAAGCCAAGGAGCACAGCTATGGTACAGTTTTAGAGACTCAGGGAAGTTCTCTTGTATCCAGGATCATAACCGAACATATTGAGTTGGGTAAATCAGTTTCAACAAGGGCTGCCACTAGCAGCTCTCTTTGCAATCAGAGCTCATGTTGCCAGTCAATTATTTCTCACTGTTGCTTCAATTGAAGGCGCATTTCCAATAAATCCATTGTCTTGCAAACCAATGTTCTTTTGGAGATGTCACACATTATATAATGCCAAGGTACCTGAACTGCTTCTGTCTTCACAAAAAAAGTTGTCTCTTTGATTTTCAGCCAACATCATGGCTGAGTCTTCCTGTTGCTTCTGGAAATGCAACTGAAACAACTAAGGATTGCATATGATTTTCATATATCAGTTTGTTCAAAATTTTGGGCAAATTATCATATACTGATCTGCACCCACTGTTGTGAGCCAATGAACTCAGTGGGTAGTCATGGCAGCTTGTCAGTGATGAAGAAGGTTCAGATGGGTTTGGACATTTTGTGAGCAATTCTCATAAGGTAATGTATGATTACACTCATTGTTATGTTTTAACTTCAAATTGTTGTTGTGGAGATTTGAAGGCACTCTTGTGTGATTGATTTGTAAAGAACAATTTGGACCTTGTTTACATGGATTAGGGAATTACCTATAGTTATTGATTAGGGATGAATATCACATTGCATTATTACATTATTGCATTATTGATGGATGATTCATTAATAAAAGCAAAATATATATAGCACTTTAAAAGTGTAAACTTCATTTTTCCTTTCTAATGTATGTATGTGTAATGTATGCAGTGATATTGTTGAAGTCAAAATAACATGTTCCAAGAGTGTGTGTATAAGTAAGTTGATTTATGTTGTGCGTGCCCCCTTCCCCCCCAAATTTTCTAAGTCATATTACTCTAAACTTGGAATAGTGCAAAAATAATAACAACAATGGAGAAACATGGTTGAACAAAACAAAAGTAACAAAAATGTAATTCACCTAATGAGTTTTTTTGGGCACACATTCATAATTTTGCTATTAAAAAAAAGTCCCAAGCAACATGGTCAAGGGAACTTTTGGGAAAATTTCCCAAAAACTTATCAAATTTTGAGAAAGAAATTTATGAAATTCTTAAGTTTTTTGGAGGATTTGGGCAGATTTCTAGCTTTCTTCTTTTGAAATTGCCATATTTAAGTAGTAGGTTTTAGTGGTTTGCCAATATTTAATAAAATTCCTAGATTTTCTACTTCTTTATTTGTCTTATAGTCAGATTTGGATAAATCCTCTTTTGGCCAATCACAACTTTTGAAGCAATGTGAAAAAATTGAAAAAAAAACATTAAGCTCACCATAATCATAACAAAGTAGTAGTTCAAGTGTTAAAGCTAAGTAATGGATTTTTATTTTTCTTGATTCTAGTGATGAGAATTTCAAGGAACTGGTATATGGGTGGTTTTTTATAATCTTTCTTCAAGTTTTATTGGTTTTGTATAATCTTTCGTATGGTTGTCTCTAGATAATTCTAGAAACATTTTCAAGTGTAATTATCTCATTGCCAAGCCTAATTATTTCACCCTTTTTTTTACCCACCAACACAAATATGAAAAGGCAAATTAATATGTGATTTTTCATGTCCATGATATTTATATTAATTGAAATTTAATTAAATTTTGACATAAATAATGATGAATTATTGATAATAATATGGGAACATAATAAAAAGGGAAATCATCACTGGTAGTGTGTAGCAACACAAAGCCAAAATCAATAAATCAAATTTTTCATGTGTGATTTAAAGTTAAGAATATTGTTACAAAAGCGGGGTGTGGTTCACTATCCTAAATCACTATGGGATCTTAAAAGTGAAATAAGTTCATTGCATTTTACTGATTCACTTTACTGAAAGTTATTTCATTATAATATTACTATGCAAACATCATGTTTCATTACTGGTTAACATAATTCATTATTATAATTTATTGTAATAAATAGGTTTATTTATATTTTTAAATATTATTTTAAGTTATTTTAGTTATTTTAACTTATACCTTATGTTATTATAAATTATTTTATCCTAAGTATAATAATTTAAAATAAAATATAATGAACTAAAGTAAAATAATTTATAATAAAAAATAATAACCTATGAAAAATAATTTTAAATACCCTACAATATAATAACTACCAATAGCCTATGATATTATAACATAAAATATCCATCAATAATTTATAATAAAATAATTATCAATAGTCGTAACATAACATATAATAACCAACAATAATTTATAATACAATAACCACTAATAATCATTAATAAAATAACCATTAATAACCACCAATAATCATTAATATAATAACATTAATAACCACTAATATCCACCAATAAAATATTTATCAATATCCACTACTATAATAACCATTAATAATCACCAATAGCCACCAATAAAATAGCTCCAAATACAATAACCATTAATATAATAGCCACCAATAACCACTAATATAGTAACCATTAATAACCATCAATATCCACAGTATAATAGCCACCAATAGCCATTAATAAACACCAATATCCACTACTAGAATATCCATTAATAACCATTAATAGAATAGCCACTAATAGCCATTAATGGAATAGGCACCAACAGTCACTAATATAATAACAACCAGTAACCATTAATAGAATAACAATCAATAGCCATTAATAGAATAACAACCAATAGCCACCAATAAAATAATTACTAATAGTCATTACTAGAATAATCACTAATAACCATTAATAAAATAACCAATAATAGCCTTTAATAGCCACCAGTATCCATTAATAAACATTAATATTCACTAATAGAGTAGCCACCAATAGCCATTAATAGAATAACCATCAATAACCATTAATAAAATAGTTAGCAATAACCATTAATAACCACCAATAACCACTAATAAAATAGCCACCAATAGCCACCAATGGCCATTAATAAAATAACCACCAATAGCCATTAATATAATAGCCATCAATAACCATTAATAGCTCCAATAAAAGAACAATCAATAGGCATATGTTAGAATTGCTTAAGATTACCAAAACTAATTTAGGGTGAAATATTTATAATAGACAAAAATAACCTAAGGTGAAATGATTTACAATAATCTAGAATTGCCAATAATAACATAAAGTGAAATAGCTTACAATAACCTAGAATTACCAATAATAACATAAGTTAAAATAACCAAAAATAACCAATAATAGCTTCACATAATCGAAAATAACCTAAGATAAAATAACTTTAAATAGCCCAAAATAACTTATAATAGCTACAAGTAGCTTAAAGTGAAATAAGTTACAATAACCAAAAATAACATAGAATAGTCAAAAAAACTTACCATACCCAAAAATAGCCTAAGGTGAAATAAGCTAAAATAGCCAAAAGTAATTAGAAATAACTATAAATAGTCATAAATAATGCAAGGTGAAATAATTTAAATTAATGAAAAATATTCATATAAAAATTGAAAATAGCTTTGCATAGATAATAGTATTATATTAACAAAAATCTTATCATTTATGAAACATTTTTTTTAAAAAGAATGATCATTGAAATGTTATTGAATAATGATATTCAAATTTTTTTTTGTTCAAATGATTTTACACTTTCAAAAGGAATAAATGTAATTATGTACATTATTGAATTTTTAAAAAAAGTAAATTCAAATCATTTCATTTGAACAAAATCTTAATAAAATATGAATTTTCAAAGTTTATGTTTTTGTAATGTTTAAAATGAAGTATTTGATAAATAAAATCTAATGTAAAATATTACCATAACAAGTGGGGTGGCTTGATAGTAGGGGTGTTTGCCTTCACTTTAAAGGTTGAGGGATCAAACTTCATAAATGGTATTGTGTGTGGTCAACAATGGCAAGTTGACTGAATATTTTTCTATCTAATTCTTTAACATATGTGCCTATGTTGATTATGTGGCCTACTTACATAGGTTAGGTTTTTAATCTAGCCTAGGTAATGACATGTGTCAATAAATCATAGGCTAAAAATCATGAAATTATCAATAATATTATATATTAATTAATTAATTTTAATTAATTTCCATGTTGGCTAGTTAATTAACTAAGAAGTGAATGGCTTGGTAAATTTGTATTTCACTTGACAATAAACCTTGTTTCACTATTACCAATTCATTTTTCGTAACAACCATTCATTAGGGAGTTAACCAATTTAACCAGGTAAAAATGTCCAAATTCATTCAAAATCTAATAAAACCTAAAGTGAACTACAACGCATTTTGGTGTAGTGGAAATAAACAAAAATGAATTATGTATGCTTGTAATTTTATCATCATATCATGTATGTCATTATCGTGTACTAACTTATGTCATGTGTAAAGTCAAAAAATTGATAAGGCATAGATTTCACAAATTAAACTAAGAAATTTAGTTTTAGACCTATTTTTTAATAATATGATAATTCATTGAATTTTTTTATCCCACAAAAATCAAATAGAAAATTGCAATAGATGTTAGAAGCAAGGTTTTTATTTTCAATTTTTGGAAAATGTTTTCATGGTAAAATGGAAACATGCATTAATTATGACAAGGGTGGAAATGGGCTAATACCAACCACCGGTGCGCCCTTAGGTGATTACTTTTTAGGAATATTTTTTGAAATATTCAAAAAGTTTTCCAAAATAATAATAATAATAATATTCTCAAAATACTATTTTATTAAGGTTTATGTTTAAAATTTCCCAAAAATATGTCATTTTCAAAGTTTTCCAAGTCCATTTATCAATTTTTTTACTATTTAAAAATACTAGTTATAAGTATTTTTACATTATTTTTGAAGGTCCAAATGTTAATGAAATAATTTCATGTTTTGAACATTTATAGAACAAGATATTAAATTTGATAATGTGCAAAAAAATTAACTTATTTTCAAGCTTAAATTTTTTATTAAAAAAATTGGTTTAAAAAATGTAAAATTAAACAATGTCATGCCCGTATGCATGACCTCATACATGACGACTGGTTACAAGCATGCCAATCATGCCTTTTAGGGTTAATGTACGTTCTTAGGTTATTGTACGCTATTAGGTGTTCTAGGGTTATGGCTTGTTTAAAGTTTCAGCTTGTTGACGATTGTATAAAAAGCCAAACTCTTCCCTCCTCTGGGAAGATTGAGAAGTTTAGTGGAAAGCCAGGTGCCATTTTTTTGAGGGAGTTCAAGGCAACTTTCTCAATTGTGGTTTGTGAATTGGAGCTCAAATATGGCACTAATTACACTGAGGCGTTCGCATTTAAACACCTAGCTCGTTATGTGCATTACGAAGCATTGGATGTTTACGAACAACATTCTCCGAAAATTTTGGGCGTCACCCAAATCCCCAATCCAACTTATGCCACAACCATCACCACTACCTTTCAAGCTACACTACAATCTACCATTGCACAATAATCCAAATCCAATACCTACTTTAGTAAACCTTTCTCCTCAACAACTCATTGCTACTATCGCAAATATTCCTCTCACCATCGATGCACCAGCTTTTTCTGATATAGTGGGGAATTCTTTTGAGTTTTGAGTTAGGTTTTCGGTTAAGAGTTCTGAACAATTCTACAACTCGCCACCTTCTCTTGGCAAAAGGATGAAGCCTTCAAGATGCTCTACATGAGGCTTCTTAAGCTTAAAGAGAATACTCAAAACATCATAAACCTAGAAACTTCCCATCAATATCTCATTCGTTGGAAGGTATTCCAACATTCCATGCGTAGATTTTGCAACGAGTTTTTGCAAAATTTGGAGACTCATACACTTTGCTGGATATGTACAACATTTTTGAAAAGCTGGAACTAGCTCATGCACACTATGAGGCAAGTACTATGAAACCTTCATCACATTCAAGGCCTTAGTCTTCATTAGCTGTGCCAATTAGATCATCACATTCTTCTTCAAGGGCTAAAGTAATGCACTTGGTTGCACCCATCATACCTTCTTACAACTATTATGGCAATCCTACCCACAAACCTAGTGAATGCAACTTTCCTTCCGAGGATTTTTTTTGTGATTATTGTGGGAAAAAAGGACATTAAGAAGCTATTTGTTTTGCCAAGTTCCTGAAACAGAAGTAACTTCGATCACCACAAAAAAATCTGACAGCATCTTTCTCTACCTTTCAACCAAAAGCCAACTTGGCACTTCAGCCTTCCACTCGAGTTTTCCCCACCAAGGGTAATTCCAGTAAGAATGTTAAGAAGAAGGAGCACAATGTTGACAAGAAAGAGGTGCTTCAAGCCCATGCTGCTCAATTTCAAACTCTACAAAATGAACTCGAATCATTGAAGGGCCAACTTGTTAATCTAAAAGGCAAATCTTCCCAACCAACTAGTCATGCCTAACCTGTACATGGTTCAGGATCATGGGAGGGACCTCCTAGGACGTTCTATGGCCTCCCACACGATGCCATGATTAGGGAGTATGTTCTTTCTAATGCACACAATTCTAATCTCACGCCATAATTTGCCACTTCTTTTTGCCCTTCCTATTTCGCAACACAAGAGGCTAGTGTGGCACCCAGAGTTTTTACCATTAAGCAAATAATTTAGACTAATGGACTCGCATCTGGTTCAAGTCCTATTACCAAGGCTAGAGGAGTTCGAGCATTCATGTCACAATCTTTTCATCCTCTCAACATGAAAGAAAAATGCACCTTGTTGGCTAGGGGGGAGGAGACTACTACACCACAAGCTGCTAGGGCATCAAATTTTCATGTCCTAGAAGTACATGTACATCAGGAAAACGCACAATTTTCCACTAATGAACTTATGGAGTGTTAACTTCAAATGCATGAAATGGCACAAAAGCTTGTGTGTACACCATTATTTAGTTTTCAAGATTTAGAGCTAAGCACCAGGGACATAATTGCAGTACTAAAAAATACCCTAAACACTACATCAGGTCCTCTACCAATCCTTGATACACATGCTACATGGGTCCCATCCAACGCCTTGGAAAAACATTTGATTGGCTCACGTGTTGGAGATGGTGTTCGTAATCTGGTCACTAGTTCTAACATGGCTAAACTAATGGGCCTTCCTACCACTGATTCTACATTCACATATTAAAAGGGAGCTAAAAAACACTTCACTTATGGATTTGTTATTCAGCAAAGGCATTGTGGATAGCCATTCTCTCCACAAAGTCTCACTCATTTTTTAAAGTAGTGCTTAATGAAAGAACTTCCATCACCACCAGAATTCCCATTATTAAGAATATTGAGTTAGCAATCCATGTGGGAGGACATGCACCCAAAGTGGTACTTCTTGATATAGGTGCCCAACCAATGATTCTTGGAATTCAATTTGCCAAGAAAATGGGCATGTTCAACTCCAAACTACGGAAATCTATGGCAAATTCACACTACTAATGGGAGCGTAGAGGAGGTATTTAGGAATAGCTTGAATTTGATTACACTTAACTTCAATGAATGTACAGATCAGGAGCTTTACCTACAGGTCAAATGTTTTGTCACCAATGCCACGAACTATGATGTGTTCATTGGGAAAGAAGCCCTGTTTCCACCAAGTTTCACAATTGACAATTGGTTCGAACATGTGTACTACCAAATGGATTGGGAGATTGATGGCCACCACTTGGGATACATACCCCTTGATTTACATGGGAACCATAATCTTATGGCTCACCATTGTATGTTCAAGAAAACACACATCATTTCCTACATCCAACAAGCTAGCCACAAGTGGATAAAGGAAGATGAAAAGGTTAAAGGTGGTTCCTATGGATATTCAACATGGACCAAAGGTTTTACAGAGGTTCAAAACAACCCATGAGCCTTTGGTCAAAACTCTGTTTAGTTTTAAAAACATGGAGAGCCATTGTGAATCGATTAAACCAATATTTCGTCAACTAATCACATGGACACCGCCTAAGGAGGGGATTACATTACTAGAGCTCTTTGGTGGTATTGGTATAGGTCTCAAAGCCCTATTACAGTCAGGGATGGTGGTTCAGAGGTATTTATATGTAGACATTGATCCTACTACAAGGCAAGTGGCGCCATTGAAAATGATGGAGCTCACAGCCAGATTTCCACCACAATTTGCAACCACCGCATGGAAGGTGAGTTTCATTTTTTTGCCCTTTGACACACAACTAATTCAAAACAAGCATTTGGAATTACTTGGCCCCATGGACCTCATCATTTCAAGTTGGGAATGTCAAAGATTTTTAATGGTTGGATTTGGAGAAGGCTTGAGTGACACAAGATTCGGTTTCTTCACGGACATGGTACGAATGATCACCTAGGCTCAATCCATTTCTCCTACGCTTAATTATGTAATTGAGAACACCCCATTTCAGCTTGACCAGAGAGAGAAAGTCCAAGAGCACTACACATTGGTCAAGCATTACCTTGGAGAACCATTCCTACTCGATGCAACACAATGCAGTTCCTATGCGCATCAGTTGTGCAATTGGTGGACCAACTTTGCACCACTCTCAATTCTACAATTGGCTCTAAGGTACACCATCAGAGACCCCAACCTATAGGTTTCTCACATATTGGATGATCAGAGCTCCTACCAACCAGTTACAAAGTAAAAGAAACCTCCTTGGTTTCATGCGAACATAATAGGAAAACCAAAAGGTGCTTAGCCCACCTTTGTCTCCTTCCTAGGAGCACACGCCTTTTAGGGAGATGGACCAGGCATGGTGTATTATCATGCTTCAGCCACTTGGGATGAACCAAGCCCAGAAGAAAAAGAAAAGGCTATGGGTTCTAAACTAACACTACTAATCACACCAAGGTGATTAGATTGGAGCATAACGCTTTACTAAGGAGAGTTATGGACCTCAACTCCTTTACATGGTTGTTGGTAACCTGTGTATTTTTTCAAATGTACACAACATCAATACTAATTCAATCAACTTGCAATTTTGGCAATGTGATTACATGGTACCCCAACCAAATACACTTACCTATTGTCGCAACCCTACTTTGAGTGAGTGTGAAGATGAAACTCACACTCTCGAAATGGGAACTTGGGAGTCCTCCGGGACTCTCAAAACTTTAGACTTCGATTGCAGGAATCAAAACACCTTGCATTGGGATGTTCATTACATCATTAGAAATTTATCGAAGTGTAAATGTCGAAAATGAGCTCGCATGGGCCATTTGGACAATTGCAGCACACGTTATGACAAAAAGAAGGGTCGCGAATCAAACTGGTAGTTTGACTCCCGACCATTAAAAGTCAGGAATCAATCCAACTTCGGTGCGTGCAGGTCAAGTGTGACACACCGTTAAAAAGCTCTCGAGGAGAGCTACAAGTTTACTTTAGACCTCATCCCAATTAGAGGTCTGAGCAAAGAGTTATGACTTCGCAAAGTCCTTAAAGTCCAAATTGAGACAATTTTGAGACTCCTCCTTGGGAGTCGCAGGACAAAATGCCATTCGGATGTGGGTGTTGCAGAGAACTACAGAGAATACTATATGCAGGAAGGTGATGGCTTCCCCCGAGTTCGGGCCATGGTGAATCTTGTGAATCCAGAATTGCCCGTGGCTTGTTTTAACACTAAAGATGTTCTAGAGAGTGAACTAACCAACTTGTTGGTTGGTTTGATGCAGGTTCGAGTAAGTAACTAAAGCTTGTCATTCTTTCTAGTCCCATCCCGGAGCTTCAGCATGCCCCTTTACCCCTTCTAGTGTTGAAAGCTGGGAGCGTGCCCCAAGTTCTTCACAATTCCAATGTTTGAGTAACTTAGACCCATCTTGGGTCCAACTAGGAACTCGAGAGCGCGTCACCTATCTTCAACATCCTACACTTCACTTTTAGTGTTTGGGGGGGAAGGAAGTACCATGTAGTTTGACTCAAATTGTTTCTAATACACTTGGAGGTACATCACCTTTTGGAAAAACAATTATAACCTTTTACAAATCTGCGTAGTTGGATAATGGAAAACCCAATACACCAGGTTCTTCAAACACACTTTCCAATTCCATTCCATGTGTTTCCAACTACCTTTTCGTTATGGGGAACCAACTCACCAAAAAGTAGAGAGACCAGGTCACATACTTACTAATTAAGTATGAGAATGTGTTTGCATTTTTAATGAAAGACATAGGTAGGTGTAAGACCATGTAATTCTCTATAGACCTTATAAATGAGACACCCATCTATCAGAGGAGGCATAGGTTGAGCAAGCATGAGTGGGAATCGATAGATGAAAGATGCAAAGAGCTCCAAGAGGTTGGTCTCATTTAGCCATCAAGTTCTGATTTCATAGCTACTACAATAATGTTAGCAAAGAAGATTCAGATAGATTATGGACTGAGAAAAGGATTGCAGGGATTATAAGCCTTTGAACTTAGTTACACTTTAGGACAAGTACCGCATGCCCATCCCTAAAGAACTATTTAATAGCATTGGAGATTCAAACATCTTCACAATTGTGGATTTAAGGCAAGGTTTTAACTAGATTGTGCTTGATGCGAAAGATCGTAAGAAAACGACATTCCATGGAAGCAACAAGTTGTGGGAATGGCTTGTGATGCCTTTTGGATTGAAAAATGCACTTGTCTTCTTTTAACGAGTCATGGACCAGGTTTAGGGTTTAGGGTCTCTTGCAACATTTGGCTCATCTTGAACAGTTATTCAAGAGATTCCACGAAATCAATATGAAGATCCATCATAAAAAGTGTGAATTTGTTGTCACCTCAATTGTCTACCTTGGACATAGAATTTTGCCAAATGGTATTATGGCTCATTGGGCCAAAGTAGTAGCCATTTTGGAGATGCCTTATCTTACTGATGTTCACACTTCGAGGAGTTTCATCGGACTATGTAATTAATACAAGATTTATGTCAAAGACTTTAGTACTATTGTTCATCTTCTCTATGCATTATTAAAGAAAGATGTTGTTTAGACATGGAATGAAGAGGCTCATGAAGCTTTCGACACACTCAAGCAAAAGCTTTCAGAATTCCTTACTCTGAGAAGATCCAATTTCAATAAGGTCTTCATTCTACACACTGACTGGAGTGCTCTTGGTATTGGTGCTATTCTTAGCCAACTTGACGAGGAATGCAAGGATATGTTATCACCTATGCATCCCAAAGCAATAACAAGGCTAAGAGTAAGTACTCTTCATACAAGGGGGAGTGTCTTGCTATTGTATGGGTCATCATACATTTCAGGCTCTATCTTGGCACCAAATTCACTTTATATACTGACCACCAACTTATCAAATGGTTAATGATCAACAACAAGCTTACTGGTAAGTTAGCTCGTTAGGCGTTTATGCTTTAGGAATATGAATTCAAGGTTATTTACCGACATCAAAATGCGAATACGATGTTGTGGAAACCCCTCACTACCTTTGAAATTTTTTCAAAAACCATGCAAGATTTCGATTAGATTCTAGCACTACTGCAATGTGACCTGATTGAGCATTCCATAGTGGATACATGGGAGGATTTGGACACTCTGAAGTTTTTTCAACATGGGGAATACCCTCCCCAAGTTACATCAAGTCAACGGGATCGCATACAACAATGGTCCAAACACTACTCATGAAAGGACAATCACCTCGTCCAATGCTTACCACAAGGCGACAAAGTGGTTCCTCCACCACATGAACGGCCTAGTCTTATTTAAAAGGTACACTCGGAGCTTGGATACTTTGGAATTAAACGTACTTATAACCTTCTCACTCTTCATTACCATTGGAGAGATATGTATGCTCAAATCTAAAACGTCATTACTAGGTGTGAACAATGTGATTGAGTAAGAACTTCCTTCTCCTCTCAACAATTCACGTTTTCTCCATTCCTTATTCAGGGCATATTTTATCGCTGATCATGTGATTTAGTTAGAGAATTACCACAAACCTCCAAGGGTAATGTCTACATCATGATTATGATTAAGCATTTTTCAAAGTGGGTCGAGCTAGTTGTGATGCTGAACAAGTCATCACACAACACCAACCACGTTTTCTTATAACATGTCCTAAGTAGGTTTGGGGCTTGTGTTGAGTGCTTTACTAATCAAGCATCAGAATTTAAAGGAAAATTCCAAGACCTACTTGACCATGCTCTCATTGACCATCGTTGGACTTCAAGGGATCATCCCCAAGTTGATGGCCTTGTAGAGAGGATGGTTCAGACATGCAAAAAAAGACTTTAGAAGATTTGCCTCACTAAGAATAAAGAGGATCGGGACCTAGCCCTACCTTACATCACCATGGGTTACAAGATGTCCAAACAAGCCTTTTTGTCTCATTTCTCTCCTTACTTTTTACTTTTTGGGAAACATCCAATTCCACCCTCTTCCATTGTTACTCAAATGGACCAAGTTATGGACTTGGACTCCCCAGCTATTTGGGTTAGGGTCATCGCAAAGAAGGCTACTCTATTCAGGAGAGTTATGCCCATGGCCATGGAAAACTTGTCCATTGCACAACATCGAAACACCTTATGGTATGCACACACACGAGGTGGGAGTTACAAACCTAAAGTGAAACAATTTGACACTGGTGACTTTGTGTATCTCTAGCAGCAACCTAATGATACTTTAGACACTTCTTCCAGTCACATTATCTTGAGGATTAAGGCGATCAAACCTTCAAGTGTGTTAGAGTTGCAAGGAACTAACGAACACACAATTTGGGATCACTCCAAAAATTATGCGCCCTACCATCTATCGAACTTGGATCCTACCATCATCATGTCAACTTAGAACCTCCACTTGATTATCCATGTCAAGTATGTCAAAGGAGAGACGATGTTGATCAGATGTTGCTTTGTGATAATTGTAATGGTGGATACCATTTTTTTTGCCTAAAGCCGAAGTTCACTCAAGTTCTCGTAGGCATTTGGTACTATTCATCATGTTCTCCTATAGCACCTTGATTTCTGCTTAGACCATGCCACGTTTTTTTCGGCTCATGTTTGGGGAGGGATACATGATATTTTCATTTCAGCGTCTTCTTGTGCATTATCTATATATGTGCGTGCATCTTTTTTTGGTTGATTGCTTTATACCTTTGACTAGTTTTAGTCTTTTTGTTTAATAGAGTTTACTATGGATTTACACCTTTACAACACTGTACGTCATGACATTACACGTCACAATAACTATCATGCTCGTATGCATGGCTTCATACATGACGGCCGGTTACGAGCATGTTAATCATGCATTTTAGGGTTAATGTATATTCTTAGATTACTATATGTTATTAGGTGTTTTGGGGTTATGGCTTGTTTAGGGTTTTAGCTTGTTGATGGCTATATAAAAAGCTAAGTTCTTCCCTTCTTTTGTCAGGTTTCTAGAATTCCTTTGTAAGGGAGAATTTCCTCCATAGTCAGATTGGATTTCTAGATGCTCATGGTGGCTATTACACGGCTACCGTTTACATACACTACGTTTTCTTTCCTTCTTTGCAATTTAAATACATGAGAATTTCATCTTAGCCTCTTTTTATGCATTGTATATATATGTGCGTGCATCTATTTTTGGTTGATTAGTTTCTACGTTTAATTTTTTTGTTTAATAGAATTTATTATGGATTTACACCCTTATGACATCGTACGTCACGACACTACACATCACGACAACCATGATTACGGTTGCTTTTAGCTCATATTAGCATAACTACATCCATAAATGAAAAACTTAATTTACTAAGTTGATACATTTTACTTCATAAATTGTAGTGGTAGTTATAACTCACTTAAAATATAAAAGTTCAACAATGAAAAGAAACACATGTGTGTGTTTTTTATGGTTGGGAAGAAAATTTGTTTTCTAATGAAATTCTTGATGCTTTGATACAAATCATTGCTTATGTTCAAAAAGCATAGTCCTAAAATTCCAAAATGGTTCCAAATATAAAAACTTAATTTTTTATTCTAAGATATGGTAATTACATTTAAGTTATTATAAAATTATTCCATCTAGAATGGATCACAATTGCAAAATTAATGTAAATAAATGAGTTTATATATATTGATTATAAAATATATGATTTGAATAATCATGGTTACATCACACAAAATAAATATTAGTAATATCCCAAAATTTGATGGCACATAATTTTATGTATGGAAACATAGATTAATTTTTAAATTTAAATTGGAGAGGTTTATGACAATAGTTGATGGGATTAAGGTCAAGCATGCACTTACAATTGGTGCCTATGACTTTTTCAATTTAGCTTGGAAACAATTATTTAGATTTTTTGAAGCACAAGATGTAGTAACACACATGTATTTAAAACATCAATTACATACATTAAAAATGAAAGAATGTGAAACTATAACCAAACACATGCACAGTTTAGAGGTTTGATTAATCAATTTTTTAAAGCTGGGTCACCTATAAATGATGAAAAAAAGTGTTATCTTAAAAATGTGAAGTACTTATATATGCATTGTATAAAACCTTCATTGTGTCTTTGAAAAGACAACACAATATCACTTTGGTTTCATTAATCACAAATTTGCTTCAAAAAGAGACAATGATGAAGTCTCTTGCATCATTACTAGATTATCTTGGGACATTGTTTATGAACAAAAAACCTAGAAATTACATTAAGAAGAAACCAAATTTTGACAATACAAAACATGATGGAAGAGATTCATCCAAAATCAAGAAATTGAAATGTTTCTGTTGCAAAAGGCCCAAACATCTTATTAAGAATTACAATAAACTAATAGTTATAAAAATTGCAAAATCTACAACAAAACAAGACAATGTAACAATTGGGAGTGACAAATTGTATGTTGTAGTTCTAATCATTAGGAATGGAAAAGATCCAACTTTGTGTCTAGACATTGGTGCTACTCAACATATGGTCCATGATAATAACACATTAATTTCTTATCAAACTTTAAACATAGGTCATGTCGCAACCCCACTTTGGGATAAGTGTGAGGATGAAACTCACACCCCCGAAAGTGGGAAGTTGGAGTCCTCCGGGACTCCCGAAAACTCAGAGCTCGAGTTCAAGGGTCAAAACATCTTACATTGAGGTGTTCTTTATATTAATGGAAAGTTCTTGAAGTGTAGATGCCCAAAATGGCCTCGCATGTGCCATTTGGACATCTGCAGCCCAAGTTATGGGTAAAAGAAGGGCCAAGAGTCAAACTAGCAATTTGACTCCCGACCACTAAAAGTCGGGAATCGACCTCTTCCCGACGTCTGCTGAAGGTTGGAAAACTCTCGATGAGAGCTACAACTTTGGTTCAGACCTCGTCCCGATTCGAGTTTGGGGCAAGGAGTTATGAGCGTCCAAAGTCCCGGGAGTCCAAACTGGGACAGTTTCGGGACTCCACTTTGGGAGTCCCAGGAAAAGGAGCCATTTGGATGTAGGTGCGGTGGAGAATTGCAGAGAATACTATATGGGGGAAGGTGGTGGCTTCCCCCGAGTCCAGGCCGTGGTGAGTCAAGTGAGTCCAAATGCCCGTGGCTTGTCCCAACATCCAAGGGTGTTCTCGAATGTGAACTAGCCCTCTTGTGGTTGGTTTTGGATGCAGATTCGAGTGAGATAATACTTGTCCCTCTTCCTAGTCTAATCTTGGGATTTCTAGCACGCCCCTCTACCCCCTTTTTGTGCTGGAAATCGAAAGCGGCCCTCAAGTCCCAACTTTCCACAATTCAACGTACTTGGACCCTCAAGTGGGTCTAGTAAGGGGCTTGGGAGTGCGTCAATTATAATCCTATGATGTAAAAATTCTATCCGTATATAAAGCTTATTTATTGGGTAAAAAACATAGAGAAAAATGAATGAAAAAGGAACATTAACAAGCGACATACTTGGTATTGTTCATTCTTTTTTTTGGTGGACCAATACAAATTACAACAACTCATAATGGATCAAAATACTTTGTTATTTCTATAAATGATTTTTACAAATACACAATTGTTTATCTTTTTTTTTTAAATTCAAAATTTTGAGATATACAACAATTGGTTGAAAAACAATTTGGCAAAAGAACTAAAATTCTAAAAATAAATAATGGAGGTGAATATAAAACTTTTGAATTTAATCAATTTTGCTAAAAAAATGAAGGAATTCAATGACAATATACAGTTTCATGTACATTTTTCAACAAAATGGGGTTGCAAAGTGTAAAAATCAAATTCTAATGGAAGTGTGTTGATTATGTTGCACAATTTTGGTTTTTTAAAATGATATTGGGTTGAAGTGACAACAAACTATTTTCAGGATAAAACTTCTACAAAAGCATTTGCTATATAAAAACTTCTATAAAATTGTGGATTGGTATAAAGACAAAATTGACTTATTAAAAAATGTTCAAATGTAAAACATTTGCATTTTTGTAGAAGGACCTAAAAAGAAAATTAAATCCTCATACTATTGAATATATATTTTAAAGGTATAGCAAGGAATCCAAAGCCTATAGATTATTACTAAGACTTCCAGAAAAAACCATCATTATCTTTAGTGATGTGGTATTTGAATGAATAATCTTTAGTTTAAATTTTAAGCATTCAAATGAACAAAATAAAACGTATTTAAATGAATTAATATTATATATCTTAAATTTTTTTAGGCAATATCCAAGTTTACAATCATCAATGCCTTTAGTGGTTTAAATTCCTCCAAATTTGTTAGTAATAAGCCACTATTACACAACACAAATAGCCAACCATATCAAATATAAAATTGATAATGCCACATGGGAGTTTGGATTTAATGGGAAAAATTGAAGAATCGTGCATCATTCATCCCAACTCATCTCATGTAGAAGAAACATGTGTTCTGCAAATATCAGAACAAAAAAATGAAAATCACCCATCAACAACCAACTATGGAAATCACTAAGCCAAATAGATTGATAAAAAAGATTGGAGGAAAGAAACCTCCCACGTGTATCAAAGAAATTTAGACATCCAAAGGCATTCATTACACAAACTCCTAATTGGGAGCAAATCACATATGAAGAAGCTTTAATTAGACCTAATGCAACCAATTGGAAAGTAGTTATCAAGAATTTCAATTACATTCAATATACAAGAATAATACTTCAACATTAACAATGTTACTAAACAAGAGACAAATCGTGAGTTGTAAGTGGATTTTCAAACTCAAATTCATATGATGGAAGCATTGAAAGGTATAAAACTTGTTTAATAACCCAAGGTTTCACACAAGTAAAAGGTGGGGATTATAATGACATTTTTTCACCAATTTTAAAGCTTTATTCTATTTGTGTTAGTCTTTTTTTAATTGTTCAACTTGATTTAATTGTAAGTACATCAATTGGATGTTAAAACAACATTCCTACATGGAATATTAGAAGAAAAAATAATTGGATATACCTATGGGTCTAAAGCAAAAACATTCACAAATGGTATGCAAGATATACAAAAGTTTATATGGCTTAAAACAATCTTTTGTGGCTTGGTACCAACAAATTATCAAGTATTGAATCAAAATATATGGCAATGCCAAAGGTATCAACAAAAGTTGTTTGGTTGAGGAAATTATTTTCAAATCTTGATTTTGATCAACCTAAACTTATTAAATTGTATTCTAGTTATCAAGGAACAATAACATCATCAATAAACCCTACATTTCATGTTAAAATTATGTACATCTTGACATAAAATATCATTTCATACAAAAACAAGTTGAAATGAAAGAAATAAAATTAACTTACATTTGTACTACAAAAATAACAATAGATCTTTTTACGAAGAGTCTTGGAAAGTGGAAGCATAAACATTGTTAATATATTGTGGGGTTGAGAGTTGAAACCATGGATATTGAGCAAGACAAAAAGACAAATTTTAAGATACCTAATTTAGGTTTAATAGGGATGTAACGAATGAAAAACCAAAACTAAGATGATACATTTTACTTCATACATTGTATTGGTAATTACAATTGACATAGGATATAGGAACTCATGGGTGAAAAACAACACAACATGTGTGTGTTTTCTATGGTTGGGAAGAAAACTTCTCTTCTAGTAAAGTTTTTCATGCTTTAATAACAATCATTGTCTATATTCAAAAATCATAGGTCCTAAAATTCTAACACCAATTCTTAAATGGCTATGTTAATCATATTTTTGAAAAAACATGTGACAAGGATTTAAAATTTGAAGGAACATGCTATCCTTTTATTTGTAGTAATGAAACATGTGGTTATTTTAGAATTTAATTTAGTTATGGTTTTTTAACATACGTAAAAAAAAATGGCAATTTAGTATTTGGGAGGTATTTTAAAGGTGATGAACAAGGTTCCTATGTGGAAATTTGGCACTTCACATAATGAAAATTTTCAAATTTGTAAAATTTAAAACTCAAGTTTCACAAACATACAAAATAAAACACAAATCAATAACTAGGGTTTGAACTTTGAGATCTATATTTGTGAGGGAATTGAACCTTTAAGCTACTCATTGGAACACAAACCTTCCCTAAACACAACCCAAATTTTGCTTCATTAAAATCCAAATGAAAAAATTAAAATATTGCCCAAAAAAAACAAACGAACAACTTGGCTTGTGGGGGAATTGAACCCCTATACTACCCATTGTAGCACAAGCTTCCTACTTAAACAAAACATGTTAGTATGAAATAATAACTAAGTAATTAACCATAAGTAATCAAAACTTCAAGTTATAAGATTTAAAATTAGTACTTGAAATTTAAACGCCATGAAACTTGTTAAGATGGTGGAAACAAGGGGCCATAACATTGTTCCATGAAGTAAAATCGCCACTAGGCATCAAAACCATATCCACCATCATGCCCTTCCACATAATAATCGCTTCAAGATATGAAAGTTTTTGCAATGTGTAGAATTATGGAATGGACATTTTGACAACAAAAGCTAAACAAGTCATTAGTTGATTATGAAACTTTGATTTGATGAAGTTCAAGTTATTAAAACATCTTTCATTTTCAATAGAGCCAATGACTTGTACCATGGCAATTTTTGTTAGTTTGGAATACTTAGACATATTATGCATAATCACTTGAGAAAAAGACAAAAATGTCCACAATTAGGTCAAAAGCTTCACTTGGTGAGGGGAACACATGGTAAACTTTGCATTACACTTCATTGTCAACTTGAAGAATGACATTTAAAGATCCAAATTCAAACCAAATAAAACATGTGACATACAAACCTTAGAAGGCCTAGTCATCTTAAGGTAATAATGTTGAACCTTAATGATATTGACGTGCCATTTGAAGGATTCATCACAATATTTGGCTATCAACCAAGATTGAGGCAAAATCACCACCATTGGAGGTTTCCTTCCATCACCCCATGTGAAGGAAAGTGGGAATGTAGTTATACAATCAAAGTTTTAACTATCTCCTTGACATTTTTTGAAATAATATGTATAGTTTCAATATGAACTTCCTTAGTCATAACACACATGGTAAAAACAAATTGTTCATATTTATGTGATAGAAGGCATGAATGCATAATATACATGATATAAAATCAATTTGTAGTCAAAATGTATTTATATCTAACATGCAACGTTCAAATAAATATCCAAAATACCAAATTTAAAGTTATAAACCAACACAAAAATGATAAGTGTCATGGGCAGTTTTGAAAAAGGGCTTGTACCTTGGGGCCCTTGGTTCCTTTTACTGTGTTTTCACCTCATAACACTTGGTAATTGATTGTGGAATCATGCCCATACATGTTGTCCATTGGCGTCAAATGCCAAATGATCCAAACCCATGTTGGGATTTGTTAATAAACACATAAACAAGTTGTCATGGTTGCACCAAACCAATGACTTGAAGGAGAAGAATACATCAAATTTGAAGGTTATGTTAAGGTCAACATAATGTGAGTACAAATTTCCTTGGTAGATTATGATAACTATCATGTAATTAACAATAAACACATCATGGGTTTCAAAAAACTCATAATGTTATGCATAACCTTTAACATAAGCAACAAACAAGCCAACCCTTACAAGACCTCAATGTCACACATCAAATCTAACTTAATGAAGTAGTAGATAATTGAAAAACAAATATAACATCATCTTGACAACTGAAGTGTGATATTCACCCATAACTCTTTTGGCAAGGGCTAACATAGAGATCCATCTTGTTTTCACATTGTTTAGTGGTCTATTTCCTTTAATTTCCATGATTTTAACGACTTTAATAAGTTCCAAATGCCTTTTGGGACTTTTGTAGAAATAAGCATATAAGGTTTGGAACAAGCTTTCCAACTTGTTCACCATGTTCAACTTGGACAAAACTTGCACTATTAAATTAATATGATGAACCATACATTGAATTCCTTGCATGTGAGGCACATAATCATCAAAAATTTGTTAAGTAATTCCAATTTTGGCACCTTGAAAAATAGTCACTCCACTAGCTCCAAAACAAAAAAGTTTATAAAATATGGTTTCTTCTATTAGCCCTCCCCCAACCATGAGATTTTAGATGAGTAGTACCTTGTGACTTGGAACCAATAGGCTTGCATAGTGCACACAATGAAAAAACACCAAGGATCCCACAAAACACCACGATGCATGTACAAGCTTTAAATAAACTTGTAATTTGAAAAAACATTCAAGCTTCATAAAAGGTTTAAGGGTTAGGGATTCACGAATCAAAAATCAAGAATCAACATGAAATCAAAACTTATAAGCACTTACCATGTTTCCCAAACATTAGGGGCCTTGTTGAGTTTAGCAATGAACTATTGCGCTTTCAAAATCAAATGCATCAAATTAAGCTACCACCTCCATCTTCAAAATCAACTCATCAACAAACATATGTCCATTACCATGACAACACAATCCACTTGAATCTTCAAACAACAAGCTTAAACATCCATGATTGTACATTGTTCATAGTGCTAGTTGGCTACAGATGCCATTTCATTTTATAAATTTGGCAAAATGATGTCAATTTTTTGCCTTTAAGTTCCTTTTGTTGACATGGCTACCCTTGGCCAATGGGAAAATTTGGCTATAAATTGCCAAAAATTAAAACCCTAATTAAGAATATGCATTGGTCAATAATAAAAACCCTAATTAGAGATATGAATTGGTCAATATTTGATATTATTCCACTAAATGTTAATTTTTATAATTCAAAATCCTTTATGATTTCTCTTTTCACCATTTCCACTATTTTTACTAAAAACATTCATAGGTTTCTATGAATATTGTTTTATAATTTATGTTAGGGTCAATGGATGTGAATTGCTACATAAGCTTGGTACATTGCAGTAATGCATAATAATAAATTACATTTAAAACTCAACATTATAGGGATCATAAATCAGAACTTCAAAAAATAAAAATGAAAACATATTATAATTGATATTTAAAAAAAAATTCGTCAAAATTTTGAAAGCACAAAATTGAGGAAAAAAAACCCATTAAGCATTAACAATATGACAAATTTACGAACTAAAAAAGAAAAAAAAAAGAAAAACACATAATTCTTAAAAGATGAAAATAGGCTTCGCTTGGACAACACGGATTGTCAGTAGGTGAGGAACAAGCTCTTCATCCAGTGAATGACAAATCCATGGAGGCACACAAGAGGGATCATAATGTGATAAGGCTTCGCTTCGACAACACAGATGGTCAGTGGATGAGGAATAAACTATTCATCCAGTGAATGATACATCCATGAAGGCACACAAGAGGGATCATAATGTGAGCTTCCTCTTGTAAGGGTTGTTGAATGATGGTCGCGGCTGAGCAGCTGCGCGATTGCAAAGTGCGCTTCTTCTTCTTCTGCTTATTATTCTTCGTCTTCTGCGCTTGCGTCAGATGCGTCCTCGGCGTTGCAGCGCTTTCTGTCATCAACAGATCGCAGTGATTTTGACAGAAGGCGATTCGGTTGTTTCTTCTTTCCTCGAGAGGGAAGTTGGAAATGCGTTGAGACGTGTTTGAGGTGTGAGTGGGAGAGGTGCGTGCCTGGGGACAAAGACCAAGGGAGTGTGCTCTGTGGATAGCAGCAGGTGGGAGAAAACCAGGGGAGCATTGCAGATCGCCAGTGCCGAGTGCAGGATAGATACAAGCCTGCCATAATGGTAATGGATTACTATGATTTCCAACCTCTGTTTCTGAATTTTTGTGTGTGTTTTGCTGCTTTCTGTGGCTATTATGCACTCAATCTCTGTCCTTAATTTCATTTTTTTGGTGGTAAAATCAAACAAAGCTTTGTGCACTTTCGTATTGAACCTGTAATCCGTGCTCTAGGTGGTGCTGGCAGCTTCCGTCATCAGCAAATCTGGGAAAGGTACCTGTTGTAAACATCACTTTGTTGCACTTTTTTTTCCTTCTGGTTCCGAGCTGCTCGGTTATGGAATAGATGAGAACACCATTGCACAGTTTGATGTCGGCATCCTTTTAGTCTCACAGGAGCTGTCTCCTCACCAGAGCAAGTTCTCCAGCATTCCGCCTATTCAAAACTGCCTCCCTCATATCCTAGGGTTTCTATTGACGCCCATGAGATTGGAGCACTTTCAGTTCTTGAAGAAGGATGAGATGCAGATCTGGATTGTGGACTTAGTGTAACAATGCAATGCCTGGAAATTTCTGAATAGTGTGAAGGCTGGTTGGATGTTGAAGCTGGAGATAAGGAACTTGCATCCCATTCAAAGTGTTATTTTTCATAGTTCTTTGGTGAAGTTTTGCAAGAGCATTGGCGCATCTGGTCACTATAGCCATGTCTCACTTGTTGGGGATGCTAGAAGTTGATCTAATTGCTTTTGATTATGGAAATAGTGATATTGACTTTGCAAAGCAAGTGGATGGGATGCTCTTGATGTTGTTGCAGCTCTGGTTTCTCGGCAGTTCATGGATATGTCCAGGATACGCATTGAGGGCCTTCTTGCTGCATTCCCAAAGCTTGTTGGGAGTGGTAAACAGCATACTTATGTAGAGACAGAAAATGTGCGCTATGTCTACCAGCCAATGGAGTCTCTCTTTCTTCTTCTTGTCACCAACAAGCAGAGCAATATTCTTGAAGATCTTGAGACACTGCGCCTGATATCAAAACTGGTATGCACTGTCCCTATTAGTAGGAATCATGTCTTCTTTTCCTCCTGATCAATTACCCAGCCTTTTTTTCCACTTTTATTGTCTCCTTCTTTTAAAGAGTTGTTAGTATGAGTTCTTTGGCCAAGTTTGCCACTTCTGGAAGCTGATGCTTTTTTCCCCACTTCAAAGAGGTACTCCTGAGCTCATCTATGTCATCAAACTCTAGTTTATGTGTGTTGGGGCCTTGATCTGCTACAGGTTCCAGAGTATGTACCAGCTCTCGATGAGGAAGGCATTTGCAAAATGGCTTTTGAGCTCATTTTCGCATTTGATGAAGTGATCTCACTGGGGCATAAGGAGAATGTGACATTAGGGCAAGTGAAGCAATATGTAGAAATGGAGAGCCATGAAGAAAGACTGCACAAGCTTGTCATTGAAAGCAAAATCAATGACACTAAGGATCTCATGAAGCGAAAGGCCAGCGAGATTGACAAGAATAGGGTAAGTTGCTCAAGCTCATGTGTTTGCAAATCTTGGGCATGGAATAGTGAAGTACAGGGAGTTAGACAACTGCTGCAGTTGAACTTAGTTAATTTTTCATTAAGGCAATTCCAAGGTTTTGTTGACTGAAATGTTTTATGGTAATAAAGAGTGAAAGTCCAGCTTTGTTGTCTCTGCATCATCATTAGCTTGCATTTTTGGAAGCTTGGTTCAGTGGTGTATTTAGAGGTTGACAGAAAGGTCAATCAAGCAAGGACAGCACCTTACTATATGTTTGTACAGAGCAGTAGTATACTCATTCCTCTGTCAGTAACCAGGACTATGACCACCACCTCAAAAATAGCTGAATTTTTTTGTATTTTCTCTTTGAAAGTGTAACATTCTGTCTAGAGTGACCCCACATTCCAGTGCACATACCAGCCTACAGTATATTTGTCCTTGGGGGAAGTAACTTTCCTAATGAGGGTTTCCCCTTCTCTTCAGATTGAGAAACAGAGGTCAGACAAAGGAGGAGGCTTCTTATCTGTACCATCCACAGGCTTCAGATTTGAGAATGGTTTCAGTGACAACAACTCATCAGGAGGGTCTGGTGGCTTCAAGAATAACTCCACAAACTTTGGTTCAGGGGGCTTGGATTCTGATGCATTTAAACCTAAAGGTTTTGTACTCTATATCTCAGATGGCTTCTTATTCAGTGAAGTGTTTTTGGCATTATGTACTTCATAACTTGTTTCCATGGCTAGTCAAGGTGAACTTATTGAGCTGAGTCAGAGCTTCTGTGCTAGGTTTCATGTACGAGTTTTTGCAGAATGCTCTCTTAGGGGTGTATACAATAGTAAAATTTATTGAAGACCTTTGAATATTTTTTTACCACACAGCTCGCTCTGCAACATCTGGAGCTCCTAAAGCTTCTGGCATGCAATTGGGCAAGTCCACAAAGACAAACCAGTTTTTGGAGTCACTCAAGGCTGAGGGCGAGGTCATTGTGGAAACTGCGGCACCTGGTCCTCTAAGATCAGCAGCGCCAGTGATCACTGATCCTATCATGGTGGGAATTGAAGAGAAGCTTTCGGTTACATTAAAGAAGGATGGTGGACTTGAGAATCTCGTGGTTCAGGGCACAATGTCTCTTGTTGTTCAAAATGAAGAAGATGCCTATATCCGGGTCCAGGTACTGATTCTGGATCCCATTTAGGGAATTCCCATTCACTCATTGAATTGCCTTCAAGTCTGAGGCTCTAGCAAGGTATCATCCATATTGCACTCAGAATGGTTGATGTTGTTATTGAGCATTGTCTGGTTGTGAATGTCTGCAGGTTGAGTCTGGTGTCAACAAAGTGTTCAATTTCAACACACATCCCAACATTGACAAGAACCTGTATGCGGAGAAAAACATTCTGGGCCTTAAGGATCCAAATCGACCATTTCCGACAGGCACCTCTCTTGCTATCCTACGGTGGCGCATGCAAAGCAAACAAGAGTCCCTTGTACCACTCAGTAGTAAGTACACTATACTGCAAATAAACACCTATAGTGCTGCTGTTATGTAGGTGGCCTTGTAAGAGTTGAGACAAGTCAATGTGCCACCTTAATCATGTGGTCACTGACCATAAATGGCTTCTTCTGTGTAATGGGCTTATTCAATCTTGAACTGAATACTAGGTCTTTGTATTGTTTTTTCCTGCCATGACAAAAGGTGGAACTTGGCTTTTGATAACACTATGATCCAAAGGAACTTTTAACAGTTCATGGCTGCCATTCTATGTGTGACTTTCATGAACATCATTTTGGACTGGTTGTATGGGTTCAGTCAATTGCTGGCCTTCAGTATCGGGTGGAGAATCCTATGTGAACATTGAGTATGAAGCTTCCAGGGCATTTGAGCTCCAAAACATCATCATTCAAATACCACTACCTGCTCTTCGTGATCCTCCAACAGTTAACCAAGTGGACGGAGAATGGAGGTTAGTCCAGACTTGATTCAAAAACTTTTCACCTTCTGCATTTAGCGCAGGTGAGTGGTTCCCTCACTTCTTTTTTCTCCAGTTGCTCATGAATTTTCATCATTTTCTGTTTGTGTTCTCAGATATGACTCTCGGAGGTCAATCATGGAGTGGTCTATTGTTTTGATTGACAATACCAACCGGAAGTAAGTATCTATGTTTGTTGTCTGATCTTTCCAATATAAACATGTTTTTGGTTTGGGGTGCATCTATATTCACTTTTGTGAAGTCATGGGGACTAAAAGCAGCTAGTCACTATCATCCATGATGAAGGTGATGGTCTGAAACTGTGTGAGTGATAGTCACCAGGTTATAAAAGCAGCACTCATTCTGTTGTGCTTGTTTTGGTTGGACTAGAACTGCCATAATGGTTAGCTTCAAAGGATTATTGTGGATATTTTCTGCCATCTTACAGACATATGTTGTGGTTGGTGTCTTTGTGCTCAAAATATTTCATTGAATTGTTGTGGCTAATGGTTCTCTTGTTTGATCTTGAAAGTGGATCAATGGAGTTTGTTGTGCCAGCAGCTGATCCATCTGCCTTTTTCCCTATCAACATCAATTTCAGTTCAAACAAAACCTTCTGTGATCTTAAGGTATGTTCAGTTTTGTATATCTTACTTTTGCTGCAGGATTGAGGGAGCTTGGATCTCTTGTTCTTTTGGCTAATGTCCATTCATTGCAAGGCATTTTTTGTGAGAAGAGGAAGGTTTTGATGAACTTGACTACCTTAGGAAGGTTGGATTCCCTTAACTTCAGTTTCACAGAAGTAAGCCAAACAGTTCAACCCTGAGGTAGAGTCAGCTTAATTGGTAAACAACAGCTTAATCAATATTTCTGGGTTCATATGAGAAGTTGACAATATCTTAATATTCTTTGCTTGATACAATTATGTTCAAGGGTTTACTGAGTTTGTGGGAGTCTTTTTTGTGTTTTTTAGATATTGGTTATCATTTTGCATATTTCTTGTCGGTGAGATCATCAATTCAGTCTGGTTGATCTTGAACAATGGCACATGCATTAATGAACATGAGGGTGGCCTGACTGGTGGGAGTTGCTTGTTGTTTGTAGGTTGGAACTGTTCTGCAGGTGCAAGGGGGAAACCCTGTCAGGTTTGCCAAAAGAACACAACTGGTAGTTGATAGTTATCAAGTTGTTTAGAGATTGTTGTTCTGCTGAACACTGTTAGAAACCCATTGCACACCTGTTTGGCTTTGAGACTATGTTTCCAAGTATAGGATGCATCCATAGATTTTGGCTGATTCATGTATGCCACACTATTTACATCTCATTGTTGGGATGACCCAAGTTTTATAGTTCCATGTAAGGAGGGGTTGGCTACATGCCCTTTTTTCTCATTTAAGTTTTTGTCAGGCCTAAGAGTGACCGGAGCAGGAATTGTCTTTTGCCAGTGTCATATGACATTAGGGTTCTCATAGAAGGGTTTCATGTCAGATGTAGTTCAAATTTATCCTTTGCTTCTTGATTGCATTCTTTGAGCCTCAAGGGAAGAAATTGAGGTTGACCAAGGTAATAGATCCTCTGGTGACTTTTTTCATTTGTGGAGGGTGTGTGATTCATGGAAGACAATACCCAGAGAAAATAGCATAGGTACTGAAAATGTTATTATATCATTTGATACCCACCTGCCAGTTCAATGCTGTGAATGCCAAATTCAGGCTTCCCTGTAGGCACTTGCTACTGATTCTACAGGAGTGCTGATTCTGCTTCTAGTGCCAACTTTTAACAGACTGAAGAATTAGGCCTCCTGTGGCTGATTCTGCCAAGTAACCTGTCACTATGTGAGTCTCGAGGCCAACAAAGAATCTTTGGCAATGTTCTGGGATATTCTAGCTTCTGATATGGAACCTTCAAAATAAAATAATTATTGGACATTGATATATTGAACTTGCCATGGTAGTACTGGCAGATGCTTCTCGACTTTTGCTCTTGTAATCCATGGCAAGGACCAGTTGATGTGATGTGGTCTATGGCATTTGGCCCACCCGGAGAACATTCCAGACGATGCGATATGTGACCCAGCACCCACCAGTGCACCATCAATCCCAAAAACCCTTGCAAACTCATGAACCACAACTGCATTACCAGGGTCAAACTTTAGTAACCTATCCTGTAAATTACTCCTAGTAAGGTGCATTCATACTTGGTGTTAAGGACTCTAGTGTTAAGTCCGCTAACACCAAGCTAGTCATTTCGGACCTAACCCTATTTGCCATGAAGATTTTATGTTAAGTTAACATTTCCCATAATGTTAAACAATCACCCATTTAACATTGGGTGCCACCTAGACTTTCATTTAACACTGACTTAACATTAGGTGTGAATGGACCTTAAAAAGGATTAAAATATCATAGGTAGGTAAGTAGGTAGGGAATGGTAAGTGGGTAAGTACTAAGCATCATAGGTAATAGGTAGCTGGTGAACGTAAGTGATTACCACCTATATAAGTAGGTAAGCTAGTCAGTGGCTATTAGGTAGGTAGGTAGGTAGGTATGTAGGTAGATGGCATGTGGATGGTTGGTACTGGGTACATAGCTGCTTGTTGTCATCTTCCAATATAGGTAACGTGGTAAGTTAGTATTTCATTGAGGATTTGTTGGTATGTGTGCAAGTCCATTCAATTGTGAAGCTGCAGTGTGGTTTCTGGAACTTTGGGTTTTGGGGACTTAGGGTTTTTGGGTTTGCAAGAGAGAAAGATGATGAAGGATGGCAGTGGTGTATACTACGAGACCACGTTGCAGAACTCTGAGACTCTCAAGGGTCTGCAGTTTTGGTTTTAGAGATTTTGGGTTTTGGGTTTGTAACACAGAGAGAGAGAGAGAGAGAGATAATGGAGGATTGCAGTGGTGTATATAATACAAAGAGGATATTGGTGAACTCTGAGTCTTGAGAGTTTGCAGTTTTGGTTTTAGGGATTTTGGGTTCTGGGTTTGCGAGACAGAAAGGTGATGGAGTATAGTAGTGGTGTATAATACAAAGACGATGTTGGAGAACTCTGAGTTTTGAGGGTTTGTATTTTTGATTTTAGGGGTTTTGGGTTTTGGGTTTGCAAGAGAGAAAGATGATGGATGGATAACAGCGGTGTATGATACAAAGACGATGTTGGAGAACTCTGAGTCTACAGAGTTTGCAGTTTTGTTTTTGCGGGTTTTGGATTTTTGAGTTTACAAGCAATAGAGACAGAGGCGGAGAGATGCACAGCAGTGTATTAGTAGAGGATTGTGAGAAGGTTGTTTTGTAAATATAAATGGGTTGGGCAACATAGTGCAGAAGGGTAGGTTGAATATCGAAATGGGAAGATCAGAGTTTACAAATCAGCAGAGGAAAGAGATTATCTTGCATCATGAAGAAGATGCAGAGATGACGAACAGGGCACTCACAGCATGGGCTAACCAGAGATTCAATACAAGTGTATCAGAGATGACCATCTCCAGATTGTTGAAGAAGAAGGAAGTATATCTGCAGGCATCTGGACGAGCTGCGGGGCCTGCAGCTAAGAGAGTAAGAAAACCTAATTGTCCTGAAGTAGAAGAGGCAACATATGCTTGGTTGAGGATGGCAGTTCTGCAAAAGAAAGATTCATCTTCACTTCCGGATGATGTTATATGTGAGACTGCAAGGCGCTTCTATGCAGACATCCCACGAGAACCAGGTGCAAAGGAATTGCGATTTTCGCATGGATGGGTGGAAGGCTTCAAGAGAAGGTTTGACATACGTGGTCTATTTGGCAGGCATGGGGAAGCTAGTTGCTCAGGAAGGATTTCTCAAGAGACATTGGCAAGAATGGACGAAATCAGGCAGCTTGTCTCCAAGTACAATCCTGGTGATGTGTTCAATATGGATGAGACAGGTCTCTTCTATAGGCTGGAACCAAATAGATCCCTTGCTACTCAAAGACTGGCAGGAAAGAAACAGCAAGAGGAGAGAATAACAGTTGCACTTACCGTTAATGCTGATGGCACTTGTAAGCTGCCCCCTCTTGTTGTAAGCACATCTCTTCTCCCTCGCGCATTTTCAAGTAGACACATAGTATGTCCAGAGAATTTGGGTATTTTATGGTTTGCAAATGAACATGCAAGGATGACAATGAGATGCTTTGAGAAGTTTCTTTTAGATTTTGAAAGGAGGATGGCTGATCTTGGGAAAGAGAAAGTTCTGCTTCTTGTTGACAACGTCTCTGGACACCAAGTGGACAGTGCTGTAGCCTCAAGTTTGACAATCACCACTGTGGAGTTTCTGCCTGCAAACACCACAAGCAAGTTCCAACCGATGGATGCAGGTATTCTGCAATCTTTCAAGGCTTGTTACCGCAAGGCACTGATCGAACACAAATTGGAGTGTCTTATGACCGACAGAGACTCTGAGATTGATGTTTACCAGGCTGTAAAAATGATTGAGAGAGTGTGGCGGATGGATGTGACTCCCCACACCATCTCCAACTGCTGGAGACATCTTTTTGATCTGGATTTCAGCAAACCACAAGACACAGCCACATTAAATGGTGACCAGGAGCGTGACCTAGAGGAAGTTGCTCAAGTTCTTGAGCAATTTGCTGTGGTTTCCAGGGATACCATAGGAGTGGTTCCAACCATGGATGCTCTGGAGTATGTACAGTATGAACTAGGGTTTGATCTGAAGAACCCTTACATGGAGGCTACTGAAGACAACATTGATATTGAGATGGAGGGTTCTCAGGCTCACACATTTGATGGCAATGGAGAGGGAGAGCAACAATTAGCTTCTGGTTCAACAAGATGTGTGGATTTCCTTTCAGTGATGGATGCAGTGAGAACTATCCATCAGTACTTGGAGCAGAGACCCACTGATGTTACTAGTCTGATTAGAATGCTAGCATCTCTAGAAGAAGGTCTGCTCGAAACACAAGCCACAGAGAGCCACCAATTAAATATCCATTCTTACTTCCATCCTTTTGCATCAGTTGCATCCTGATCAGAGTTGTATGCATGCATTCTGATCAGGGGTGTATGCAGAAATTCCTCAAATTTTCTTCCTGGTGATTGTGAGTGTCCTTGGTTCAAGATCTGTCCATTGAATTCTCCTGAGCCAATATTGCATCTGCCATGAGAAGAAAGGTTAATGCGTTCACATATCGGACATGGTGGATATGCTGTACAGTGCCTGTTTTGCTGGTAACTTGTTGGAGACCTGTAAAATTCTGGTTTAGGCTTCCTGTTTGTGAGGGAAAGATGACACCAAGTGTGCAAAAACCAAGTTTGAAGAGCTTGAAGGAAGAGATAAAATCCTCTCAGGAACCAGCGTTTCAAAACCATCTGTCAAGCAGTGTATGATACAGGCAGATGTGGAATTCTGCAATATGTGGCGCCTTGAAAGCTCGGAGGAGTAAAGTTCAGGAACCATGTTGTGAATGAATGACAATGATTATGAAGGAGCTTAAGCTTCTTTTTTTTTAGGTTGACTGACATACATTGGAGAAAACCTCTAATTGGTGTTTTTGTGGAACTGCAAATGTGTAATTAGTAATTACCTCATTTTATTGAAGCTCTTCCTCTTGCTCTCAACAGCTGGACACACAACAGTTTCTTCACTTGTGACCATTGTTGATGCTCATCCAAGGGAAAGGCAAAAATGTTGACAGTAGACGCAGGAACTCGGGATGTAGTAGTCATTTATATAAAAAACTTAAGTTACTTCTGTTCTGAAGCCCTGTATGCCACTATGACACCACACCTGAAGGCTCCTGAGTCTACCTCTGAATGAACCAAACCAATTATTCCTAATTAATCCAGAGGTGACTTACAACTGAACACATTTATATGTTGCACCAGTTTGCCTGTCATTAGCCATAAACTTATCAGTAATTCTGCACCTTTTCATTATTGTCTCTATTATGCCTGTATAAAATCTCCTCTTTCTCCATTTGGGAATGAAAATATAATCCTCACAGATAAGCATTAGCAACACAACAGGAACGTGTGCAACCTTTCAGTACCAGACATCCAATTTCCATCATGGTTTGTGGCAGCAGTGCAGCTTCTGATAGTGTATATAGATGAACACACTTTAGATACTATGACAAACCTCCAAACAAAATATCAATTGAGAAATGTAGAATACAAACTCAAAAGAACTGAAATTTCTAAGCTGCTATAAGCTGAAATGTGATGTAAATGGATCTACAACATGCTCAAAGTTTGAGCAACATCAGTGCATGTGAAGCACAAGCCCGCAAACGGGTTTCTGGAGCAACAAAGATCTTACTTATCACCTGTCTCTACAGATTCCCTGCTCTTATCAAACTACGGGTATCTCACAATGGGACCTGATTCCAGTTAGAGCCTGCATGTAAAAAGGTTTCAGCCTTTTTTCCTTTGCAATCTCACAATGCCAATAACACAACTGCAAGTAGCTGCAATACATAATTGGGTCAATCTATTCCTCCTAACCTTGTATTCAATACCACCTCACCACAGACAAAATCAAAGGGCTTAACTACTAGTTCTGGGAGTTGGGAACAAGTACAAAGCTTTCTTTTTGAATTCAGAAATTATGGGAAAAGAGGGAAGGGAAGCTATTCAGCTTTTATTGGCTTGGCTTCTGACTCAACATAAGGTTTCAGAGGTCTGGCTTCCAACCCACCATCAGCTCTCTTCTGAAGAACATAAGGCATGTGAGTTCCAAGGAGTTTATCCCACATCAAAAAGAAGGGCTGTGAGAAATTGTATTTGGTGCCATGACGCTGATGGTGAATATCATGGTATGCAGTGTTGTTGTGGAAAATGAGGTGGAATGGGTTTCCTGGCAGCCATAACCCACAATGGTCATCCACTGTCTTCACTGTAGCAAATGAGAAAAAGAAGATAGCTGTCCGAGGGGTCATCCCAGCAATAAGGAAGGAGATTGCACCACCGATGGTATCCAATAGCAAACCTTCCAATGGGTGATTGTATAGGGCACCAAAAGCATATGGTACCACAAGGCGATGGTGCTGTGAATGAATATGCTTGTATAGAAACTTGTTGATATGCATGAGCCGATGAATGAAATACTGCCATGTGTCCATCACCAGCATTGCAACCATCACCTGTGCTGCCTGCACCACCAATGATGGCTGCTTCATTGGCCCTGCTCCCCCCCCTGTGGACTGTGTTCATGTCAACAAACAAAGATAACAATTTCTCAGCAATTCAGTGATTTGTACCTGTATTCAAGCTTGATATAGTCAAAGGTCAGGAACTCCATCCAAGAACTGAAAGTTTACAAATACTGATGCTGCTGTTTTGTTTCTCTCCATATCCTCCTGTTGCAACCCTTCCTAGCTCTAGATTGAGAACATTGCAACAAAAGAAAATCAAGAAGATTCATAGCCAACTTTGCTGCACTCAAGTGCCAACACATCCCTCAGGGAACATAAGGCTACTAAACCTCAGACCCTAAACCAAAGTTTCCTTGACTTTGTTCTCTGAGAAGCTTGACAAGAGCATCCAGTAGAAATGATCTAATGAAGCAGAACATAAAACTGCCACAAACCAAATGATAATTCATGGGTACTGTTTGATTCAGAGGACATCACAAAATGCAGTCTGACTGTGAAGATATGACACAAAAGAAACACCTGACATGCACATATGGGACTCGAGCTCTAGAATTTTAGGCAACCTATGAGGTGGCACTCAAGAGAGTCTGCTGTCGTCAAAGACCAGAAGACCAATGTTATGGAAAATCCACCAGCTAAGCCAAAAGCCTAACAGATCAAAGATTTTAAATGCTGACTGATTATGGAAATACTGTCACAGGATTGACAAGGCTCAATTGAAGTTCAATTCAAAAACATCACACCCCTGATCTAAGTATTGCAGGATCCGCTACAAATTGGCAAGAGCATTATTGGTTCTCTCATGTTTCTTAGTTCTTACTCAGATGCTAAACTTTTAGCATTAGATGTGATTACTTTTAGTATTGGAATTGTGAGGACATAATGAGCACACATGCTACACACTGCTATTACACAATCCCTAGTGTATCAAACTGAAGCTACTGTGCTTTTTGCATCAGTTTATTTTGCATCAGCAGAAAACAAATCAGTTCAAACCAGCATTCCCAAATCAACTGAGAGTGTCATCTCATCAGCTAGAAATCAACACAGTTCACAAACAGCATATTGACAAGCAAATCCCAGAAATATGGAGAAACATTCTTTGTTGTTCAAGAATGTATTGGAAGCATATCAGCCTCAGACATCAGAAAATGGATCTCAAACTCAGTTCACAGCTGGAGGGATGCATACATGCCATGAAATACTTGAGAAAATGCATGACATGGATGCAACTCCTCAATTTTTGATGCAGAACAAAGATGCAGATACTGAACACAGTTCTGGACTCAAGAGTTCAGAGCAAAGGGAAAGAGGAAGAGGAAGGATGGAAATATGACTTTTTGTCTTCTGACTGATTTAAGTCCTTGAAACAAAACTCTTCCTTTGTTCAATTTTGTGTGCTTTTCTGCTGAACAGCCATCAACAGTGGCAAGTTTGATGCATAATTCTTCCCTTCCAAGACTCAGAAGCACCTAGGTTTTCACAGTTGAAGTTCTGGTTGAACCGACAATCTCATTGCTTAGTTCTCTGTTGTTACAGGTGACATCTAGCACATAATTGGCACGATTTGATCCCTTAAGAGCAATACAAGCAGATCACACAGATTTTGCTTGATGCCCCGCAATACAGCAATTCATGAGCAGCAGTAGGATGGACCAGCTTCGTGGGAAAAGCATACATGCAAAGACAGCCATGCTGAACGCAGACCCCTAATTTTGTGCACACATTTCACTCGGTTTCAGAAACAAAAAAGGCACAGAAGAAGGAGATAGAAAGGGGGGAAGGAAATCAAAGGAGGAGGAGTAGGAGAGGAGAAGGAGGAGGAGAAGCTGCTCACAGCAAAGAGGAGAAAGGCGACCACGGCTTGAACCGCCTGCTGCAGCAAAACGCCTTTCACAACCTGTGGAAGCGTGACCAAGTTGCGCTGCTCCTCTTCCTGCACGGAGTGCAAGCGAAATCGGTCCAGCGGCGGCAGCATGTGATACAGCCCCGCATACAGCCAGTAGATAACTAATGGCGCTATCGTCCCCATCACATCATCACTTATGTATCCATCCCACCAAGCCATCTCTTCTGTGTACCTACCTCCTTCCGCTTTCTCGTTCTCTCCTCGACTCCCCTGTCCTTGACTCTTTCCCCTTCGCTCTAAGGTGCTTTCTCTGACTGATTCTTTTGACTCCTCCTCTCTCTGTATCTCTGTCTCAGTCTCAGTCTCAGTCTCTCTCTCTCTCTCTGTGCAGCAACTCGTCGTTTTCCTTCAAGTTCCCCCGGCTAGTCACTTATTCTCAGAAACACTACTCTGAGATCCTCGGTCTGTATTCGCCGATTCTTCCTCGACCTCGCTTTCATTCCTTCGATAGCCCTGTCTATTTTTGGCAACTCCAGCGCACTCTCTCTTCTCTGGGCTCGTTCACTGGCTCGTTTTGTTCGCTGCTACCGATGCTGCTTCTTCTCAAGTGATTCAAGATCCCGACTACCTGGAGCTTCCTCGAAGATTTTCTGCTCGCGTTCGTTCTTGAGGTCCAGCAACCCACACACACGATCAATATCGAAGAAGCCGGAGGGAGAGATCGCTCGCTCGCTTGCTCACTCGCTCGGTGGCTGGCTGGAGGACAACCAGTCCAGCAGAGCAAAAGCCAGGAGCGACACACAAAGCGGTCACCCGCGCGGTAACCGCGTGCGTTGAAGGAGGTGACCACGCAGTGAAAAGCCTAATCTTCCTCTGACGAAGTAGACCGACCACCAGACTACACAGGGCAAATATCACACACGTCCGGTGATCGAAACCAGCAACGGACACATAATCCTCCCATGGGTTTTGAACTTTGAACTTTGAACTTTTGGAGGTTTTGTTGGCATAGGAGAAGGGTCTAGGTTTAGACCCTTCCAGATTTGAGACCCCCCCCCCGCCCCCAGGCTGGTACAAAGGCCAAAAAATACAAAGAAAAAAAAGTTGCGGTGCTTTGTGTATAGGAGAAGAAGGGTCTCTCGTTTGGACCCTTTCAGGATTTAAGGCACCTGTCCTGAGGCTGCCAAAGCCAAGGGCAGGTGCCGAAAAGCCTTAGACCCTTGTCCTACCTGAAGAAGAAGGGGTGGGGTGGGGGTGGAGGGGGAAGGGGGGATTGGGCCATGGGCATGCTAAAAACCCTGTATTTCATTTAAATTGTTTTCTAATTGTTACAACTATCCCATGCTTCACAGGTTTTCATTGATTTATTTATTTGAAAATTTTGTGGTTTCAAAAGTTGAATGCTTTTTTTTTTTTTTTTTTTTTTTTCTTTTTAGTTTTTTTTTTTTCTTTTTTTATTTTTATTTTTTTTTTTTAATTAAAAGTTTTTTTTTTCTTCTTTTTTTTTTGTTTTTTTTTTTTTTTTTTCCTTTTCC